>Ga0105091_10000188_pt1 | contig 24133 bp, 21 predicted proteins | sample PPLLak1March2015_FD_87022 | JGI IMG/M metagenome (GOLD analysis project Ga0105091, IMG submission 87022) | Freshwater sediment microbial communities from Prairie Pothole Lake near Jamestown, North Dakota, USA - PPLs Lake P7 Core (1) Depth... | ecosystem: Environmental > Aquatic > Freshwater >... | reverse complement strand
GGCGAAGGGGCGAAAAGGGGCGAAGGGGCGAAGGGGGGCGAAGGGGGAAGGGGAAGGCCGGGCTCTCGGCGAGCCCGGCGCCGGACTCTGGGGAGTCCTGCCACAATCGGAGGGCCGGGTTTCTGGTAAAGTGTTCCCGGGGGGTGAGGGAACTTGAAGAACATTGAAGACTTCTACAAGACCCTTTTGGACAATCTGCATGATGCCGTCTATTTCACGGATCGCGAACGCCGGATCCAGTATTGGAACAATGCCGCCGAGACGATAACGGGATTCTCCTCGCGAGAAATCCTCGGCCGCTGCTGTGCGGACAACATTCTTTCCCATGTGGACGATCAGGGGACGCTGCTTTGCCTATCCCACTGTCCCTTGCTGGAAGCCATGGACCAGAGAAAGCCGGTCGAGAAAGAAGTGTTTCTGCATCACAAGAGAGGACACCGGGTTCCCGTCCTGGTTCGTGCTTCTCCGATTTACGACGACAAAGGCCAGGTGGTAGGCGCAGTGGAAGCATTCAGCGACAATTCCGCCAAGCTCGAGGCTCTCGATCGGCTCGAGGAGCTGCAGAAGATCGCTTTCGTCGATCCTTTGACTGGAGTTGGTACGCGGCGCTATGGCGAAGACATGCTGAGAACACGCCTGGAGGAGTCGCGACGCTACGGCTGGACATTCGGCATCATGTGCGTCGATCTTGATCACTTCAAAGAAATCAATGATCGGTACGGGCATGATGCCGGGGACGAGGCGCTGGCCCTGGTCGCGCGCACCCTGGTGGCCAATGTCCGTTCCTTTGATTTTGTCGCCCGATGGGGAGGTGACGAGTTCCTGGTCATAGTGACCAACGTCAGCTCCGAAAATTTGCATGCTTTGGCCGAGAAACTCCGATCACTGATCGCCGCCTCGAGCCTGCCGTCCGCCTCCGGTCTGCAGTTGACCGTATCGGTGGGCGCCACTTTCTCCCGGGCTTCCGATAGTTTTCGGAGTGTGCTCAAGAGGGCAGATCAACTGCTCTACGACGGCAAGGCAGCCGGGCGTAACCGCGTTTCCACGGATCTCATCTCAACCACGCCATGAAGCGCAGTACTCTTCCTGAGAACGCCTGCCGAGTCACGGTCAGGATGGCCCGATCGTCGCGGGTCCTCCTTTTGTTTCTCGCGCTCCTCTCGCTTTCTCCCCGGCCCGTCCCAGATTCGGCTCAACTTCCAACGCTTGCCTACAAAGTGCGCATCCCGACGTTGGAGGATCGGCGTATCGACGTGTCGCTGCTGGTGAGCGGGCTCGACTCAGCCTCTCCTCTCGTCCTCCGAGCGGTTCCCATGTACATGGATAATCCGGTGGCGGCTGCCGACGGCCCGAGCGTCACCGGGTTTCGAGCGACTGATTCGTCCTCGGGACACCCGCTGTCTGTCATGACCCGTGAGGACAAGGACGGGGAGACGCTTTTTGAAATTGCAGATCCTGGCAAAACCATCCGGATCGACTACCAGGTCCGGGTTCGGCTCAAGGAAAGCGATCAAACCCGGGACTATGCGATCCGGATTCCCTACATGGATCGGAAGCAGGCACTTCTGTACGGCAATTACGTTTTCTGTTATCCCGAGTTAGGGAAAGACAAGCAGGAGTCAGCCGCTCTACCACTCGAGATCGACGTCGACTTCGAGCCTCCCGACGGCTCTTTCTTCTGGGGGATTACACGTCAATTCTCGGTGCGCACCATCTATCAACTGATGTCCCTGCAGTTCGGCGTCGGCGCCTACCAGGCTGATCGATTGCCACCAGTGGGGGGCACCCGGCTCGCCGTTGTGTACGAACGAAGCAAAGATTTTGGGAAGCGAGAGCGAGAGGTGCTTAAAAAGGTGGTGGCGCAGGCTTTTGAGGCAGTGCGCGAGATGTTCGGTCATGCACCGCTTGATCACTTCTCGGTCCTGGTTTTCAGGGATCAGGCGGTTGGCGGTATGGAGGGCACTTTCGCGTGCCAGGTGTTCGCTCCCCGGGATCTCGACATGGCGAATGCCTCAACGCCACGCACCCGCAACTTCTATTCGATAGTCACTCACGAGATCTTCCACACATGGAATCCGATCGCCGTCTATCCGCAGGGTGATCCGTGGATCAAGGAAGGCATCACCGGCTATTACGGCGAGGTATTGAGCGTGAGGGCCGGCCTGCTCACCGAAAGAGACCTGGCGAGCAGCTTCAACTATTACGAGCGACAGCTCGATCGCAATGACCTGATGAAGAAGTTAACCTTGACGGACCCGCTCATCTGGCAAAACGAGTACCTGAACGAAGACTGGAGAACGATTTCGTACGAACGAGGCAAGGCTGTCGCCCTGCTTCTCGATCTCGAGATCCGGAAAAGCACCGAGAACAGGCAGAGCCTGGACGACGTCATGCGCTTTCTTTATCGTGAGTACAACGGCAAGTCTTATTCGCATGATGAGTTTGTCCAGGCGGTCACTGCAGCGACCGGAGCCGATCTATCTCCGTTCTTTCGCGACTACGTCGCCGGCACCCGCGTGCCCTCCAAAAAGGAGCTCGAGTCAGCACGAAAGCGAATCGCGAAGCTGAGCGTGTATGAGGCCGTCGAGGAGGCGGTCAGGTAGGCTGGAGGGAATCACAGTGGCCCCGAAATTCGTTCGGGTCGACCATCGAACACCTTGGTGTTTTGCAGCCTGTTCAATTGTCGACCCCGAACGGATTTCGGGGCCACTGTGATTCCCTTCAGGGGTACGGGCCGGGTCGCTCCGCAAACAGCGCTGCGCTCACGGCTCTGTTCGCTGTCAACGGGTCTCCAGCGTCAGCTTCGGAGTTTAGACTAGTTGTCGCAATGAGGATTGCCATCGGCAGTACGCGGACCCCCAAAATCGAGGCGGTAAAAGAAGCGTGGGAAGTCATCGGGTCGCGGATTCAAGCGTACGACCGGGATCCGGTCACCTTTCTTACATACGACGTCGGCAAGGACACGCCGGAAATGCCGCTTACGCTCGACCATCTCATGGAGGGTGCAAGGAGTCGCGTCGAAAACCTGGTTCTCCAACTCAAGCGCGAAAAACAGGAAGCGGATTTCTATGTTGGCCTCGAAGGCGGGTTCCAAGTCCTGGATACGCACGGTCCGAGACGCCAGGTGTTTCTGGAAAGCTGGGCCTATGTGACCGACGGCCACACCGGGTTCCTTGGCCACGGGCCGGGCCTCTACGTTCCTTACAAGATAGGCGATCCGATCATCGATCGCGGTATCGAGATGGGGATCATCCTGGATCGGATGGGCGGGCCACGAAGCAGTGCCAAGCCGGAGGGGATCTGGGGATTCTTGACTGGCGATATTCTCAGCCGTCAGCAGTCATTTGTCATCGCGGTGATGTGCGCTTTCGTCCCGTTCTGCCAGCCCGAAGTCTACCGCTGACGCCTCCCTGGGAGCGCAGGCATCTTGCCTGCGCTCCCAGGGATCGGTCTCACTCGACCGCCTCTTGGTCCAGCCTGGCTTTGATCACGCGCGCTAGCTTCTCTCCGACAAAGGGAATCAATTCCTCGAGGCTGGCCTGGCGAACGCCGGTAATGCTGCCGAAGTTCCTGAGCAGTCGTTTTTTGCGTTTCTCGCCAATACCCGGAATCTGATCGAGCTCGGAGCTGAAATCCCTCATCGCACGGCGCTTTCGATGGTACTGGACGGCAAACCGATGGGCCTCGTCGCGGATTTCCTGAATCAAATGCAGAACAGGCGAGTCTCTCTCGAGGACCAGCGGCTCATCCTGTCCCTGGATGAAGATCACTTCTTCCCGCTTCGCGATGCTCGCCAGATTGACATCCTCGACCCCTAACCCCTGCAGGGCCTGAAATGCGCTGTGCAGCTGGCCTTTCCCGCCGTCGATCAAAATGAGATCCGGGAATGCCTGTTCCTCTTCGAGCAGCCGGCTGTAACGGCGATTCACGACTTCGAACATCGACGCGAAATCGTCGGCACCCTGAACGGTGCGAATTCGAAACTTCCGGTATTCGCTTCGCTTCATGGCTCCTGCCTCGCAAACCACCATCGAGGCGACGCTCTCCGCTCCCTGGATATTGGAGATGTCGAAAGCCTCGATCCTGCGGGGCGGCTCGGGTAATCCGAGGTCCTTCTGCAGCCGCTCGAGCACAGCCTGCCGCGCCGGCCGCTGCAGCAGAAACCGGTTTTCGAAGGACGCCTTCGCGTTTTCCTCGACCAGCAGTAAGAGGTTATGCTTCTGCCCACGCTTGGGCGACAAGAGCCGCACTGTGCGGCGAGAGCCGTTCTTCCTGGTAAGCCACTCGCTGATCAGGTCCTGGTCCTCGATTTCGACCGGGAGGTAAATCTCGTTTGGGATAAAGCCTGCGGTCAGGTAGTACTGCTGGAGCGCGTCACGCAGGAACTGGCCAGGGCTGAAGAACTCGAGGTCCTCCCAGAAGAACTCCCGCCTCCCGACCACCTGGCCGTTTCTCAAGGTGAAGAGCTGCAGGGCGAGGCAGGGACCCTGGCGGTGATAGGCGAAGACGTCCACGTCATCCACCCCGCTCATGAACATCTTCTGCTTCTCGGCCAGGTCCTTGACCATCTGGATACGATCCCGATAGAACGCGGCCGCTTCGTACATCTGCTTCTCGGACGCCTCTTTCATCTTCGCCACGAGGCTGTCGATCAGCTGCTCGTTCTTGCCTTCGAGGAGAAGAACGACATCCCGGACGGCCTTCTGGTACTCCTCGGCAGTACAAAGGCCTGCCACGCAAGGCCCGAGACAACGGCGGATGTGATACTCCAGGCAGGGACGTTCGAGTTTTCCGTTGATTTCCAGATCACAGGTCCGCAGCAGAAAATGGCGGTTGATGATCTTGACCGTGTTTCGGGCCAGCGAGGCAGGCAGATAAGGCCCGAAGTACAATGCTCCGTCGTCCAGAACCCTGCGAGTTAGCAGGACGCGCGGATAGGGCTCCTGAACGGTGAGCTTGATGTGAAGAAAAGCCTTGTCATCCTTGAGATTGACATTGAATCTCGGTTTGTGCCGCTTGGCGAGCGTGCTTTCCAGGATGAGCGCTTCGACCTCGCTGTCGGTCGTGATGTATTCCAGATCCCGAATGTGCTGCTTCAGGACCTCCGTCTTCGCATCCACCTGCCGGCTGGCCTGAAAGTAGGAGCGGACCCGATTCTTGAGGCTTTTGGCTTTGCCGATGTAAATGATCTTCCCGGCTTCATCCTTGAACAGGTAGACCCCTGCCTTCTCGGGGAGCGACTGCAGCTTGGCCCGCAGGATCTGGGTTTCCATTCAGTAGAGGATTATACCAACGTGCTTGAGGTTGCGGGGTGCGGCGTGCGGGTTACCACCGGTTAACAGTTACCGGTTGCCAGTTACCAGTTACGAGTTATCAATGGATCCGCGCACCGGAACCAACCGGTAACTCGTAACTCGCAACTCGCAACGTGTAACTGGTAACCCGCAACCGGCAACCGGTAACCTGCTTTACAGCGGCGAGATGTTCCAACCGTGGCGGAGGACCCGGATCTTGACCTGACGACGTCCGAATTCGATCGCCCGGTCGGAGTCCGGCACATACACGTCGATCCGATTTCCTTTGATGAAACCACCCGTATCAAGGACCGTGTAAATACCGGAATGGCGACCAACTTTCATCTCTATAACTGAACCGATAGGAAGGACATTGGGATCAGCGGCGATGATCCCGGTATTGACGAACACGCCGGAAGCGGTAGTACCTCTTACAGAGTAAGCTGTGGCCACAAAGTGAATGTAGTGATTAGTGTCATTATGCAGCGTACTCGGAGGGTCGGAAGGTTCTGGGGAAGGTTCCAGGTCTTGGCTCTGTGCGATGACAGTGTTATCGGAAATCATCGCCGCCGGAGTATTGGTGACGGTGAAATGCAGAAAACCGATTGAAATAGCCAGGAGCAGGGTTGTAAACCAGAGGAGCCGGGAGGCCCGGTAGGTCTCTTGTTTCATTAGCTCGTCTCCTGTTGAAGTTTCACGTTTCTCTTTTTTAAAACTTCTTACATCTTTTAATACTTCTGACAACAGCGTTTACGACAAGTTTGGCTACCGATTATCCACCTACGGTCTGACCAATGTTGGGCCGTAAGTTCGATTATAGGTAAAAGTGCGGGAAGAGTTCCAATCGGCCGGCCGGACCCCAGAGAAGCGACAAGCCGAACGGCTTCATCATACACGAGTACCGGTCGGAAGTCACCTTGAATGTGACACTGCGTTTCAAGGCGATGAGTCAGCAGGACTGTGCTTTTGAAGAGGTGTCAATTACTTCAATAACGCTTCCCGACTACTCACTCTTCCGGGTTTCACTTTACCGCACGCAGTTTGTGACGCCGGACACCCGTGAAGCGGGGCAGCGGTTTATGTTCGGCAATGGCTGGTCAGGCAGGATTTGTCGCCGAGGATGTTTCCGGCATAAACGAGCGAACCTTCGCCGATGGTGCAGCCGCGGCCGAGAATACTGCCGGAGACAAACGCATTGCGTTGGATCCGGCAACCAGGCCAGAGTACCGAATTCCGAATAATGGCCCCTTCCTCGATCCGGCAGTTGCTTCCGATGACGGAGCGGACGATCTGAGCCCCTGGCTTGATCATGCACTGCTCGTCGATGAGCGACGCTTCGTCGACTTGCGCCAGCGGATTGTCAGGACGGTGATTCTCTTTCTGGTAACCGACAAACTGCGGGGACGATATCCGCTTGTCCAGAAAGTCCATGTTTGATTGCAGATAGTTGTAAGGCCGCGTAATTTCGCGCCAGTACTCGCCCACCGACCGGGCAAAAATCGGCACGCCCCGATCCAGCAAAATCGGGAACAGATCTTTCTCGAAAAAACACGGCTCGTCTGGGGGAATCCATTGAAGGACATCGGGCTCGAGCACGTAGACACCGGCATTGATGGTGTTGTTTCGCACCGCTTTCCCGCGGGGCCTTTCAATGAAAGCGGTGACGCGGCCCTGCTTGCTTACCCCGACAGCCCCGTAAGACCTGGGATTGGCCACGCTGCAGGTGGCGATGGTGACCGGTCCGCCATGTTTGCGGTGAGTTTCGACGCACTGCTCAAACGCCATCTCGCTCAAGACGTCCCCGTTGAGAACGAGAGTCGTATCATCGATAAGGTGTTCGGCGATTTTGAAAGCGCCGGCGGTCCCTAGAGGCGTGCTTTCCACGTGGTAGCGAAGCAAGAGTCCGAAGTTCGAACCGTCATCCAAAACCTCGCGAATCAGTCGGGGCTGATAAGAGAGGCTGAGGATTATTTCGGTAATGCCCGCCTTCTTCAGCTGATTGACTTGGAAAAGGATGAGAGGAAAGTTCCCTATCGGCAGGAGCGGCTTGGGAGTGTTAATGGTCAACGGGACCAGCCCGCTGCTCAGTCCTCCCGCCAGGATCAGTGCTTTCATTTCTGTGAAAATGCTAACATACAGAGCCGGCTGGTGCCCATTTCCGGTCGCCGGTCGCCGGTTGCCGGTTGCCGGTTACCGGTTACCGGTTGCCCGCTTGCCCGGTTACCTGTTGTGGGTCCCCGAACGCGACCGTGACGAACCGGGAACCGGGTAACCACTTAACTGGGTAACGGGGAACCGGTAACGGGGAACCGGTAACCGGCAACCTTGGAACTATGTTATAAGGTTTTATCGTGAATCTGCCCAATGCCTTAACAATCTCGCGAATCTTCCTCGCGCCGCTCCTGGTGGTGTTGCTCCTGACCGGCCGCGTCACGACACGTGAGACTTGGGCATTTATCGTCCTGGTCGCCGCTTCGGCGACAGATTACCTGGACGGATACCTGGCGCGCAAACGCTTCCAGGTCACGACCCTCGGGAAACTGCTCGACCCTATCGCCGACAAGCTGCTGATCTCCGCTGTCTTCATCTCCCTCGTCGAGATGCGAATCGCTCCCGCCTGGATGGTCGTGATAATCGTGGGGCGCGAGTTCGCGGTCACCGGGCTGCGCAGCATCGCTTCCCAGGGCGGGTTTGCCATTGCGGCCTCCCGCCTGGGCAAGTACAAAATGGTCAGCCAGGTGGCCTGTGCCGGTTTTCTGATACTCGGCGGACACTACCCGGGAACCTTGCTGTACAAGACCGGCCGCGTGTTTTTGTGGATCGTCGTGGTCCTGGCCATCGTCTCCATGGTGCAGTATTTTCGCCGTTTCTGGAGCCAGGTGGACGAAGGAATCAAGAATCGCAGGCGACAGGAGAACCGGAGACGCATTCCGTTTCTCAGACGATATCGACGAAAATCGGATGCCACCATTAACACCTGAGGAAGGCGCTGAGCTCGTCCGGATTGCACACGACGCCCTGCGCCTCAAAATCATGTGCCGCGAGTGTTACCGCGGCACACCTGTCAATCCGTCCCTGCTCGCGCCAGGGGCCGCCTTCGTGACGCTGAAGCGCGGCGGGCAGCTGCGGGGCTGCATCGGCCAAATGGTCGCTCGCGAACCGCTGTACCTGGCAGTCGCTGACTGCGCCATCGCAGCCGCTACCCGGGATCCCCGCTTCGATTCGATCAGCGAAGAAGAACTGAGCGACGTCAGAATTGATATCTCCGTTCTGAGCCCGCTGGAAACGGTGGCCGACCTGAGTGTCATTGAGATCGGCACACACGGCTTGTATATCGAGAAGAGCGGGCACCACGGCGTGCTTTTGCCGCACATTGCGTTGGAACTGGGTCTCGATCGGGAGCAGTTTCTCAACCTGACTTGCCGCAAGGCTGGTCTTGCGCCCGATGCCTGGAAGCAAGGTGCCGTCATCAAGGTCTTCTCTGCTCAAATCTTTCACTCGGAACCCGTCTAGATGTCTCAGTTGTGCCTCACGCTTGCGGAAGACCGGCTTGATCAAATAATTGAGAAGATCAGGCGCTATGATGGGGCCTGCCCGCTGATTGAAGTCAGAATCGATCATCTCGAGATCCCACAGGTTCCCCGCCTTCCCGATGCGAGGCGCAGCCAATACATCGCGACCTGCCGCCCGGTCAGGGAGGGAGGCCGCTATCAAGGCACCGAGTCCGACAGGCTCGAATTGCTCAATCAGGCGGCTCGTTCGGGTTTTGACTGGATAGATCTCGAGCACGACGTCCAACCCGTTTCGTTTCCTCCAGGTGTCCGAGTCGTTCGTTCCTACCACGACTTCCAGGGATTTCCTTCCGACTGGGCGGCTTTAATTCAGAAAATCGACTCACTGCCCGGTGACATCACCAAGATCGCGGCCGCCGTTGAAAATACCGGCCAGTTGGTGGAAGTGCTCCGGCAATTCGAAAGGCGTGCCGCCAGGAAACGGATCCTGATCGGCATGAACGGCTTCGGCCAGCCGTCGCGCCTGCTCGGTCACTTCCTGGGAAACGCCTGGACTTACGTGACCGAAGAAGCGGACCGGCAGATCGCGCCCGGGCAATGCAGCCTGGATGAGGCGCGGAGTTCTTTTCGTCTCGATTTCACGGGTCCAAAGCCGACCTTCTACGGGGTGCTCGGCAATCCGCTGGCTCACTCCATGTCGCCACCTCTTCACAACCGGCTCTTCAGCCACTATGGCCTTGAGAACGTGTATCTGCCATTTCGGCTAACCTCGGTTGAACCTTGGTTGGACTATGTCGCTACCAGCCCGGTCGTCTTTGGCGGCTTCAGCGTGACTCTCCCTTTTAAGACGGACGTGGTGAAATTCACAGTTGGCGAGGGCGAAAGAGACCGGGCGCTGAACACGCTCGTCCGCGAGGGTCAAGGTTGGAGAGGGCTTAACACCGACTACGCGGGATTTATGAAGCCACTGGCCGGAGTCGACCTCCGAGGATGCCAGGCGCTGGTTCTGGGGACGGGCGGCGTAACGCACACCGTAATCCGGGCGCTCCAGGCCAAGGGCGCCAGGGTGACCGTCGTGGCCCGGGATGCTGCCAAGGCGGCGGCGTTGGCGGGTCGCTACGGCTGCGGCCATGCCCTTTTTTCAGACCTGCCGCTCCGAGCCCACCTGTGTGTGAACTGCACTCCGGTTGGACAGTACCCGGCGATCGAGGCCTCGCCCCTCTCAAAGGATCAGTTAGCGTTTGAAATGGTTTACGACCTGATCTACCGGCCTGAGCGGACGGCGCTTATTCGCATGGCCGAAGATAAAGGGCTGAAGACGATTACCGGGATGGAAATGTTCGTCGAGCAGGCAGCACTGCAGTTTCACGCGTGGACCGGAATCGATCCTGATCGCAAGTTGGTTCACGAGGTAGTAGAATCTCTGTTTTCTCGCGGGCAGTAGATGACAGGCGAGGAATAAGTAACGATCATGAATAAGGCATTTCGAGTCCGGGTTCCCGCGAGCACCAGCAACCTGGGCCCTGGTTTCGACACGGTTTCCGCCGCGCTGGGTCTCTACCTGACGATTGACGTCGAGACGACCGACAAGCCCGGGATTGAATGGGTTAGCGGGTGGTCTCTTCCGCCCGAGGAGAACATCGCGGATGTGGCGCTGCGGTCAACGGCTCAGATCCTGGGACTTGACCAGCCGGGGCTCCGGCTGAGGATGGACAATCCGATTCCGCTGAAGAGGGGGCTGGGCAGCAGCGGAGCAGCGATTATCGCGGGAATCAAGATTGCGGAAACGATCGCCGGTCGCACGATCGCCGAGGAGCAGATACTTAACCTGGCTTACCCGTTGGAGGGACACCCGGACAACATTGCCGCCAGCCTGCTGGGAGGCTGGGTCGTGTCCCGCGTTGAAAAGACAGGCATGCGAGCTGAGAAAATTCAATCCGAGCTCTCCTGCCGATTCGTGCTGGCAATCCCCGAAGTGACGGTCTCGACCAAAGAGGCCCGCCAGATCCTCCCCGACTGCTACGCCCGCGCCGACACTGTTTACAACCTGCAGCGCTGTGCCCTCTTCGTACACGCCCTTTGGGCTGGTCAAAAGGATTTGCTGCGAGAGGCGTCTCAGGATCGTTTGCATCAGCCGTTCCGAGCAAAGCTGGTCCCTGGTATTGACCGACTGCTGCAGTTCGAAAAATGCGAGGGCCGGCTGGCCGAACATCTGCTAAGTGTGACTATCAGCGGGTCCGGATCCGCGATGATTGCGATCGCGGACGGGCTGTACGAGGAAATCGGCCGCTGGATGACCGATACGCTCGGCGAGTCCGGTACCAAAGCCGCTTTTCTCATCCTCGACCTCGACCAGTCAGGGGCCTGTGTTGTCCAGTAGTTTCCGATCATGCTCCACAATCTTTTTATAGTCCTGACGCTGGTGGTCCTTGAGGGACTCCTGTCGGCAGATAACGCTCTAGTCCTCGCCATACTCGTCAAACACCTGCCTCACGACCAGCGGAAGAAAGCACTTCGTTACGGAATCTGGGGCGCGTTCGTATTTCGTCTGATTGCGATTCTGCTTGCTAAGGAGCTGCGCCGTTTCTGGCCATTCCGGCTGATTGGCGGCCTCTATCTCTGCTACGTCTCGGTCACCCACTTTCTCACCCACAAGGAAGGCGACCCTGAACTGAGGGAAGTGTCCAAGAAAGGATTTTGGGGGACAGTCGTGGCGGTCGAGCTGACCGACATAGCTTTTTCGGTCGATTCGATCCTGGCTGCTGTCGCTATGTCCGACAAGGTCTGGGTCGTGTATCTCGGCGGAGTCCTCGGCATCATTACGATGCGCTTTGTGGCTGGTGGATTCTTGAGGCTGCTTGACGTTTTTCCCCGGCTGGAAACCGCGGCCTACCTGCTTGTCGCCTGGATCGGCATGAAGCTCTCGCTCGAGACCTTTGACATTCATTTCCCCAGCTGGCTTTTCTGGGGCGTGATGTTCGTGCTGTTTGCATCCGGGTTCCTGAAGACCAGGCCGGCGCAAGCGCCGGCGGACGAGGAGCCTTCCAAAGAAGAAATCTATACCGAAGTCGCCGAAGAAGACCCGGAGAAGAAGCCGGTAGAGTAGGGTGGACGCAGTGGACGTCGTGGACGAGGTGGACGCCGTGCGGTCCATGTTGTCCACAACATCCACTTGGTCCATTACAATAGAGGCAACATGCGCTCAGACCGATACTCCCGCCAGATCCTTTTCAAAGGAATCGGTCCCGCCGGCCAGACAGCGATTCACGACACGAGCGTGGCGGTCGTGGGATGCGGGGCACTCGGCACCTGCAGCTCCGAAATGCTGGTCCGTGCCGGAATCGGCACCCTGGTGCTGGTCGACCGCGATTTTGTCGAACTGAGCAACTTGCACCGCCAGGGCCTTTTTACCGAGCAGGACGCTCGAGAGGGCCTCCCCAAGGCGGTTGCGGCCGAGCGCGCTTTGTCACGGATCAATTCAGAAGTCACCATCCGCGCATTCGTCAATGATGTCACGTCGGAAAACATCGCCGAGATCTGTGCCGGCTGCTCGCTGATCGTCGACGGCACCGACAATTTCGAGACTCGATACCTGATCAACGATTATTCCGTTCAGACGGGAACGCCGTGGGTCTATGGGGCATGCGTCGGGAGTTTCGGGACCAGCTGCGCTTTTGTCCCAGGAAGGACCGGCTGCTTCCGGTGCCTGTGCGAAGATCCTCCGAGCGGCGCCGGTATTGAAACGTGCGACACGGCCGGGGTCATCGCGCCCATTGTTCACACGGTTGCTGCGTTTCAGGCGGCGCAAGTCTTGAAGCTGATTACCGGCTCGCCCGCAGCCCCGTTCCAGCTGCTGCAGGTGGATATCTGGGAAGATACCTGGAGAACTCTTTCGCTGGAAGGGGTCAAGAACCCCGAGTGTGATTGTTGCGTCAAGAGGAGATTGGTTTTTCTAGAAGGCAGCCAGGAATCGCGTCTCACCCGGTTGTGCGGGCGGAACGCGGTCCAGATCTCGCCAGGACGGTCGGTTCGGCTCGATTTTTCAGAGTTGTCGGATCGGCTTGCCCGGACTGCACAGGTCGACTTCAACGAATACATGATGAGGATCAAGGTCGCCGAATTCGAAATCGCCCTGTTCCCGGACGGGCGGTCAATCATCAAGGGGACCGACGACCCTGGTTTGGCCCGCGCTGTTTATTCCCGGTACATTGGAATGTAGGCGCTATTGAAGCATGGCGCCCCTAATTGGCATATTGGTATGAAAATGAAGACTCTTGCATATCTCATAGTTGGCTTACTACTAATGCCGGCTTCCCCTGCCTTGGCGCAAGCCAAGAAGAAACCTCGAGAGGTTATAGCTGCGGCGATCGAAGCGATGGGCGGGAAGAACTGGGTGGACATCAAGAATTCCCACAGCTCGGGCGAGTATTTCACTTTCGACCGCGAGGGGCGCAAAGGTTACGCCCACTACCAGGACTGGACCGTTCTGAACCCGGTGAAGTGGCGTTTCCAGCTGGGAGAGGGCAAACGCCAGTCGGTCGAAATCTACAATCTGGAATTGGGGAAGGGCTGGTCACTGGAGGGCAAGGACACCGTCGAGGACGCCAAGCCTGAGGACGTTGAGAATTTCCGCAAGTCCGTCAAGCGGGATATCGACGTCCTTCTGAGGCAACGACTGGACGAAGAAGGGATGAACCTCTACTACTACGGAGCGGACGATGTGGCAGGGACCGGAGAGGTTGAAGCGGTGGAGCTCCTCGACTCTACAAACCAGTCTGTGGTAATATTTTTTGATACTAAGACTCATCTTCCAACAAAACTCGAGACTCAGACGACCGACAAATTGGGGCTAAGGCACAAGGAGGAGGTCGAATATTTCACTTGGCTGATGATCCAGAATGTGCTGACTCCAATGCGCACCGACGTGCATGTCGATGGGCAAATGAGCCAGCAGCGGTTCGTGGAGAAGATCGAGTATAACGTCGCGATACCTGACGACTTTTTCCTGGAACCCAAGATAGAAAAGAAGAAGAAGTAACCCTGCTTCGGAGAAGGGGTTGAGACACCGGGTCAAAGAAGGCGGCTGAAGAGGACGTTCTGCGTGGCCGGCCCGTTCCGCAGCTGCTTTTTGTCGTCCGCACGACCGGTTAGTTGGATTGACAGCGCTTCCTCAAGCAGTATAATACGCAATCGTCCACGCTTTACCGGACCGTGCGGTGCCCCCTTTTCCACAGAGCTAATTGAACATATGGACTTTTTCGCCCCCCCATCGTCACCTTTCCAGAGGTTCGTGGAAACTGACAATCTATCTTATTTATACCAGTATTCGACTTTCGACTGGGTCATTCTCGTACTCTACTTCACCGTCCTGTCGATCCTCGCAGTGTACGGCCTTCATCGGTACCATCTAGTCTATCTTCACTACAAATACCGCGGCCGCGAGACGCGTCCAGCCGGACGGCTCGATAAACTGCCCAAGATCACCGTCCAGTTGCCGGTTTTCAACGAAATGTACGTGGTCGAGCGGTTGATCGAGCATATATGCCGCCTTGATTATCCGCGTGAGCTGCTCGAGATCCAGGTCCTGGACGACTCAACTGATGAAACCCAACGGCTGGCCCAGCGCAAAGTCGGGCAGTACGCTGATGACGGCTTCGACATCCACTACATTCGACGGCCGGACAGACAGGGGTACAAGGCGGGCGCCCTGGACTATGGGTTGAAGCAGGCTACCGGTGACCTGATCGCCATTTTTGATGCCGATTTCACGCCTCTTCCCGATACCCTCATGAACCTGGTCGACTATTTTTCAGATCCCAAGGTCGGAATGGTGCAAATCCGCTGGGATCACATCAACCGCGATTACTCGCTGTTGACCAAGGTCCAGTCGATCATGCTTGACGGGCACTTCATCTTGGAAAGCTCGACTCGCCATCGGTCCGGCCGCTTTTTCAATTTCAACGGGACGGCCGGCATCTGGCGCCGCGCAGCGATTGACGACGCGGGCGGCTGGGAGCACGATACTCTGACTGAGGATCTGGACCTGAGTTACCGGGCCCAGATGAAAGGTTGGAAGTTCATCTTCCTGCCCCAGTTCACGGCTCCGGCTGAGATCCCGGTTGACATCAACGCCTTCAAGTCGCAGCAGTACCGGTGGGCGAAGGGGTCGATTCAGACTTGCCGGAAAATCCTGCCCCGGCTTCTCTTCAGCAATCTGCCGTTGCCGGTAAAGGTTGAAGGTTTCTTTCACCTCACGGCCAACATCGCCTATCCGTTAATGATCCTGCTCGGGCTGACTCTTCTACCCGCACTCATTGTGCGTTTCCATCAGGGTTGGTTCGAGCTGCTGCTTTTGGATTTGCCGCTCTTCATGGCGGCAACGTTTTCGGTCAGCTCGTTCTACATCGTCTCGCAGAAAGAGGTGTATACAGACTGGAAATCGCGGATTCGATACCTGCCCTTCCTGATGAGCGTGGGGATCGGCCTGTCGATCAATAACAGCAAGGCCGTGCTCGAAGCGCTGTTCGGGATGGACTCCTCTTTCGTCCGGACTCCGAAGTTCTCCGTTTGCGGTATGGCCGATAATTGGACCGAAAAGAAGTACCGCCTGCCGAGCGGAATCGTGCCCTTTATAGAGATCGTCTTCGGCATCTACTTCTCCGTGATGGTCATGTACGCCCTGGACGGCGGCCTGTACGGCACCGTTCCCTTCCTGATTCTTTTTATGGTCGGTTACCTGTACATCGGTTTTCTTTCACTTTTTCAGCGTCGCTGGTACCTCTCCAGGCCAGTGCCGGTGTATCGCTAGCCATACAGTCCTGTAGCCTCGACGCGACAATTTGGGCTACCCTGCTCGGCGTTCCCCCTTGATTGACGGGGGTTTGCCCGTTGGTGCAGTTTTTGCTTCTAGTAGATAGGCGGATGCAAACAATGCAAACGACTATCGGGAAACCGGCACGAATCGCGGGAATCGGGTTACATACGGGCTGTCACGTTTCGGTCGAGCTGAAGCCGGCACCGGTAGACACCGGAATCGTTTTCAGGCGGGTGGATCTTCAAGGCTTCGAGATCGAAGCGGTCCGCCGCCACGTCTCTCGCGTGGTCCTCGCCACCACCCTGATGAAAAAGGGCGTCATGCTCTCCACCGTGGAGCATATCCTTTCCGCTCTCTTCGGGTCGGGGATTGACAACCTCTATATCGATGTTGATTCCCTCGAGCTCCCGATCCTCGATGGGTCCGCTCTGCCCTACATTCAAATGCTGCAAGAAGCGGGAATCGAGGAACAGGACAAGGAGCGTACTTTCCTTCGCGTAGTGAAGGAGGCACAGCTGCAGGACGGGGAGAAGTGGATCCGCATTCAGCCTTACCCGGCCTTTCGTGTTTCTTATCTGATCAATTTCGCTCATCCTCTGATCGGCTCGCAATCGTTCGATCTGCAGGTCACCCCCAGTTCTTATGCCAAGGAAGTGTCCTTTGCGCGCACCTTCGGCTTTTACTCCGAGGTGGAGCAACTGCTGAAGAAGGGCCTGATTCGAGGCGGGTCGCCCGAGAACGCAGTCGTGCTCACCGAAGACGGCATTCTGAATGACGGCCTCCGCGCTCCGGATGAGTTCGTGCGCCACAAGACACTGGATCTGATCGGAGATCTGTCGTTATGCGGCTATCCGATCCTCGGCCGCATCACCGCCCATAAGGCGGGGCACTCGCTTCACACCGACATGGCCACACTTCTGGCCCGCAATTCCACCATCAGCCGCAAGGTGAAAGAGTCAGAGCTCGCCTCCCGGCGAAAGGCCGCGGCGGGGTAGGGGGAACCTCCTGTAACCCATCCACGGGAGTTCACGCGCGCCAGTTTTTTTGGAGTGCGGCGGCAGAGGCTGGACTTTATACGCACGGGACCGTCGCCGATTCACAGAGCCGCGCACGGAGCTCCGGGGCTGACGCCCGTTCGCTCCGTGCGCGGCTCTGTAAGCTTACGGCAGTCCCGAGATGCGTATAAAGTGCAGGGCAGAGGGAGTCCGGCGCTTTATCAGGACTTTCGGCGACGCCGCTTTGGTATGAGCAGGAAGGTTTCAAAACGCCCTCACTGACCGGCTCATTCCTGCTCGTACCAAAGCGGCGTTGCCGAAAGTCTGATAAAGCGCCGGACCCCCTCTGCCGCCGCACTCCAAAAATACTGGCGCGCGTCACTTGTTTCGTCATTCCCAAACACGCTCCCTCAATCCGCTATAATAGTCGCCGATGGCGAAACCGGGGACTTATCGACTCGCGGGGGCACTGTTTTTTCTTCTTGCAGTAATTCCGTTAATTATTGCGTATTCCGCCCTTAACGCGAACGCCGACGACGACCTTCAAATCTGGATCGGGGAAAAGAAATCGAGCGTCGATTCCCGGAGCAATCAGGGCAAGACCTACTTCGAGCTCAGGGACCTCGTTGAGATCCTGCACCTCGGTTTCCAGGAAAACGAAAACGAAGCGACGGTCAGTGGGCCTCGCGGCCAGTTGCGGCTGACGGGTAATCGGCCGCTCGTCAGGTTCAAGGACGAATACATCCTGCTGAACCAGGTGGTATGGCGCCGGAAAGAGAAGGAGTGGTACGTCTCCGAGGATTTCCTTCAGAAGGCACTTCCGATGATCCTGAGCCAGAAATTGGAGCGCCAGGGGACGCTGTCCTATCGCATGTTTCCGTTCGAACAGAATCGGGTCCAGGTCGAGGTGACGAATTTTCCAGATCACGTGCGCTTGACGTTTACTCAGACCCAGAACGCGCCCATAAAGATTCAGGAGTTTCAGGATTCAATCCGGGTCGGCTTTGGCGACTACCTCGTGGTTCCGGCGCTGCCGAATGTGAAGCCGGACAGCCGCATCGTAAAGGGGCTCCAGTTTGACACTACCGAAATCTATGGCGGATTCCGTATCGACAAGGGGCAGAACTACTACAATTTCCGAGAGTACCCTTCCGACCGACCGACCCGTAAGGTAGTGGATCTCTACGCCCCACCGTTAGCCGCTCACACTGTCCCGGAAGTCACTCCGCAGCCTCCTCCGGAACCGACGCCCCCGGTGCCGCAACCCGGCGGCGGGACGACGCCCGAGCCGGTGCCCGTGTACAAGCCTCGGCAGTTCGGCAACCTGATCACTGTCGACCCCGGGCATGGAGGCGAGGACTATGGCGTCCATCCAAGCCAGGAAGACCTGGAGAAGAACTACACGCTGCGTATCGCCGAGCGCATCGAGGCGCGTCTCCGGTCGACCGCGTATCGAGGCACCCTGACGAGGAATCAGGATACCGACCCGGCCGCGGCTCAACGAAGCGCGATGGCCAACTACTACCAGTCGCGCTGCTATCTGAGCATCCACCTGGGAGGTGCTCCGGCTAAGGATGCAAGGGGCCCGGTCGTCTACGTCCACACTTATGGCGGCCAGGAAAGCGAGGCTCACGATAGCGGGAGCGGCGAAAAGTCGCTGACGCCCTGGGACATGGGCCAGAAGCCGTTTGCCGCGCAGAGCAGGCAGTTGGGCACCCTGATCCAGGCGGAGTTGAATTCTGTATTCGGGACCGAGAACCATGTGGTCGAGGTGCCCTTGGCTCAGCTCGCTCCGGTAACCTCGCCGGCTGTTCTGATCGAGGCGGGATTCTTGACCAACTCGGATGACCAGGGGAAGCTGGCAACCGGTGAGTTTCAGGACCGGATTGCCGTGGCCATAGTCAAGGCTATTCAAAGGTTCCTGGACTGAGGTGCGGATGCGAAAGTATCGAAGTCTTATCATTGCCCTGATCCTGCTGTTGGCGACTGGAGGAATCGGCTACTATCTGTACCGCTTGGAGCGGCAGCGCCAGACAGAACTGACAGAGTCGAGTCATCAAAATCTGAATGCTGAAGCGAGCGCGCTCTCGAAGGGCGCCTCTCCGAGTCTCAGCGTCAAGCTGCACCTTTACAATCCGGGGCGGGTCGATCCGAAGTCCGATTTTCTGTATGTTCAGGAGCGGAGTATTTTTGAAACGGACGACAAGGTTCTGAAGGCGCGGCAGATCGTGAACGAAGTCCTGAAATCGCGTCCACTGTTCAGCGACAAGGCCACTTTGCGCCAGATATACCTGCTCGACGACGGGACCGCGATTGTCGACCTTTCCGATCAGGCCGCCAAGGAGCTGACCGGAGGGATAACGTCGGAAATGGCCGCAGTGCTGTCGATAACCCGATCGCTTCGAGCCAATATCCAGGAGATCAAGCAGGTCCGTTTTCTGGTAGGAGGCCAGCAAACAGACACGTTTGCCGGCCATGTTTCCATCCAACAACCCTTCAGGTAGAATTGCACAATGCCCGAACGAAAAGACCGCGCCTCGACTGATCTGAGACCAGTCAAAATTACGTCGGGATTCATTACCCACGCCGAGGGTTCGGCTCTGATCGAGTGCGGAAACACGCGAGTCATCTGCACCGCAAGCGTGGAGGAGAAGACTCCGCCTTTCCTGCGCGGGAGCGGCAGGGGCTGGGTGACGTCGGAGTACGGCATGCTGCCCCGGTCTACCGCAAGCCGAACCGTCCGGGAGGTGAGCAAAGGGCATCCCTCCGGGCGTACGCACGAAATCCAGCGGCTGATAGGACGATCTCTTCGGGCCGTCGTGGACATGCAGGTTCTGGGCGAGCGGACTATCTGGGTCGATTGTGACGTGATCCAGGCGGACGGAGGCACTCGAACAGCGTCCATTACCGGATCTTTCGTTGCCTTGGCTTTGGCAGTCGATCGAATGCTGAAAGACCGAGTGATCAGTACACCTCCGCTGCTCGATTTCGTCGGGGCGGTGAGTGTCGGCATCGTCGATGGCGAGCCGAGACTGGACCTCGACTACGAGGAGGATTCCTCCGCCCAGGTCGACATGAACGTCGTGATGACCGGGCGTGAGCTTTTTGTCGAAGTACAGGGAACCGCGGAAGTGAAACCTTTTTCGCCTGAAGAGCTGGATCTCCTGCTCGGCCTCGGACGGGCCGGCGTCAGGCGGCTCATCCAAAAGCAACAAAGCGTCCTGACCGAGAGTCTGGGCAGTTACGCGGGACTGTTCGCAAGTGATGCTGCCTCCAAAATCGCGGCTGCTTCTCGCCACTCGTAATCCTGGAAAGTCGCGGGAGATCCAGGCGGTTCTAAAGGACCTGGATCTGGATTTCGTGACCCTGCTCGACTATCCGACCCTTCCTGATGCGTTGGAAACCGGGGCGACATTCGCCGAAAACGCTTTGATCAAGGCCAAGTACTTCTGGGAAGAAACCAATCTCCCGGCTTTGGCGGACGATTCCGGGCTCGTGGTCGAGGCGCTCGGGGGGCGCCCGGGTGTCCAATCGGCCCGATTTGCGCCGAGTGACAGCGAACGCGTGGTCCGGCTCCTGGAATTGATGAGGCCGTTTGCGACGCCTGAGGAGAGGCGAGCAAGTTTCGTGTGCGCCCTCTGTCTCTATTCCGAAGACGGGATCGTGCAGGTGGAAGGTGACGTGGAAGGCCGGATTGCCGCGAAGCCGGCCGGAGTGGGCGGCTTTGGCTATGATCCGATTTTCTACTTCCCTCCGCTTGGAAAGACCTTCGCCGAGCTGACCGGGGCCGAGAAGAACGCCGTTTCGCACCGGTTTCGAGCTTTGGAAAAATTGCGCACGAAGCTGATGGAGTGACGGGGGCATCTACAGTCGTTGGTGTAGCGTTTGGAACAGAGCCGTGAGCGCAGCGTTTTTTGCGGAGCGACCCGGCCCGTACCTTGAGCAGTAACCGACCATTGATTCGGTTACTGCTCAAGGTACGGGCCGGGTCGCTCCGCAAAAAACGCTGCGCTCACGGCTCTGTTCCAAACGCTACACCGCCTTCTCCGTCAGCATCGCTTCCAGTTCGTCGGCGGAGGTTGCAGGACGAAGACAGGTGTAATCCCGACAGATGTAGGCAGCCGCCTTCCCTGCGGCCGGAGTTTTTCCAGCCAGAAGTGAGATCCTGCCCGTCGCGTGATCCCCGCCGGAGTTGACAGCCAGGACTTTGTTCGGGATGTAGAGGCTCCTGATAACGCCGAGCAACGGTTGCCGTTCTTTGGCCGCCCCGATTATGGCAATCTGGTCGACCGGTCCGACAAAGAAGTCCAAGGCCTGGAGCCAGTAACCAAGGCCGAGGGGAAAGCGCCCCAGCGCCTGGCTGACCGTGCCCAGCATCTGCCCGGCGCGATCCCGGTACTCCGCCCTGTCGAAGAATTGAGCGAGGCGGACCAGATTGAAGCAACTGGCGGAGTTTCCGCTTGGCGTGGCGTTGTCCAGAAACTCCTTCTGACGGACGAGGAGCTGTTCGTGATCGCTCGAGGTGAAGTAGAAGTGACCGGTCTCCCCGTCGGAGAACCGCTCTACCTGGAGCTTCATCAGCTCATCGGCCTTGAATAACCATTCGCTTCGTCCAGATGCCTGATAAAGTGCAATCAGACCCTCGATGACGAACGCGTAGTCTTCGAGATAACCATTCAGGCGCGGAGTCCCATCCTTCCAGACTCTATGCAGCCGGTCATCCCGCCACATCTCGGTGGTCAGGAACCGCGCGTTCTGCTCCGCAATGTCCAAAAACCGCTGGCTGCCCAGAATGAAAGCGGCCTCGGCGAAGGCCGTGAGCATCAAACCGTTCCAGGCGCAAACAATCTTGTCATCGAGGCCAGGTTTTATGCGCCGGCTTCGCACCTGAAACAGTTTCCGACGACACTCCTCGAGCTTCTCCGCCAGCTGTTCGGCCGTCAGCCCGAGTGTTTTTGCGTAAGGCCGCAATTCCCGGCGATGGTGCAAGATGTTCGCCTTCTCGAAATTGCCGGTTTCGGTTACGCCGAAATAGTCCGAGAAGACACGCGCATCTTCCGCGCCTAGTACCTGCGCGACTTCCTCCCGCGACCAGACATAGTGCTTTCCTTCTTCGCCCTCGCTGTCGGCATCCTGCGCGGAGAAGAAGCCCCCGCTCGGGTGGAGCATTTCGCGGGCCACGTAGTTCAACGTCTCCTCCAGGATCTGCCGGTAAAACCCGTTTCCGGTCAGTTGGAATGCTTCACCATAGAGGCGAGCGAGGAGAGCGTTGTCGTAGAGCATCTTCTCGAAATGAGGCACGAGCCAGGCGTCGTCGACCGAGTAACGGTGAAAACCGCCGCCCAGCTGATCGTACATTCCGCCTCGGGCCATTTGCTGAAGGGATAGCTCGGCCATCTCCAGAGCACGAGCGGATCCTGTCCGTCGGCCGTAGCGCAGGAGGAACGCGAGTGGCATCGTGCTCGGGAATTTCGGCGCACCTCCAAATCCGCCGTGGTTGTTGTCAAACTGCCTGCTGAGGCTTTGAAAAGCCTGATCCAGCACCGCCTCATCAGGGGGAGTTTTGGGACCTGACGCCAGCTCGTCGGTTTGCGAGAGGTTCGCCCTGACCGCGTCGACCTGCGACTCGATGTCCGAGCGGCGTTCTTTGTAAGCCTTCGCAACGGCTTGAAGCAGGTCGGCAAAGCCCGGGCGTCCGTAAGCGCTCTTCGGCGGAAAGTAAGTGCCGCCATAGAAAGGGGCCTGTTCGGGCGTCAGAAACACGGTGAGCGGCCAGCCGCCTGAACCCGTCGCCAGCTGCACATAATCCATGTAGATCGAATCCAGGTCGGGCCGTTCCTCTCGGTCGACCTTGATATTGACGAAGAGATCGTTCATTAGCGCGGCCGTCTCTTCGCTCTCGAAAGACTCGCGTTCCATGACGTGACACCAGTGGCACGAGGAATAGCCGATGCTGAGCAGAATCGGCTTGTCCTGCTCCCTGGCGGCGCGCAACGCCTCTTCCCCCCATGGATACCAGTCGACCGGATTGTGTGCGTGCTGCCTGAGGTAAGGGCTGGCTTCATTGATCAAGCGATTGGCATGAATTTTGGACATAGTCTGATCACTATATGCATCGAAGGAAGGGTTGGTTCCGAAAAGCAGGAGTCAGGAGCCAGAAGTCAGGAGTCAGGATGGAAAGAAGGGAATCGTGGATTCAATCGCGCGGCCAGTTTTTATTCTGACTTCTGACTCCTGACTTCTGCTGTTGTCCTCATTGACTGAAACTGCCCGATGGCATATATTTCGTAGGTTTTAAGTCCGTAGCTAAAGACGATTGAGAGGGAGAAAAACATGATTGTTTCAACTGTCGAACTGTTCAGGCACGCGTACGGCAAATACGCCGTCGGCGCTTACAACATCAACAACGCCGAGCAGACGATGGGACTTTTTCGCGGCAACCTGGACAGCAAGGCGCCGTTTATCGTCCAGATCTCAAAGGGCGCGCGCTCTTATACCGATAAGCGAATGCTGGAAGCCACGATCCGGGCAGCCGACGAGATTTTCCCGGAGTCGATCTTCGCGGTTCATTTGGATCACGGTGATGAAGCGGCTTGCATGGACTGCATCAAGAGCGGCTTTTACAGCTCCGTCATGATCGACGCCAGCCATGAGTCTCTCGATAAGAACATCGAAATCACCAAGCGGGTCGTCGACGCTGCGCATGCCAAAGGCATTGCGGTCGAGGCCGAGCTCGGCCAGCTGGGAGGTGTCGAAGAGGACATCGCGGTCAGCGAGGCCGCGGCCAATCTCACCAACCCTGACCAGGCGAAGGAATTTGTTGAGCGATCGGGCTGCGACAGCCTGGCCTGCGCCATTGGGACCAGCCACGGAGCCTACAAGTTCACGGGCAAACAGGGATTGCGGTTTGACGTTATCGAGGCCATTCAAAAACGGCTCCCGGGCTTTCCGCTCGTGATGCACGGCTCCAGTTCAGTGCCGCAGGATGAAGTGGCCAAGATCAACGCCGCCGGGGGCTCTCTGAAGGGCGCCAAGGGCGTTGATGCAACCCAGTTTCGCCGGGCCGCTCAGCTGGGCGTGACTAAGGTGAACATTGATACCGACGGCCGCCTCGTGTGGTGCCGCGTGCACAGAGAACACTTCCTGCAGCATCCTGAGAACTTCGATCTCCGGCCTCCGGGCAAGATTTTCATGGCCGAGTACGCGAAGTTCATCGCCGAGAAGAACAACTATCTGGGCAGTGCCGGACAGCTCGAATGCGTCCGCCCGCTGTTCGCGAAGTAAAAAAGCAGGGGTAAAGGGGCAGAGGGGCAGAGGGGCAGAGGGGCAGAGGGGCGAAGGGGCGAAGGGGCGAAGGGCGAAGGGGCGAAGGGGTGAAGGGGTGAAGGGAAGAATGAAAAAGCGAAAGGGCACTTTCCCTTCGCCCCTTCGCCCCTTTGCCCCTTCGCCCCTTCACCCCTTCGCCCCTTCACCCCTTCGCCCCTTTGCCCCCTCGCCCCCTCACCCCTTCGCACCTCT
>Ga0105091_10000187_pt1 | contig 24200 bp, 22 predicted proteins | sample PPLLak1March2015_FD_87022 | JGI IMG/M metagenome (GOLD analysis project Ga0105091, IMG submission 87022) | Freshwater sediment microbial communities from Prairie Pothole Lake near Jamestown, North Dakota, USA - PPLs Lake P7 Core (1) Depth... | ecosystem: Environmental > Aquatic > Freshwater >... | reverse complement strand
TGCTGATGCGCTTGCCGATCTTCTGGCTGGGGTCGCAGGTGTACTGGATGCCGCCCACGCGCACCATGTCACCGCCCTGCTGGTAGTAGGGATCGGCGTTGAAGAGGTTGTCGCACACATCTTCCATGATGGTCTTGATGGTTTCGCCGGTCATTTCCGTCAGGGTGGTGGCCGGATAGGTAATGGCTGTCTGGTCCATGAGTCGGTCCATGGTAATGGCTTCACCCGGCAGCAAGGTGGTGCCCCAACGGAAACCGGGGGAGAAGGCCGCGTCGGCGCCCTTCACATCCATCAGCGCATCAAGAATCAACTGATCGAAGGTGCCGTTGAAATTGCCGCGGCGGTAAAGCAGATCTTCCGTCACCGCCAGCTTTTCCGACAGCTTGGCCTCGTAAGGCGCACGGTGCTTGCTGATTAGCGCCGTCATGTCAGGATCGGCGGCCAGCAGGTTGGAGAACACTGGCAACAACTTGTAACGGTAGTCGGAAATCTTGCCGTTCTTGACGTCGAAATCCAGCACGCCGAGGAATTTGCCATTGGAGCCGGCATTGGTCACCAGTGTCTGGCCCTTGGCATTCTTGACGATGGAAGGCGCGGGGATGCCATCGTGCGTGTGGCCGCCCATGATGGCGTCGATGCCAGTCACGCGCGAGGCCATCTTGAGATCCACGTCCATGCCGTTATGGGACAGCACCACCACCACCTGCGCGCCTTTGGCACGGGCCTCATCGACAGTTTTCTGCATGTTCTCGTCCTGGATACCGAAGCTCCAGTCGGGTATCATCCAGCGCGGGTTGGCGATCGGCGTGTAGGGGAAAGCCTGGCCGATGATCGCCACCGGCACGCCATTGATTTCCTTCATGATATAGGGCTTGAAAACCTGGTCCCCAAAATCGGTGGTCTGGATGTTCTGCGCCAGGAAGTCGAGCTTGCCCTTGAAGTCGTTGTCCACGATCTGCTTGACGCGCTCTGCGCCCAGTGTGAATTCCCAGTGCCCGGTCATGACATCCACGCCGAGCAGATTGCACGCATCGACCATGTCCTGGCCGTTGCTCCACAGCGAGGTTGCCGAGCCCTGCCAGGTATCGCCGCCATCCAGCAGCAAAGCGCCGGGGCGGCTGGCACGAATTTGCTTCACCAGGGTGGACAGATGTGAAAATCCGCCAACCTTGCCATAGGTTTTTGCCGCTGCGCTGAAATCGAGGTAGGTGAAAGCATGCGCTTGCGATGTGCCGGGCCGGATGCCGAACTGTTTCAGCAGTTTCTCCCCCACCAGATGGGGCGGCTGGCCAAAGTTCGAGCCAATGCCCAGATTGACGTTAGGTTCGCGGAAATAAATCGGCAGCAATTGCGCGTGACAATCAGTGAAATGCATCAGGCTGACATTACCGAATTTAGGCACGTCGTAAAAACCGGCGCCATCGGCCGAAGCCAATGCCTGCCTGCCATCAAGGGCAAATCCGGTTGCGGCCGCGGCAGCCAGCAACTGCAGGAATTCGCGACGATTCATCGACATGGTGAAGCTCCTAAGCGTCTGTTCATATTGTTTGTTTTTTTGCAGGCGCATCCTGAATTTCGCAGCGCTGTACTTGAAAAGTAAGGCTGTGCACCTGATGCCAGGCGCGACAGCCTTATGGGATTACTTGCGGAATACCGACGCCTTGAGGGGCAGTCCATTGTCCCGGTAAGACATGTAATATTCCAGATTGTTGTATTCCTCGCTGCCGAAGTCAAACGGCACCGCACGCACCTGGCTGTTGCATTGGCGGAAGCGGGTCTGCAGCGTCACCAGATTCTCGCCAGCACGGAACACCGGCCAGTGTGTTGCCTGGCCTAGTGCAGGGGAAATCACTTCGGCACGCACACGGTTGCCCACGTTATCGACGTGACAAGTGGCGCAGGCGAAATTCAACTGACCGCGGCGCTGGAAATAATGGCGCTTGCCAAGCTCATAAGCTGCCAGCGCGCCGTCACCCTGTACCTTGACATTCATTTTCATGCCATCGGACAAGGTGCGGGCATAGGCGGTGAGAATACCCATGGTATTGACGGTGCCCAGCTTGAACTCTTCCTCGCCGTTGTCGCGCAGGCACTGGTTGATCGCCATTTCAAAGGTCACCACCTTGTTCGACTTGTCGTCGAAAATGGGGTAGTTACCAGCCACATTCTTGCCGCCATTGGGGAAGCAACTGGCAAAGGTCTTGCCGTTCTTGAAGGGCTTTTCCCACATCTGCTTGCCAGCATCGACCACGGTTTCAAAGGGCGGAAACTCCATGATGCTGTCGTATTGCGACTTGGAGTCCTTGTCCAGGGCCAGTGCGCCATAAATCATATCGTCAAACTTGACCGTAGGCAGCTTGCTTTTGTAAAAATCGATCAACTGCTTGCGATCTTCTTCTGGCCCGGCTTGTGCCGCCGCGCTCATCATCAGGCCTGCGGAGAGCAGTGCCAGTGCAATTTTTTTCATACCAGTCCTCCGGTGGGTGGAATGAGCCGGACACCAGCCCGGCTCACCAAACATTAGCTGATTGCTGCTTCGTCAGTACGTTTGTCGCCCTTGTTGTCCACCCAGTTCACCACGACCTTGTCGCCCGCCTTGGCGCCCTTGACCTTGAAGCCGAGGAACGGGTTCTTGGCAACGGCATAGCCCCACTGCGCATCCAGAACGACCTTGCCACCCACGGTCACATTCACTTGCTGAATGAAGTGGGCAGGAATCATCTGGCCGGTCTTGGCGTCTTTGCGCAAGCCGGTTTCCATGATGTGGTTCATGAGCACTTTGATATCAGCGGTATCACCCTGCATTTGGGCACGGATTTTCATCGGTTCAGCCATGTCTTGTATCCTTTACTTGAATTCGTTAACGGGTGAAAAGCAGCTGTCGATTAGCCGCCGCAGCCACCGATAGTTACTTTCACTTCCTTGGAAGCCATGTAGGTCTTGCCACCCGCCTTCACCACCACCGTCACATTGGAGGTTTTCGCCATCTTGATGCGGGTGGAAACATAGCCTTCTGCGCCGTTTGACAGCGTGAACTCGGCGATCAGCGGATTAACGTTCTGCTCCGAAAGAATGGCGATTTCAGTTGTTCCCGGAATCTTGCTGGTCACTTCGACCGGCACCACTGCACCGTTTTCTGCGATATCCGGCGCCTTGATCATGATGTCAGCGCTCTTGGCGGCGCCTGCGGCACCGATACCCTTCATCGCGTCGGCTGGTGTTTTTGCTTCAAAAGCGTTTTTGTTCCACTCGGCAGCGAGCACCTGGCCCGGCTTGAGCAGGCCGGCAGCAATCGCCAAGGCCACTGTACCGGCTGCTCCGGTACCTTTCAAAAAAGTTCTGCGCAGTTGATTCATATCTGGAGCTCCTCGCTAGTTTTATTTAAAGGGTGTGAACGAAATCCACAACTTTATCAATTTCATCTTCGGTCAGAATCTTGTGCTTGCCGAAAGGAGGCATGGATGTTTTGGCATTGATGGCCATGGCATCCCATATCTGTGCACGCAACTTGTCACGATCCGGATAACGCAACTTCATGGCGATCAGGGGTGGCGCTATCGAACCAGCCATCTCACCCTTGGTACCAGGCATAGCATGGCATGCCAGGCAATTACCCTTCCTGTTGTCAAAGGCAATCGCCTGTCCCGGCATTTCTTTTTTTTCTTCGGCCGCCTGGGCCGGCCCAGCCAAGCAAACACCCAGCAATGGGGCTGCCAGCAAAAGGGAAACGCGTTTCCGCATTGTTTTCTCCTCCGGTTAACTTTCATCCTTTAGCGGATGATGCCGAGCATACCCCATTTTTTTCCTGGTGCAAATACTTTAATAAATAAATAATCCTTATTTTTCAATGGTTAGTATGAATGTACCAGTAAAATTTCAACGTCATGAGGGGTTAAATCCAACTCGCCTCGGAGTCCGGTATTGAGCTGCCCCCGTCACTCCGGTATAAACGACATAAATTGTGTTTGTCAAATATCTGATTTTCCGTCAGAATTGTGCGAATTTCACCCTCAATCGTGCCGGCCGAGGCCGAACCAGGAAGGTTGACCTGTTGCAAATTAGCTACGACTATCCTCTCAATGAACGGGTTCGCACTTTGCTGCGCCTGGAGGATCTGTTCGCCAGGGTGGACTTCTTCGCCATCAAGTCTCACGCTCTGGACCACCATGCTGCATTGCTCTCCCTGTTCGAAATTCTCGAAGTTGCCTGCCGCGCCGACTTAAAAACCGACCTGCTGCAGGAACTGGAGCGGCAGAAACAGATGCTGGAACCCCTGCGCCACAACCCGGCCATTTCCGAGGAAGCGCTGGACGACATCTTGCGCGACATCGGAAGCACTGCAGCAAGCCTGCACGAACTGTCCGGCAAGATGGGGCAGCATATTCGCGACAACGAATGGCTGATGAGCATCAAACAGCGCATCAGCATACCCGGCGGGGTTTGCGAATTCGACCTGCCGTCGTATCACTTCTGGCTCAACCTGGATGAAGATGCGCGCCGCAGCGACTTGCGCGCATGGCTAGCCCCCTTGCAGCCTGTCAACAACGGCCTGCGCCTGGTACTCAAGCTGTTGCGCGACAGTGGCAAAACCACCCGGCAAAAGGCCCAGCAAGGCGCATTTCAACAAATGCTGGCGGGCCGCGTCGCCCAGATGATACGCGTCTCCCTGGACAGGGACCTGCCATGCTTTCCCGAGATCAGCGCCAACAAGTACGCCATCAATATCCGCTTCACCTCGCTAGGCGGTACGCAGAAACCCCGCGCCTGCGACATCAATCTCGAGTTCGATCTCACTTTATGTAATTTCTAGAGCTACCCGCCGTGCCGTCCCGACCATCAAAACCACGTACCGTAATCTGCCCTACCTGCAAAACAGCCGTTCCCTACACGCCTGACAACCCTTACCGGCCATTTTGCAGCAAACGCTGCAAGCTGATCGATCTGGGCCAATGGGCTAATGAGGAGTACCGCATCCCCGAGCCGATCAGGCCCATGCCGGAGAGCGAGGATTAGCTCCACGCCCCACGCAGCAAGGCGATGCCGTGTGCGCCGGCCGTCCATGCCGCTTCAAGATGCGCCGGGCTCATGCCCCCCAGCGCATAGACCGGCAGCGGACAATCCCTGATCAAGGCAGCGAACGCATCCCACCCCAGCGCAGGTGCACCAGGATGGCTCAGGGTCGGCAACACCGGGCTCAACTGCACGTAATCCAGCCCGAACTCCACAGCCCTCGACAACTCGGCAGCAGAATGGCAGGAAGCGCTCACCAACCTGACCAGGGGCCGCGCTTCGAGCTTCATCAGGGCCGCCGAGGTCAAATGCACGCCATCCGCACCAACCGCATGAGCAATGTGGACATCGGCGTTAATCACCACGCGCGCGCGGTGTGCGTGCGCCAGCGTCACGACCCGCTGCGCCACGCGTTCCAGTTCGGGTAACGACAGAGCCTTCTCGCGCAACTGGACCAGGCGCAGGCCCTGCTCCAGCGCCCTGGCCAGGCTCGCCATGAAAGGCTCTTCGCCCATTTCCGCGATGTTGCTGATAGCGCAGAGAGATGGCAATTCCAGCGCACTCAGGATGGGTCCGTTGGCCGGCAGCAGCGGGGCGACATCGACCGCGCCCGGTTTCTGCCAGGCGAGCAACTGACTTTCCTTGCCATGCGGCTCGCCATCCCATGCCACCACGCGGAAGAAATGCAGCTTCACGCTGGCATGCTCGTAGTCGAAATGCCGCACCAGCCAGGGATAGGCACGCCTCACCGCGATACCCAATTCCTCGTGCAACTCGCGCGCCAGGGCATGAAACAGGGATTCGCCCGCCTCAACCTTGCCGCCCGGGAATTCCCAATAGCCCGCATAGGGCTTGCCGTCGGGACGGCGCGCCAGCAGAAAGCGTCCATCCGGCCGTACGATCACTGCCGCGACAACATCGACAATTTTTCGCTGTTGTGTCATCACCGGTTTTTCAACTCCACCCGCCCTGCCCAGTCACGCGCGAATTGCCATGCCGAACGTCCACTGCGCGAGCCTCGCCCCTGCGCCCACTGCAGCGCCTCGCGCCGCACCGTATCCGAATCCCTGTCTGCCACGCCGAAATGGGCCAGCCAGTGCTGCACGATGGAGAGATATTGCTCCTGATCGAAGGGATAAAAAGACAACCACAGGCCGAAACGCTCAGACAAGGAAACCTTTTCCTCGGTGGTCTCGCCTGGATGGATTTCTCCGCCGACATGCTGCGTCTCCAGGTTCTCGGCCATGTACTCCGGCATCAGGTGGCGGCGGTTGGAGGTGGCGTAGATCAGTACATTTTCGGAAGGCGCGGCGACAGAACCGTCCAGCGCCACCTTGAGGGCACGGTAGCCCGGTTCGCCGGCATCAAATGAAAGGTCGTCGCAATAGACGATGAAGCGCTCGCTTCGCTGGTACAGCAGTTCTACGATATCGGGCAGGTCGACCAGTTCCTGGCGCTCCACCTCGATCAGGCGCAGCCCCTTTGGCGCGTATTCGTTGAGCACCGCCTTGATCAACGAAGACTTGCCGGTGCCTCGCGCACCAGTCAGCAGCACGTTGTTGGCCGGCACCCTGCGCACAAACTGGCGCGTGTTGCGGTCGATCAGTTTCTTCTGTTCCTCCACGCCCTGGAGGTCGGAAAGATGGATGTGATGCGGGTGCATGACCGGCTGAAGAAAACCCAGCCCGCCTCGCTTGCGCCAGCGAAAAGCAAGTGATGCATCCCAGTCCGGTGCGGGGGCCTGACTGGGGAGTACCTGTTCCACGCGCTGCAACAGAGATTCGGCGCGAGAAAGAAAACGCTCAAGTTCAGTCATTCAAACAATCCTGTAAGACGCAGTTTAGACCTGCCAGTTTATATATTTTTCGCGGCGACTGGAGGAGAGAAACGTTCGCACCCTGCCAGCGAACCCCATACAACAATCCACCGGACCTGTGCGACAATCCGTAAAAAAGGGCGCCAAGCCCTCGACACTGACAATAACGACAAGGGGAACATCATGGGTTTATTTGACTGGTTGAAAAAGAAACAGTCCGGTGACGACGGCGCCGTCCTGCTACTGGACAAGAATGAGGAAAATCTTGCCGGCCTGGATCTTAAACAGGTTATTGATGCGCACCTGGCATGGCGTACCCGGCTACAAGACATTCTTGCCGGCATCCAGACCGAGAAGGTGGAAGTGCATCAAGTGGCGCAGGATACCCTTTGCGTCCTGGGCAAATGGCTATATGGCGAGGGCAAGGTTCAGTTCAGCAATTTGCACGAATATGAGGACCTGCGCCTGACCCACCGTCAATTCCATCTCACCGCGGGCCAAATCCTGACAGATTACAACGCCGGCCAGGCCGATACGGCCGCGAGCCTGTTAAAAGGGGATTTCCGTTCCCTGTCGGATCGGATTCAACTGGACCTGGTTCGCCTTTACGCTGCCACAAAATAAGGCGCAGCAGCAGTTCTCCGGCACGTAGGCGGCTTACTCCCCAGCCGCCTAACTGCGATATTCCGCGTTGATCTTCACGTAGTCGTAGGAAAAATCGCAGGTCCACACCGTGGCGTCCGCCGTTCCACGCCCTAGCAGCACGCGCACGGTGATCTCGGGCGCCTTCATCACGCGCTGCCCGTCCTGTTCCTGATAGCTCGCCGCGCGTCCTCCGTTCTCCGCCACCAGCACGTCGCCCAGATAGAGCTTGATTTTATCTACGTTCAGGTCGGCGATACCGGCATAGCCAATCGCGGCAAGAATGCGCCCCAGATTGGGGTCGGAAGCGAAGAATGCGGTTTTCACCAGCGGCGAATGGGCGATGGCATAAGCCACCAGGCGACATTCAGCCACGCTGGCCCCGCCTTCGACGGCAATGGTCATGAACTTGGTCGCGCCCTCGCCATCCCGCACGATGGCTTGGGCAAGCAATTGAGAAAGCTCCGTGACTGCATCGCGCAGCGCAAGGTATTCGGCGCTCGCCGCATCGCTGATTTCCGGCATGTCCGCTTCGCCGCTGGCGATCAGCATGAAGGAATCGTTGGTGGAGGTGTCGCCGTCCACCGTGATGCAGTTGAAGGACTTGTCGGCAGCATATTTCACCAACGTCCCCAGCAACGCCTGGCTCACCGCCGCATCGGTGGCGACATAGCCGAGCATGGTCGCCATGTTGGGGTGGATCATGCCGGAGCCCTTGGCGATGCCGGTGATCGTCACCATCTTGCCGCCGAGGCTGATCTGCCTGGAAACCGCCTTGGGCAGGATGTCGGTGGTCATGATGGCGTGCGCAGCGTCAAACCAGTTGTTTTCCTTGAGGTTCGCCACGGCCGCGGGCAGGCCGGTGAGAATTTTTTCCACCGGCCATGGCTCCAGAATCACGCCTGTGGAAAAAGGCAACACCTGATCATCGTCACAAGCCAGCAAACGCGCCACCTCGGCGCAGGTCTGGCGCGCGCGGTTCATGCCATCTTCGCCGGTACCGGCATTGGCATTGCCGGTATTCACCACCAGCGCGCGGATCGGTTTGCCGGATTGCAAATGCTGCTTGCACAGCGTCACTGGCGCGGCACAGAAACGATTAAGGGTGAACACCCCCGCCACGCGGGCTTTGTCGCCGAGGCACATGACCATCAGATCCTTGCGCTCGGCTTTCTTGATGCCGGCCTCGGTGATGCCGAGGGCCACACCTTTCACGGGCAGCAATTGTTCGGCCAAGGGGGGTGTAAGGTTCACGGGCATAATCAATCTTCCTGATGGATATTTTCTTCGTTATCGCTGTCGGCCTCGTCATCCGGGTCCGAAGTCTCAAGCATCAACTGGCGCAACTCCTTGAACAGCTCGCGGCTGCTTTTCGGCGGCTTGCCCGCAGCCTCTTCCTTATGCGCGTTGCGGATCAATGTGCGCATTCGCTGTATGTCAACGCCGGGGTGCGCCAGAACCAGCTCGCTGATGGCCTTGTCGTCGGCCAGCAGCCTGTCGCGCCAGCGTTCCAGCTCATGAAACTTCGCCGCCTGCTCTCGGCTTTTGCCATCCCATTCCTGAAATTTTGCCAGGATGGGCGCAGGGTCGACGCCACGCATGATCTTGCCGATATATTGCTTCTGGCGTCGGATAGCGCCGTTGGCGGTCAGCCGCTTAGCCTCCCGCACCGCCTCGCGCAGCTTGTCGGGGATGTCCAGCTGAGCCAGTCGGGTGGCATTTAACGTCACCAGACGTTCACCGATATCCTGCAGTGCCTCTGCCTCGCGCTTGAGCTGCGAGCGGCTGATTTCTTCGTCTTCCTGCATCTCACTGTCCGGCATGGTTTCGCTTCGTTAATTAAAGTTGTTATCATAACCGCATTTCAGTCATTTAATCCCTCCCGGCCTCCCCTTATCAGGGGAGGAGCATGCCACTTCCCCCCTGACAAGGGGGGATCGAGGGGGGGTGTTGAAGTATACCGCCGATACAAACCATACCCCGAGGTCACCGTGCAGGATTCCCGCTTTACTTATACTTTCGATACCCTCCAACAGATTTCACAGGACATTCTCAATCAGGCCAAACAGGCGGGTGCCAGTGCCTGCGAAGCCGAAGTCTCGCAGGGCTTCGGTCAGAACGTCACGGTGCGCCAGAACGAAGTGGAAACTATCGAATACAACCGCGACAAGGGCCTCGGCGTGAGCGTTTACTTCGGCCAGCGGCGCGGCCATGCGAGCACTTCCGACCTGTCGCCGCAAGCCATCCACGATACCGTCAAGGCGGCCTGCAGCATCGCCCGGCATACTGCCAGCGACGACTTCGCTGGCCTCGCCGATGAAGCATTGCTGGCCAGGGAAATCCCCGAGCTCGACCTCTACCATCCCTGGGATCTGCCGGTGGAGCAGGCCATCGCGCTGGCGCAGGAATGCGAAGCCGCAGCGCTGGGCGTGGACAAGCGCATCAACAATTCTGAAGGGGCATCGGTTTCCACGCATGAATCGCTGTTCGTGTATGCCAACAGTTCAGGCTTCATCGGCGGCTACCCCACCACGCGCCAGGGCATCAGTTGCGCGGTGGTGGCGGAATCGGACCATGGCATGCAGCGCGATTACTGGTACGCCACCGCGCGCGCCGCAGCCGACCTGGAAAATGCCGCCGCCGTGGGGCGCATGGCGGGCGAGCGCACGGTGCGTCGCCTCGACTCGCGTAAACTCAAAACCATGCAGGTGCCGGTACTGTTCGAAGCATCCCTCGCCTCCGGCCTGATCGGCAGCTTTGTCGGCGCGGTCAGCGGTGGCAGCCTGTACCGCAAATCCTCATTCCTGCTCGACAGCCTGGGCAAGGAGATTTTCGCCCCCTTCATTCATTTGCAGGAACTCCCCCACCTGAAGAAAGGCCTCGCCAGCAGCCCCTTCGACAATGAAGGTGTCGCCACCAAGAGCCGCGACGTGATCAAGGATGGAGTGGTGCAGGGCTATTTTCTCTCCAGCTATTCGGCGCGCAAGCTCGGCATGGCCAGCACCGGCAACGCCGGTGGCAGCCACAACCTGATTCTGACGGACACCGGCTAGGACTTCGACGCCCTGCTCAAGACCATGGGTCGCGGCCTGCTGGTCACGGAACTGCTCGGGCAGGGCATCAACCCCGTCACCGGCGACTATTCGCGCGGCGCGGCGGGCTTCTGGGTGGAAGGAGGGAAAATCCAGTACCCGGTGGAAGAAATCACCATTGCTGGCAACCTCAAGGACATGTTCCGCAACATCGTGGCGGTGGGCAACGACGTGGTGGTGCGCGGGTCAAAACAGTGCGGCTCGATTCTGGTGGGGCAAATGACAGTGGCGGGGGAATAGTCCTTTACGGCAACCTTCCTGCCGCCACCATGCGGTTGAAGAGAATATGGGGGGATAGCCAGGCCACGAGATCGTCGAACTCGCCCGCGACAGATGCGGAATTTCCGCTCATGACGCGCGTCACAAAGAGATTTACAGCGCTGGCATTGGCAATCTCGTCAGGGTTGTTTGCCGATGCATTGGGCACCACGCCCCCGCTATCCGTTGTGCCAAGATAGCCGTTCTTGCCGTGCGAGATGACCACGGCGGGAATATCGTCCGTGCTGGAGAAATTCACCTGATTGCCTGCCGCATCACGTGATTTTATGGTGATGTCGCGCGGGGATGTGAGCGAAAATACAGCCATATTTTTGCTATAAAGCGGTGCTGTGCTATATCTGAAAATTCGGCCCCACCCATCTAGCTTGGACACCCCCAAAACGCTCCAGGGAATAAACCCCACTCTGGAAATGCATTCATGGGTGGTTGCATCCCGTGGTCCCTCGGCGCCATCCGTGGCAGACACGGCCGGGCAGGGAAGATGGCGATTTGCAATGGCATAGCCAAACAGCGCCTCCTTGATTTCCTCCATCGACCGCTGCGTTTCCCTGATTTTCTGCTGCTCGACCTGCATCGTCAGCGGCACCAGCAAGCCGCCCATCAGCAAGGCCACCACCGCCATCACCAAGGCCAGTTCAATCAGCGTGAATCCGGATTGCGATGCTGTAGTGTTCATCATAAGCTCCCCCAAAATTTATTCACTGCGCAGGTAGAAATTCTGGAGAGTCACTTCCTGGAGGGTATTGTCGCCCGAGTTAAACCCCCCGGTGAAACCGAAATAGACCGCCTCCATGCCCGGGTCGAGGGCGATGCAGCGCTGCACTCGCTGCCGCCTGATACTGACATTGTCAATGCTTCCCATCCAGCTGGCATTCGGCGTCAGCATCAGCGCGCCAGATGAAATCGCGCTCAGCGCAACGACATGGGTGACAGTCTTTCCGGCCTCAAGCGTGACGGCAGAGGAGTCCCCGCCCAAAACAACATGCAGTTTTCCGGAGGCCGTGCTTGCAACCGTGAGGGTTACCACATAAGCACTACCGGCTAGCGGCGAACGGATCAGCGCGGAATCCGGCAGCGTGGCCGTGTTTTCCTCCGTCCCGGTGTGGAAAAATGCGCCATTTTTTACCCGCCAATTCGTGCCGGACCAGTTCCCCGGCGCGCCGAAATCACGATCCGCCGCAGCCGTTATGAATTCAGCATCGGGAAGGTCGACGGAAATATCGTCACAGGCGGCGCAATCGAACCACACGCTGATGCGCGCATGAGTGTTCGGCGCCCCATGCTGCGCCGGGTCGCAAATTGCGCAGCTGGAATCACAGCCGCTGTGGATTTCAATGCGCTGGTTGTGGCGCAACGGGGCGGGCGATTCTTCAAATTTGTTGGCTGGACGGTGGCGGCAACCAGCTGCGCTGCCATTGCAGTCCAGGGTGGTCTTGCCGTTGGCGGCAGAGTGGACGAGGTCGCCGTCAGCCATGATGGCGCTATGATTTTCCTTGGGGTCGGATTTGCTGGAGTTCTTGCTGACATCGGTTTCAAAGATGAAGGAGCCTCTGCCAAGCCCGCCCGATGGCAAAGCGCCCAAATTGCTTTCCAGCCCGCACATTTCCTGAGGACTGCCCTCGTCGCTGCGCACCATCTGAAAAGTGAAGCCGTTGCCTCGATCGCTGTCGTCAATCGACAGGGCATAGGTGTTGGCGTAGGAGAAGCGGTAGTCGTAATAGGCGCGCAGCGTCTTGCCGGCGAGCGGGACGCTCTCGGGATACCAGAAACAGGCGCCCGCAGTGCCGGTCACACCACCAAAAGTGAGTGTCCTGGCGAGCGGGTTGGCACTAACGCCATCTCCGGCAACTACAAAATTTGCGAAATCGCTGGCAAACGATTTCTGCGTGGCCCCTGTGGGCAGGCCCTCGATGCAGCGAAATACATCAGCGCTTACGCTGTCACGACTGAAATCCCTGGCCCCGCTGTAAGCCCCGCCAGCGGGAAAGAGAATGGCGTTGTCACCTTCGAGATAATTGGCGGCAAGCAACTGCTGCGCTGAAGTCGCCCGGCTCTGGCTGGCGGTGCGCGCAGCACCGAAAAACAGCAGCGCGTTGCAGGCATCTCCGTTCACGCTCAATGAGGCTGGTGGAGATGGCGCCGCATAGCGGAGATTGTTTTTCCAGTTGCAGCGGACATAGGCCTCCCACTGATCGCTCTTGTCATCCATTACGGGGCAGGGAAGGTACGCCAGCACGGTGCTCAGGCCGGAGGGAAGACTCGCCTGGGGAATGCCGTTCAATTCGTTTTTCAGCTTGTTCAGCAGCCTGCCGATGTCATCGGCGAAATCATCGCGCTTTCTGATGCGGTCAAATATCTCTCCGGACGTGACCCAATGAGCCATGTCGTTGTTGCTGCCGAACAGCGCGCTCGCGGCCGTGCCCAGCGTAAGGGTGCTGCTGGCATGAGCGAGGTTGGAAATGACGGCGCCTTCCAGATAATCGGCTGAAATAATGCTTCCGGAGCATGCGTTGGCGGAATACGCGCGTGTTTGGCCGTTGATGACCGCACGCGGGGCGATCACCACCGCCCATGGGGCATGGTGATCACCCGCACTAACCAGGACTGCGTTTGTGACCGCCTCCCTGATCTCGATCTGACCGACAGTGTCCCAGTTCATTTCGCCGGTCTTGGGATTGTTTTTGGCGTGACCGGAGACGACGTACCATAGGCACTCGCCCGCGCCATCGCGCAACGGCGCCAGCCCCAGCGTTTTCCACGGAAAATGGCCGATCACGGAAACATCCCCAGCGCCACAAGGCGAGTCGGCTTCACCATCATTGCCGCTATCCGGGCAGGGCAGATAGCCGAACAATTTATCCCTGTTGCCCCCAACGTCCGGACGGGAATCGCGATAGGCCGCGGCATACCCGATCAAGGCCTCTTTCGCCTGCGCCAAGGCAGCCGCTGTGACACGATCGCGCTCCAGATGCAGGGCCGCCCGGTTCAGGCCCGTCACGAACATCGTCAGCGCCCCCACGCTGAGCAGCATTAGCAACAGCAACAACACGGCGCCGCATTGCCCTTTCACGGGGATGGCATACCGCCCTGAACATCGGCGGCATCCGGCGTGGACGTGGCATCACGGGTATCGGCGGGACGCGAGAGCGCCTTGAATGGCAAGGCCTGATGCCGTTCCGCTGGAGGAGGGAGAGGCGCGCGGCGGTAAGCCTCCTCCACCCGGCCGCTTGCTATGTCGAGGCGTTGCCCCACCGTGAGAGGGACGCTGGCACGGCCATCCCGGGCCTGGATATTCACCTGGCGCAACTTGCTCTGAAGCGTGATGCCGCGGCCAAGTTGCGAGCCGCTTTCTGGCCGGTTGTTGAGCCATACCGTGGCTCTCCCATCGCTGCGTGAAACTACCCCGTTGAGGGTGATATTGACAGCAGGAGATTCATTTTCCCGCGAATCGGCCGCGATCTTGACGCCTGGTTCCTGTTGCCGGGCCACGTCCATCTGGGCGCGTTGCTCGGGCCTGAAGAAAAGGCGCCCCATGGCTTGTTCCGCCGCCATGCCTGGGAGTGGCTGCAACAGCCAGAAAACGGCCAGAACCTTGCAGCCGCATTTCATGGCGTCACCCCCTTTTCCTCGCTGACGCTTAGCCAGGCCAGACTGCAATCGGCCTGCAAATTGTCTTGCAGCATTGCGCTCTCGGCCTTGCCGGCACCCAGACGCCGCAGGCTGCACTCCCTCAGCGCGAAAACCCCGGCCTGCTGTGCCGCCAGGGCATTCACAAAACGCATGAGATCCTCTTCATGCAGCAGACCCAGGCTGATTTTCATAAGCGACTGGTGCATGCGATATGGCCCGAGGTCAATTCCAAGCGGCGCGCCATAAGGCCGCTGCACCTCGATATGGTAACTGACACCGCTCAGCTTCAGGCTCAGGCTGGTGGCCCGCAGGCCATCCACCCAGTTGATGCGCTGCTCCTCTCCCAGGAAACCGTTGCGTTGCAAAGCGATGAAAGCAGCGCGATAGCGCAGAATCCGCTCTTTTTCCTCACTGGAGCGCAGCATCCGCTCGCGCGCCTCGCGCAGGACACCTTCCTGGCTGGCGTAGCGGAGCTTTTCCTGATCGAGTTGCTGGCCCGTGAAAAACACCAGGGCGATGCTCGCCAGCAAAGCCACCACCAACACCCACAAGGGGTAGCGTAGCGCCCGCCAGGCGGCAGCCATCAGCTTCATTTACGCTCCTTCAGCACCACCCTGATCTTGAAGCCGGCACGCGCGGCTTCGCTGCTCCCCTGGGTGCTGCCGCTCAGGGCGGCCGAAGAATGGATATCGAGCGGCATTTGAAGCACGCTCACGCTGGCAATGTCGGGGTGCTGCGCCATTTTTTCGGCAAAGCGCTCGACGCTTTTCATGGCGCGCCGGTAGTCGCCCTGAAACGGCCTGATTTCGCCTTCCACCATGCCGGACTCAATCCATCCGTTATCGCCCCCGTCTTGCGCTGCCGCGCCGAATTTCCAGGCGAGGTGAAACAGCATGATTTCCGGGCTACTTTCCAGCGTGCGGCTAACGGCCAGCATGAACTGGTCAGGGGTGCGACTGTCCTGCCCAAGGCGGATGGAAAGCTGCACCGCCTTTTCGAGATTTCCGGCTGATGCCGGTGCATGGGGGAAAGCTTTCGCTATCGCGTCATAACTCGCCTGCAGGGATCGAGCTTCCGTTTCAAGCTGCAGCGTTGCCCTGCCGAGCCGATGACCCTGATATAAGGTGGCACCCGCCACGATCATCGCGACCGCTGTCACTGCCGCGCTTGCCGCCAGCAACAGACGCCGTTGCCGATGGCCCCTGAAATTTCGGGTAGTGCCGGGTGGGGCAAGATTATGCGCCGGGCACCGCATGCCCAGCACGGTCATGTGCAGCGCATGGGGGCCACGCAGGGGAACACCGCCAAGACGTGCGCTTAGCTCGTCAAGCGAAAGACGTTGGGAAGATGCGATGCCGGGAGTGGAATGGAGGCATTGTTGCAGCGACTCCATGCTGCCATCGGTGTCGAGCAGCAGCACCGCCAGCTTCGTCTCGTGCGCCGTCAGACGCAAACTGTTGAGGTAAAGCCGGGTTTTTACAATATCTGCGGCAAGATTGGCTGCGGAAGGGCTGTGTTCCCGCTCGGCGAGGGCAAGGCGGCTTGCTTTTAGAAGACCGCCCTGAAAATAACTTTGCCGCAACCCGCCGTTATGCCTGGATACCACCAAGAGGTCGGACATCGCCAGCTTGAGCCTGGCAACCAGTTCCTGGGTCACCATGGGAAACAGGTAAACCCCGGCCAGCGGGGCCTGGAACGATTGCAGCGTCTCCAGCCAGGGACGTAAAATCTCGGCGTTGGTCAGGGCGACGAAAAGATAGCGGTCGTCACGCCTTTTGTCTGGTTCGCGCCCCTGTATCCAGGCGGCATGGTAGGGGGTGCTGCGGTAGAGCTGCCCCAATTTTCGCCGCACCAACTCCTGACGAGCGGAGCCTGAGACATGGGGCAGAACCTCGGTGTGGTAATCCTCTTCCACGGTATCCACCATGAGACGCACCGGGGCGCCAGTATGGGCGAGCAGCAAGTTTCCGAAGCCCTGCCGCCCCTGCTCGTTGAGTGCGTACTCCTGGCAAGGCCCCAGCTTGCCGTTCTCGAATACAGCGGCGATGGCACGTTGCGGGGCCACAGAGACAATTATTTTGGCGGCCATGGCGTTAGAATTTCATCTTGCCCAAAATATCGTAGATCGGGGTCAGCACCGAAAACATGATTGCGGCCAGAACCATGCCAAGCATCACCGTAAGGGCGGGTTCGAGCAGCTTGAGCAGTCTTTCCACCGACTCCCTCACTTCACGATTGTAGAAATAGGTCACATTGAGCAAGGCGGCGTCGAGCGCGCCGGTAGCCTCCCCCACCCGCAGCATGCGCACCACTAGGGGCGGGAACATGCCGAGGCTGGCGAAGCTTTCCGCCACGCTACCGCCAGCGCTGATTCGCTGGCCGGCGCGAACCAGGCTATCGGCGATAACGCGGTTGACCACGATCTCTTCGCTGCTTTTCAGCGCATCGAGAATACTGATGCCGGACTGGTACATCAGAGCAAAAAAGTTGGCGAAGCGGGCGAGAATGATTTTTTGCAGAATCGGCCCGACGAACGGGATGTGCAATTTGAGATAATCCCAGTGATAGCGCGCCCGCGCGCTGTGGCGAATCAGCAGCATGGCAGCCACCGCCGCCAGGATGGGCAGGCCGAAGAGCAGGTGCCAGTAGTTGACGAACACCCCTGAGACAAAAATTAGTGCCCTGGTCTGGAATGGCAGATCCTGGCCCATGTTCTGGAGAAAGGATACCAACTGTGGCACCAAATACATCATGAGAAAAACCACCACCCCACCCACCACCATAAATACCAGCGCGGGGTAAATCAGCAGGCGCTTGGTCTGGGCCACCAGTTCGTCCTGCCACTTCAGGGTGGTGGCGAGATTCTCGAACACCTCGCTCATCGCTCCGCTTTGCTCGCCGGCCCGGATCAGGCTGACAAACACCGGAGCGAATGCTGCGGGATGATCGCCCATGGCCTGCGACAAGGTTTTTCCGCCCTCCACCGCTTCCAGGATGGCGGAAAGAATCTCGCGGAAACGCGGTTGTTCCATGCTGTCGCGCAAATCTGCCAGTCCCTCGAGCAACGGGATACCGGCGCGGGAAAGCTGTTCCATGTGGAAACAAAAGGTGATGAGGTCCTGCCGCGTGATTCCACCACGGCCAAGGCGCATCGGCTCGCGCACCTTGCGCGCGGCAATGAGGTCGAGTCCCATACGCTGCAGGCGCAGCTCCAGATCGGCTTCATTGAGCGCGGCAAGTTTGCCGCGGAGGGAGCCGCCTTGCTGGTCAACGGCGCGGTAGCGGTAGGTAAGCATACAGGTGTCAGCCTTCAGCCATCAGTTTGAAGCGAAACCATCGCACTGACGGCTGACGGCTGACGGCCAGAAAGCCGGGTCAGATCCACTACGCGGGACACTTCCTGCAGACTGGTCTTGCCTTCAAGGACACGCCCCATGCCATCGTCGGCGAGGGTGCGGAAGCCCTTTTCCAGCGCCGCCTGGCACAGCTCCCTGGCAGTCGCGCGGCGCGCGATCAACTCATCCATGTCACTATCCATATGCAGCAATTCGATCAAGGCCATGCGCCCCTTGTAGCCCTTGTAAGCGCAATGCTGGCAGCCCTCTGCGCGGCATATCCGGGTTGCGTCATCGGGCGGCAATCCCAGCAAGCGCTTTTCCTCTGCGCCGGGCAGGTGGGGCTGTTTGCAGTGCGGGCACAACAAACGCACCAGGCGCTGCGCGATTACACCGATGATGTTGCCGGCCATGATGTCTGGCAGGATGCCGATGTCCAGCAAACGCGGGAAAGCGCCGAGTGCGGAATTGGTGTGCAGCGTGGTGAATACCTGGTGGCCGGTCATGGCAGCGCGGAAAGCCATGTCCGCCGTCTCGCGGTCACGCACCTCGCCCACCAGGATGATGTCCGGGTCCTGGCGCATCATGGAGCGGATGCCGTTGGCAAAATCCATCTTCACCAGATCGTTGAGCGAGGTCTGGCGCATCATGGTCACCGGATATTCCACCGGATCTTCCAGGGTCATGATGTTGACCGAATCAGTATTGAGATGGCTCAGCATGGAGTAGAGCGTGGTGGTTTTGCCGCTGCCGGTTGGTCCGCTGACGATCAGGATGCCTTCAGGGCGAGCCATCATCAGCTTCAGCTTGTCCTGCGTCTCCTGACCGAGTCCCATGCGTTCGAAGGAAAGGATGGACTTCTCCCGATCCAGCACGCGCAGCACGATGTTCTCGCCATGAATCGTCGGCTGGGAAGCCACCCGGAAATCGATCGGCCTGCCGTTCAGATTGAGCGACAGGCGCCCATCCTGGGGGGCACGAGTTTCGGCGATATTCATGCCACTGACCACCTTGATGCGTACCGCGATACCCGACCAGTAGCTCTTGTGCAGGCTGCGTATCTGCTCCAGCACCCCGTCGATGCGGTAGCGAATGCGCAGGAAGGCGTGCTCCGGCTCGAAGTGGATATCGGAGGCGCCGCGCTTCACCGCATCCACCAGCAACGCACCCACCAGGCGCACCATCGGCTGGGTGTATTCCTCATTGCCCGCAGGGAGGCTCTGGTAGTCGATTTCGCCGGTTTCGATCTCGCGCAGGATACCGTCCACCGAGAGCTCGAAGCCGTAAAAATGGTCGATGTATTCCTCCAGTTGCGCCTCGCCCGCGAGCACCGTACGTATCTCGATCTGGCCGCCGAGCTGGGCGCGTAACTGATCCAGAGCCACGACGTTGAACACGTCGCTCATCGCCACCAGTAGTTCCCGGCGCGCCGGGTTAAAGGCAATCGCCAGCAACCGGTAACGACGCGCAAATTCTTCCGGCACCCGGCCCAGCGCTTCCGCATCGGCCACCACGGTGGAAAGGTCGATACCCTCCTGCCCGATGGTATGCGCCAGGATGTCGCGAATCATGGCTTCGGTGACAAAGCCCAGCCGCACCAGTTGACGCCCCAGCGGCATGTCGTGCTCGGTTTGCTCCATCAGCGCGATGCGTAGCTGATCTTGGCTGATCAACCCCTGCTGCACCAGCAACTCGCCCAGGCGAAGTTTTTTGCGCTGTTCTGTCACGCTATGACGCCGCCTTCTGCAATTGTGCGATGCGCGCTTCCACGGCTGCGCGCTCGAAGCCGGCACCCTGACGATGCAGTTGCAAGGCGAGCAGGTAATACGTCAGTGCCGCTCCGGGCTGGCTGATCTGCTCCAGGCTCACGGCCAGGTTGAAGGCATGGTCGGGGTTGGTGGATTGTAGATGGTAGGCCTGGAAATAGGCCTGTTGCGCCTCGGGCCAGCGTCTCTGGGCGGCGTACAGATTACCCAACGCAAAATACAGGAATCCCGCTTTCATCTCAGTCAGCAGCTGTATCAACCTGTCCTCGCTGCCGGTTGGGTCGCTGACGCCAATTAAGTACAGCAGCCCGGCCTGGGCATAGATGTTCTTCGGTTCGACCTTGAGCACAAGAAGATAAAACCTGCCCACATCACCAATTTGGTTCATGCGTGCCCGCACTGCAGCCATGCCAAGCAGGGCATCAACATGATCCGGTTGCTGCTGCAAAAGGTGCTGATAGTACATTTCTGCCGCGTCCAGCCTCCCCTCCTGCAAGGACTGATAGGCCGCGGCCAGCTCGGGATTTATTTCGCCTGCCCCACCGCGTTGCACCTTGATTGCATTATCTGGGGCAGCTTGTGAGTTTCCCGCCCCCTCCCTTGGTCCCGCGCCAGTGCGATTAAAAAACTCGGGCTGTTCCTCGTACACTTCAGGCTGCGCGCTGGCAGGTGTAACAGCATCGCCAGCTGCCGACGGTTGTTCTTCCACCCGCGGCACGGACGGCATGGCTTGAGAAGGCTGTGAGATAGACTGCGCAATCGGCGCCAGGCCCAATGGGTTAATCGTCTGGTAGACATAAGCCCCGCCGCCAGCAAACAGCAAGAGCGCCACCACGGAAAGAGCAGCCATGGTGTGGTGGTGACTGCCGGCATGCGGCTCCATGGCGGCGAACAAGCCGGCTGCCCCCTGTTGCTTGACGTCACCGCTGCCAGTTGTTTTTCCGGCAGTAACACTCCTGACTGCGGCAGCTGGCTCCGGGCTAAGTTCCAGGGACAATTCCTCGGCCAGTTCACGCAGCGTCGGCTCACTTTCCCCTGCCTGCCTCATGGCATTCACCAGGAGACTCATGGTTTGCCAGCAAGAACCGGGGCATCGGGCAAGAAACGCCGGAATGCGCTCAGTTCATCGCCTTCAAGAGATGCATTTTTAACCACGGTGGGGCGCAGAAAAATCAACAGTTCGGTTTTTTTGCTGTTGTCGTCGCGATAGCTGAACACGTCGCCCAGTCCGGGGATGCGCGAAACAAATGGCAGACCGTCGCGTTTTTTGCTCACGTCATCCTGCATCAGACCGCCCATGATGATGGTCTGGCCGGTCCTGACCTGCAGCACCGATTCCATTTCACGCACCTGAATTTCCGGCACAGGGTTGAGCGTGTTCGCTTTTGCCAACTCCGGGTTGGGGTCGTTCTTGTATCCCACCAGACGGGAAATCGATGGCCGGATGATGAGCGACACCATGCCGTTTTCATTGATTTGCGGCGTGACGCTCAAGATGATTCCCACCGGCGTGGTTTGCTTGACCGTCGTGTACACGGCAGGAGAGGCGAGGACGCCATCCTTGTAAGTTGCGGGCGTGACGGTGATGTTGAAATACACCAGGTCATCCACCACCTTGAGCAGCGCGGGCTGGTTATTGAGCGCCATGATCTTGGGGCTGGACAACACCCTGGTGTCGCCGAATTGCTCCAGCAGGCTGACCGTGGCGGCGATGTTGCCGATCTTGCTGTCCGGGTTGGCGTAAGTCAGGGTGAAGAAGGGAACCGCCCCGAGGCGCCCACCCAGCATGGCCTGCGTGGCCACCCCGGTGGAAGCCAGCTTTGTCCAGTCCACGCCAGCGCGATATTGGTCGCCCAGCGCTACCTCCACGATGGTCGCCTCGATCAATACCTGGCGGTGCGCCGCATTCACCACATGATCAAGGTACTCCTTGATTTGTTTGTGCTGCCGCTCATTTCCCAGCACCGACACCAGCCCCGCAGCCGGGTTGATGATTACCTGCTCCTTGGCGTCTCCAGCCAGCGAGAGCTTGCCGTTGCCGAAAACATTGGTGAACAAGGCGGGCGCGCCGCTGCCAGCACGCGCGACCGCTTCCGCCTGACGCAGGCGACCCTCGCGCTCGGTGTGCACGGCCTCGACCCTGGCGGCCTTTTCCTCGGCGTTGCTGGCCACGGATTGGGTCGCTCCGAGAATGTGCCGGATGTTTTCCCCGATAATCGCCCAGAAATTGTTGCCGGAAGTGCTCTTCACGCTGGTGGACGAAGTATTGCCGCCACCCTCCTGCATTCCACTACCGCTGGCAGATGTCTAGCCCAGACCCGCAAGCTGGGTAGTCACGCCTATGCTGGTCGTCATGTCACGCGACAAATTGACGTAATCCACGCGGTAAGTATGCAGATAGGGCGAATCCGGGGTAATGGAAAGCGTATTGCCTTCAATCTTGTAACGCAGGCTGACCTGGCGCGACAAGCGAAGCAGAATGGCGTCAAGAGGCTCGTTCACGGCATTCATGGTGACCACCCCCTGAATCGCCGGATGAACGTCCACGTTGAGCGCCGAATCGCGAGCCAGGGCGAAAAGCAGTTCCTTCACCGGTACTTCGTTCACCACCACGCTGTAGGTTTGCGGCTTGAGCGATGATTGGGGCGGCGGGACGAATGCGTTTGTCCTGACCGGCGCGGGGATGCCGGACGCCCTTGTCGCAGGCTCGGCCTGGATGTGGTTTTGAGATATGGGGAGCGGTGGCGGATAGGAAGAGCAACCCGCCATGGCAGCAGCCGCTATTTGCCAAAACGGAAACCACTTTTTGCGCCAACCGGCGCATTCAGACATCGGTCATATCCATCGTCACGCAGCCTCATGTCGTTAACAGGGCAAATCATTGACGATGACGCAGGCTCCTGCCCGGTTAGCCCGGGGCCATGCGATCAACTGGACCCGATGTCAGGTTTTTTCCAGAATCAATTGCAACGATGGTAATCCTCGTACGGACTTCCATACATCAGGGAATCCCTGATAATACATTCAGGCGGCAGTTACACCGGGTTCTCAATCTCAATAAACTGGTGTTCCAGCCCAAGCTGCTGCGCCAGATGGGCTCCCAGCGCCTGCACCCCGTAGCGTTCGGTGGCGTGGTGCCCGGCCGCGATGAACGCCACGCCCGACTCCCGGGCCAAGTGTACCGTATGCTCCGACACTTCCCCGGTTAAAAATACATCCACGCCGAGATCGATTGCGGCACTCAGGTAATCCTGCGCCGCACCGCTACACCACGCGATACGCCGGACCACTGCGGCATCGTCACCGATCACCAGCGGCTGGCGTTGCAGTTTCTCCTCGATCAAACCGGACAGTCGCTGCAGGGACATGGGCTGAACCAGGCGGCCCGCAGCCGCGACATTCTGCTCGCCAAAACGCTCCTCCAGCTCAAAGCCCAGCAACTGCGCCAGTTGTGCGTTGTTGCCCAGCACCGGGTGAGCGTCCAGCGGCAGGTGATAGGCCAGCAGGCTCATGCCGTGCTCGATCAGGTGCGCAATGCGGGCGCGCTTGGTGCCGGTGATGCGAGGGCTTTCGGTTTTCCAGAAATAACCGTGATGCACCAGCACCACGTCCGCTCCGGCAACACTTGCGGCCTGCAGCACATCCAGGCCGGCACTCACGCCGCTGACGATTTTCCTCACTTCGGCACGGCCTTCCACTTGCAAGCCATTTGGGCAATAATCGTGAAAGCTGGAAATTTCCAGCAATTGCCCGATATAACGTTCCAGTTCCCTCAATTTCATAAGTGTTCCCCCATGCGTAGACTTTGGCTTATCTTCGCGCAAAGCGCAACTGTCGCCCTCGGCGTCCTGTTCGTCATCTCGCTGTTGCGTCCCGAACTGCTGCCCTGGCGCAGCGCAGGCAGCGGCAGCGTGCTGATACAGGAAGTCGCTCCCCACGCCGGGCAGCAGAAACTGTCGCCGCTCAACAGCGCAGTGAAAAAGGCCACGCCATCGGTAGTCAATGTTTTTACCAGCAAGGAAGTCGCCATCCCGCGCCACCCTTTGATGGACGATCCCATTTTCCGTCATTTCTTCGGCGACCGCCCGGATGCAGAATCACACCGCCAGTCCAGCCTAGGCTCGGGAGTTATCGTCAGCCGCGAAGGCTACATCCTGACCAATCATCACGTCGTGGAAGCGGCAGACGAGATCGAAGTCGCCCTTTCCGATGGCCGCACCGCAACTGCCAAGGTCATCGGCGCCGATCCGGAAACCGACCTTGCCGTAGTCAAGATCGACCTCCCCAATCTTTCCGCCATCACCTTCGGGCGGGAGGAAGAAGTCCAGGTGGGCGATGTCGTGCTGGCCATCGGCAACCCTTTCGGCGTTGGACAGACCGTCACCATGGGCATCATCAGCGCACTGGGGCGCAGCCATCTGGGCATCAACACTTATGAGAACTTCATCCAGACCGATGCCGCCATCAATCCCGGCAACTCCGGTGGCGCACTGGTGGATAGCAACGGCAACCTGATCGGCATCAACAGCGCTATCTTCTCCAAGACCGGTGGCTCGCTCGGCATCGGCTTCGCCATTCCGGTCAGCCTGGCCAAGCAGATCATGGAGCAGATCATCCAGCATGGCGCCGT
>Ga0105091_10000186_pt1 | contig 24214 bp, 17 predicted proteins | sample PPLLak1March2015_FD_87022 | JGI IMG/M metagenome (GOLD analysis project Ga0105091, IMG submission 87022) | Freshwater sediment microbial communities from Prairie Pothole Lake near Jamestown, North Dakota, USA - PPLs Lake P7 Core (1) Depth... | ecosystem: Environmental > Aquatic > Freshwater >... | reverse complement strand
ACGTGGTTGAACAGCCTTCGAACGCAAGATTGATTTTCCGTGTAAAGGCGGCAAACGGCGGCGGCGTTAGTGCGCCGAGTAATACAATCTTAGTGGTTTTGCCATAAATGAATAAATATCCCCCGTGGGAAACTGCGGGGAGCAATTATAAATAACGGATAGCGTAATCAGCGTCACGCTTTGCGAGAAATTAGATAGTAGAACAGTTGAATAGTAGAAATCCCCTTAATCCGTGACACGGAGCAGATGCGACGAGCCCCGCTTCGGGAAAACTATGGACTCCGCCGACTTTTTTATTAAAATAAACCGGTAAATGGAAAAATCTAAAGTAATACCGCTGCGGTTACATTGCCGTAAGAAAGTTTAAATCCCTTGTTCGCCTCCGGCGAGACATCGCTGAAAGCGGGCAGGGGAGCAATTATAAAAATATTAATTATCATAAACGCCTTTTTTTAAGCCGTATCGGCCAATTTAACTGCACATCAGCAATTCCTTTTTGAAGCAGACCGGCAATCGTAAGAATATCAGTTTACTCTGATATAAAAACCGGTTGCTATTTCGTATTTTCCACTTTAACCCGAATAAAACATTGCTTTTTTGCGGCCCTTTTGATATAAAAGAAATAGCGTTTTTGATGGTTCATAAAGACCTTCAATCTTAGCAGGTAATCAAAAGCTGAGTATAAGGGGCTGCCGAATGCACATGAGATGTTTAACCATTAGGAATTTGTTACTTTTCAACGTTATTGTGCTGATGGCATGTTCTCGCGCATACGGCGCTTATCAGCTCGTTTGGTCAGATGACTTTAACGGGACCAGTTTGAATATGTCCAACTGGAGCTATCAGGAAGGCGATGGCTGTCCCAGCCTTTGCGGATGGGGTAATAATGAGCTGGAATATTACAGGTCTCAAAACATAACCGTATCAGGCGGCAATTTGATTATCACCGCAAAAGCAGAAAACTACGCAGGGAGAAATTACACTTCGGGAAAGATTATCTCGCGAAACAAACAGGATTTTTTGTATGGAAAGGTCGAAGCGAGGATGAAAGTTCCTACCGGCGGCGGGATGTGGCCGGCGTTTTGGATGATGCCGACAGACCAGGTCTATGGCGGTTGGGCAGCCAGCGGCGAGATCGATATAATGGAAACGGCTAACGATACGGATTACATTGGCGGGACTATTTTTTACGGCGGAGGCTGGCCTGATCATGTTTCTTCAGGGGGGACCTATTCCCCCGGCGGAGTGGATTTTTCAGACGCGTTTCATGTGTATACAATTGAGTGGGAACCGGATGTAATGCGATGGTATGTTGACGGAGTTCTTTATTCAACAAAATCAAGCGCTCAATGGTACAGTGACGCTGCACCGGGCAATCCCCGGGCACCCTTTGACCAGTATTTTCATATCATAATAAATGCGGCGGTTGGCGGCAATTACACGGGATGCACAAATCCAGGATGTATTACGGCCAGTTTACCGCAGCAGTTTATTGTGGACTGGGTTAGAGTTTATCAGAACACAGTCAATATTGACCCAATTGTTACCATCACAAATCCCGATGAAGGTGCGAATCTTCCCGCGGGTGATATCGTCATTGACGCAAATGCATCGGATATTGATGGTAATATTTCGCTCGTTGAGTTTTATGAAGGCGTCAATTACTTGGGGCAGGACACAACGGCGCCTTACAGCTTTACGTGGCAATCTGTGCCTAATGGATGTTATACGATAAGAGCACAGGCCATTGATGATGCGGGGGGTTCAGACACTGATACCGTTAATATTACCGTTGGACTCGGCTGTGGGCAGTTGCCCTTCCACGTCAATCCCTCTGCTATACCAGGCAAGATCCAAGCCGAGGACTTTGACACCGGCGGCGAAGGAGTTGCTTACCACGATAACGATACCGGTAATAACGGCGATCAATATCGAACGCTTGAAGGCGTAGATATAGAAAACTGCTCAGACACAGGAGCCGGCTACAACACGGGATGGACAAATCCGAATGAATGGATGGAATATACAGTAGATGTTGCCGCGGCGGGCCAATATTCGATAGAAGCGCGTGTTGCGTCAGATAGTTCGGGAGGAAGCTTTCATATCGAATTTTATGGCGTTGACAAGACCGGCAATATCACCGTTCCGGCAACCGGAGGATGGCAGAGCTGGACGACAGTTTCTGCGACAGTAACGTTATCGGCCGGCACACAGGTAATGAGATTTGTGTCCGGTTCGAGCGGATATAATCTTAATTATTTCAATATTACTGCAGACATGATGACAGTTCCTGATGTCCTGGGGATGGACCAGGCAAGTGCGCAATCGGCAATTACCGCGGCGTATTTGTCGGTAGGCGTTATCAGTCAATCGTATAATAATACAGTCGCAGCCGGTAATGTAATCAGTCAAAACCCGGACGGGGCAACATCGGTTCCATCCGGCAGTCCCGTTGACCTTGTAATTTCTCTCGGTATTCGCGGCGACTTGAATGTTGACGGAACCGTAAACATTGCTGATATTGACCTGATGTCAAGAGATTGGCTAAGCGGCTCGAGCACAGCGGATATTGAACCAGTCAGCGGGGATGGAGTAGTAGATTTTCGGGACTTTGCCATATTGGCCTCGAAGTGGGGCCAGAGCATTTCAGGCCCATAAGCAATAATTTTGAGCGGATGCTATGTTTTTGAATAGGCATAGAAACGTCCCTGCGTTCCCCGCTTCGGGCAATCTATCTTTGTTTGTATCATCGTTTTTTTTGGGCTTCCTTTTCATCTCAGGAGCATTTTGTGATACACCTGATATCTACTTTACCTATGTGCCGCCTTATGGAACGATTGATAATCTCAGCGGGCAAGTAACCGGCGCAGCTTATGATAATTATGAGGTGCTGGTATATATCTATGTCGGGGGCTGGTGGAACAAACCTACATGGGCAAACCCTACGACTCCGATTGGTTCTAACGGCAGTTGGACATGCAATATAACCACATCTATTCCCGGCGATACTCATGCAACTAAAATCATCGCTTTCCTGATTCCTACCGGTTCGTATCAATCTTCGTGGCAGATGGCAGGCCAGTCAGTTCTTCCGGCCCAACTTTATGCCTTTGAGTATGCGGAGATTCCGCGGAGTCAAACTGCCCGGGCAATCCGGTTTTCTAATCATAACTGGGCCGTAAAAACCGGTTACGAGGGACCTGGTCCAAACTATTTTTCTGATAATGTGAATAATGTATGGGTAGATGTTAATGGATATCTCCACCTTAAGATTTCTTATCAGGATGGTATGTGGTATTGCAGTGAGGTAATTTCGGATGAGTCCTTTGGTTATGGCACATATGTCTTTACCATCGACAGCAGAGTCGATTTGCTGGATAGAAATATTGTTCTGGGTTTATTTACATGGGACACATACGCACCTCAGTATAATTATCGCGAAATTGATTTTGAATTCAGCCGATGGCAAAATCCGTTCAACGCCATCGGTCAATATGTAATCCAGCCGTGGGACAGGCCGGGAAATATAAATCGATTTGATTTTAACTATGCCGTCCAGGGTAATACCACAACCCACGTTATGACCTGGCGGCCTGATGGAATATATTTTAAAAGTTTCTATGGGGATTTTGAATTTGCTCCATCTCCCGAGAAAGTTATTAAGGATTGGTTCTACACAGGTCCTGATAATCCGCCTCCGGGAGGAGAAAATGCAAGAATGAATTTATGGCTGATAAATGGACTTGCCCCAGGCAATGGATTGGAATCGCAAATCGTTATTAAGGACTTCATGTTTATGACAGAAATCAGCGATCAGCCCGGCGACATTGATGGTGATACTAAAGTCAATCTGTTTGATTTTGTACAAATAGCTGAATATTGGCTCAGTGACAATTGCCAAATCTATAATAAATGGTGCGGCCGGGCGGATCTTACTTGTGACGGCAATGTCAACATTGACGATATTGCGGCATTTGTTCAATATTGGCTTGAAGGCATTTAACCGTTACTTGTCTTTGTGGATAAAAAACAAGGCCTCTCGCAAAAGAGGCCTTGTTAGAAAACATACTAGTATGTCTGCTTTAAGTGATTTTATTTTCTCTTGCGAAGCATCAAACCGCCCAAAGCCAGAAGAGCCATTGTTGCCGGTTCCGGAGTGACCGCTACATCATCAACCAGGAATGCAGCAGAACCAACAAAACCTTTAACAACAAAGTTCCACTGTGCCGCTGTGCCTACGGTAATATCGAAGTTGAATTTTGTCCAGGTGTCCGCGTTAGCTGATGATACGCTTGCACCACCGCCCCACCACCAGGCACTCCAGTCAGGAGCGAACATATCAACGCCGATTTGTCCCAATGCTCCAGCGCCTTTGACATACCCGCTTATGTGATACACACCATTAGGCAGAATCCCAAGTCCATATGTAAGGGCTACATCAGAATAACCTGTACCCGGGTCTATCTTGAAAGAAGCCGAACCAGTGAGCGCATCAGCAGTGCTAATCTGGGTGTTTGGGATGTTGCCCCAGTTTCCGCCATCGGTCCAAAGACCATAATCAGCAGGCATGAAGCGGCCATACCCATCGTCGGCATAGCTTTCAAAGCTGGTATTGGTCATCGGGTAACCAGCATTTGCCAGCCCAGCTGTAACACATACAGCAACAATCATTAATAATATTTTCTTCATACTCAACTCCTCCATCTTAATAATAAGTAACGTTACTTTTTTTAAAACATCCTTCTTTGTGTATTCCCAAGCCAATCTCCGCAAGGCTCTGACAGCACCTCACAGGGCAGCTTTATACCTAAAATTGTCATTTTTAATACGTTTACTATATACATATCACCAACCTTTTTTGGTTACTGGCACGGTCTCCTGAGCGAATCGCAATCAAGCCATTTATCAACGAATGAAGCAAAATCATTTAAGTCAACCTTACAGTCACCGTTAAAGTCGCCAACTCCATCATAATCATCTGTCGGATCTGCAATAGCCGCTGCGGCACAGGTGCCGTAAACACCGACAGCTACAGTATCTGTAGTAGTCTGAGGGGGAGTGGCATTATCTGTCACGGCCAACGAGAACTGGTAATAACCGGTAACGCTGCCGGTCGCATTCGTAAGTGTAACGGTAGTATCCTCTGTAGCTGCCGAATTAATCGTCACCACAGTGGCCGGGTCCTTGTCTCCAGCAGCTGTAATATTGGTCCACGCATAGCTTGTGATCCCATGGTCATCAGAAGCAGCAGCATTAAGAGTTAAAGTCATGGGGCTGGCTGTTGCCACCAGATATTGATCCGGACCTGCATTCACCGTTGGAGGCACTTCACTTGTCTGGAAATCCCATGTAAATCCTTGAACCACGGAACTACCCATGTTCACATCAACCACCCAGTAATAGTACCTATTGGCCTGAATAGATGGCACTGTGAGTGATTGAGCAGTTGTATTTTGAGCAATTCTCGTCCCGTTGACCCGGGGATCCGGGCTGGTAAGCGGGACAGTAGATGTCTGCAGATAAACATCTGCGTCGATAGTTCCTTCAGGATTGGTCCAGCTTATCACATTATCAGCCGGATTCAGTGCTGCTCCTATATTAGGAATGGGATATAAGGCTGGCGTATAATACAAAAAGTTAATTTTGAGGTTGTCAAAGGCATATGAACTTGGCTTTGCGTTCGGGACAGTCCAGCCAGTAGAGACACCAAAAACAAATTTAAGACTTTTGGCCGGTGCAGAAATCGTATAAAGTGCCTCGTACTTGGCCCAACTCGTGCCGATACCCAGTATTTGAGTTTCCACTGCAGGATAAGCTAATGTGGTGCCTGTAAGATCCGAATAACACTCAAGTTTTAAAATCGCACCGCCGCCACCGCCGCCGGGGACGAGGTCATTAATATCAGAACAAAATTGAATGTCCACAGGCAGACTTGCTTCGGGAATTCCCAGGGCCGCTAAAGAGATGGTGTTTATCTGGTAAACAACAGCATATCCGCCGGCCGCGGTAGCATTGACCTCTGCAACAACATACCCGCCATCATTATAATCCGCATCTGCGGGGGGACCCCAGTTGTCAATCCTGTTGTTGTAATTATTCCATTGGAGCGGCATGATGTTGCCGCCGTTTCCAACCCAGGTACCGCCTGAAAAATCCCCATTTGTTGATAACAAAATATCTGCTTTCACTGCGGTTGTAACCATGACGATACAAATTAATAAAGCTAACACTCCAATATTTGTTTTCATACCATTTACTCCTTCGAACATTTTTTTCATTATTCTTCTCCTTCCATATATTGTTAATTCAATGGCCGTGCCGTAGTGTCACGAAACACCAGTTTTTCCTGAATTTTCACATTTCTGAATTTGCCATGTTCGGGATTTTCAATTTTATTTAAAAGCATTTCTGCGGCGGCCTGTCCCATTTGGCTGGAACCAAGGTCAATAAATGTCAAACTTGGACTCATTATGTTTGCCGCGTATTCATCACAAAAAGCGATTAAGCTAAGTTCGCGGGGTATTGCTATACCAAGAGAATGGGCTGCCTGCATAATATTTAAAGCACCCATATGTCCATAAGTGATGACTGCCGTTACTTTTTGCTCATAAACGGCTGATTTGAGAAAATCCGCCGGGCTGGTGAAAGGTTGTTGGTGGCCTTTAATCGGAGCCAAACCCGCTGCGATAAGTTCCTTGACGTAAGTATCATGACGGTCATTCAAGCTGCTGTGGCCTGCCAGATGCTTGGACGGGGCACCTGCATAGGCGATTTTTGTATGTCCAAGTTCGACAAGATGTTTAACGGCAAGCTGCGTCCCCCCGATATCATCAGGCATCACCGATACTCCGCTAGAATCACATGGCCCGTTTATTACGACATAAGGGGCGTTACTTTTTGTAATTTCATCAATGGTCTGCCTTGTGCTTCGGGCAAGTATAATCACACCATCAATTTTCCATGCCGGCAATTCGCTCACATCGGCAATATGCTGCGACATATCGACAGTTACATCAAAGCCGCCCGGGGCGTTATCGAGGACATTAGTAATACTGTTGATTACTGTCTGATAGATATTGCCCATGTCGCTTAACGCATGCGAGCCGCCGAGAACGGAAATCATTCTTGTCCGCTGATTTGTAAGACCGCGGGCCATTAGATTGGGGCGGTACCTGAGTTTTGACGCGATTTCGATGATTCGCTGGCGAACTTCCTGGCTGACGGCAAAACCGTTACCGAGTTTGTTGTTCAGAACCCTGCTGACCGTTGATTTACTCACCCCGGCAGCCGCGGCTACATCACTAAGATTTGTCACCGACTTTGCCATCATCCTCTTCTTTATTCGATTATTAACAATGTTGCTATTCTCTTAGCAACCGATTGCTATATTAACTCTTTCTGGTCTTTATGTCAAGGGAGATTTTCATTTCAAATCGAATTGGTATGATATTTTATTGGTAAAAGCAGTTTATAAGATTTGCTATAACAAAGAATTACAGAAAAGATGCTTTCCTAATCAATTTTTGTGAAAAAAATCAAAATACAGGCAAAAAATTAATTTTAAATAACAGGTTTGCCGCGGCGTTTTTCAAGTTCAAGGCGAATCTCGTGGGCCTTTTGTTCTGTTATATCAAAAGTTGAAATAATAAAAATTGCTATCGCAGATGTTGCCATTGCGGTGCCGACATCGAATACTCTCAGCAGAAACAGCGTTTTTTCCGATTGAATTGGCCCTATGGCCACATCAAAACCAGATGCATTAAGCATTATTCCCGTCAGCAATCCCGCTAAAGACATTCCTATTTTTACCATCCACCAGTAAATGGCCCCATACATTGCTTCGCGGCGCTGGCCGGTTTGAAGCTCATCATAATCACAAACGTCCGCTACCATCGCACAGACAAGAGTAAATAAAGAACCAATTCCAAATGAGACAAATGGGCAAGCAATAAGCAGCAAATATGGATAATCAGGATTATACCCGACCCATTTCAACGCATATCCTATCAATGAGGCGGATATCGTAATAATCAATGCGTTCTTTTTTCCAATCTTCGTAGAAATCCATGTGGCCAGGGGTATGATGCCAAGAGTAAATAACGAAGTAATAGTGCCGAACCAGCCGAGTAAAGCGCCTGCCTTTGCGTCATTTCCGCCGAATACATAGTAAATCATAACGTATATTGAAAATGATGAACCGAGCTGAAATCCATTGAAAATCAAAAACGTCGCCGCACAAAGTTTGACAAACGGACGGCATTTAAAGGTAATCGCAAAAGCCTTGAAAAATTCTCTCAAATGTTGCCAGAAACTCTTTGTGATTTTCTCTTTTGCAAGTGAGCCAAAATACTCACGGGTCAAAAGTGCCGGCATTATTCCGCCTAAGACAATAAATATTCCGACTGCAATTGCCAAACTGCGTGCCCCCTCAACCTTGTCGTCGAAAAGAAGCGGATTGGCCATTATTGCGTAAAACCAGGGAACAGTAATCCATGCGATTTGACCTAACCAGTTCGAAACTGCCTGAAGCCGTGTGCGTTCATGATAATCCGGGCTCATTTCAAATCCCAGACCTATGAAAGGCGCAGCATAGACAGTATAAGCGCAAAAGAAAACGATAGACGCTGCCATAAAGACCCAGAAATAAAACATTTGACTGTGTCCTGCAGGAAGCTGCCACATCAGGGCAAATACAATTCCCGCGGCAATAGCACCAAAGAAGATATAAGGTCTGCGGCGGCCAAAACGAGAACGGGTATTATCTGAAATATAGCCCATCATAGGGTCAATCATGGCATCGACCAGGCGGGGAATAGAGGCTATAAGACCAACTAAAAACGGATTCATTCCCAGGCCCAGATTGAGTATCACCATCATAGCAGGTAATGCAGCAGCCTGTGTATTATTAACAAGCTGACCGACAGCATAAGCAGCTTTATATAAAATAGGAATTCGGTCTTCGGGGGCTGTTGTGTAATGTGATTTGTTCACTTGAACCCTCACTTTCAAATTATTATGCAAAGCGATTATAAAAAACTGAATTTAAACATATTATTAAAATATAGTGTATTTTGGGCCAAAGTCAATATGCTCTTGACGCATAGACCTTATTTTTGTATAATAGCAACCGGTTTCTATATCACAATAGAAATGGACAGTTTGTCTTATTTGGGGCTGCGATATGAAAAAACAGTTTATTATATCGGCTGCTATCCTGATTTCGATTTTTTGTAATCAGGCAATAAGCAGTGAAAATCAGGGTTTCAAGGTTAAACAGGATGCTAATGGACAATTCTGGTTTATCGATCCTCAGGGACATAGTTTCCTGTCAATAGGAATCAATAATATTATCCCCTCGCCGTGGAATCCCCGTCCCAATACCGACTATTACGATCCGGTAAAGACCATCTTTGGGGGAGATTACAATAATTGGAAACAGGATATTTATAGCATATTAAATAAAAATGGCTTCAATACATTAGGCGCCTGGTCAGACCCGTGTCTTTATGGTAATCAAATTTATGGAACAATATGTCTGTATATCGCCAGTTACGCAGCCGATCGCTGTCTGGAAGGTTTCAAGCCTGATTTTGAGAAAAGGATTATCGAAAATGCAAAAGAAATACTTTCCAAATACAAGAATTTAGACAATGTTATCGGCTTCTATCTTGATAATGAGATGCCCTGGTATGGTAAAAGCCCATGGGACGATATACCTAATTATACTTTGTTAGAGACAGCCGTTGAGCTGCCCGGTTCTCACTCCGCCCGGCAGGCGGCAATACAGTTTTTGAAATCACGCTATAATTCGCTAGCTAGTTTCAATGAGGCCTGGGGAGCGAATATCAGCAAATGGGATGATGTAAATACAGTAGTATTGCGCAGATGCCAGAATGATAAAACTCAAAAAGACAGGGCTGATTTTACAAGTCTTGCCGCGGAGAAATTCTTTGCCGCTGCCTGCAAAGTCGTGCGCCAGCTTGCCCCCGGTAAATTAATTCTCGGAGTGCGCTTCGCGGGACACGCACCAACCGGGGTGATAGAAGCATGCGGAAAATATTGCGATGTCCTGTCATTTAATAATTACCAGACCTCACCGAACGTAAATGAACGAATGCTTGCGAACTATTATATCCTCAGCGGAAAAAAACCCCTGATGGTGACAGAATATTCATGGCGGGCGAAAGAAAATAACAGCGGCAATCCAAATACAGGCGGCGGAGGCGCGGTAGTCCAGACACAGGCACAACGCGCCGCCAATTATAAAACCTATGTTGAAACTATGTTCTCTTATCCGATGGTCATCGGCGCTCACTGGTTCGAATTTGCCGATCAGTCCCCGCAGGGCCGTTTTGACGGTGAAAATTCCAACTATGGCATCGTTGATATAAAGCACCGGCCTTACAGTGAACTGTTGAATTCGATGGCTCAATCCAACGCTATCCTCAACAAAATACACTCAGAATCCCCTGTCAAAGAATTCAAATCTTTGCCGCAGCAGGCAAAAGTTGTATTTGATTCGGTCAATCGTCCTGAAAAGCCGCCAATGCTTGATCTCATGAAATGTGAGCACGTGCAGGAACCGGCTTTATTTTATGCTCCTGATGCAAGCGCTTCTATAAAGCAAGAAGCAAATTTTATAACAATCGAATACAATACAGGAAATAATTGGGGCTGCGGTATAATGTATTTCGGCCCTAAAACATATTCATTGAATAAAGGGCCATCGTTTGCCGCCGACCTGACCGGTTACAAAGGAATTGAAATAGATTTCAATCTCCCCAAAAATATATCGTATGAAATAATAATTGATGAAGCGGGAGTGGCGGAAACCTCAAGCGCTAAATATAATACTGAGGCCGGCGATGACGGCGAATCATTTGCCTTTAAGCCGATTTCAGGAACGGGTAAGAGAGAAACCGTGAAATTGAATTTTAATGAGCTTCTTATCCGAAAGACATGGGGCAATCAAACAGGCGCAAAAAAAATTGACCTCAATGCGATAAAAGGAATCGGCATATACCTACACGGCGGTCAGGGTAAAGGGCAAATTGATTTGCATTCTTTTGCTCTTGTCAAATAAACTGAAAGAATTATATGAAAAATAAGTCAGTGCCCACTTTAAATGATGTCGCGACTGAAGCAGGTGTAAACAAATCAACCGTCAGCAGGGTCCTGAATAACCGGTTGGGTAATGGCTTTTCTGTGACCGAAGAAGTGCGAAATCGCGTCTTGGCTGCGGCAGAGAAGCTCAGCTATCGTCCGAATCTTATCGCCAAGAGTCTGACACTGCAGACAACACGCATGATACACATCATCGGCGGTCATTATGCACTCAGTGACCTGGGCAATATCTACCAAACTGTTGTCAACAGTGCCACGATGATAATGGACAGCTCAAAAGATGTATTCGACGTAACCGTGGATATGTCCCATCATGATAAAAAAACAAGTGAATTGCCTCCATGGAAGATTAATGGAGCGATTATACTGGCAAGGGCAAATCCTGTTACATTAAAGGAGCTCGAGGAAAGCCAAATACCCTATGTAGTTGTAAACGGCCCGGCAGGCAAATCCGGCTCTTCGGTAGTTCCTGATGACGAAGGCGGCACAAAAATTGCCATTCAGTATTTGTATGGTCTTGGACATCGCAAAATCGCATACGCAAATTCAAGGCCCGATTTCCTTGTCGGCCACAGCAGTTTAACAGACAGGCATCAGACCTATTTAAAAGAAATGAAAAACCTGGGGCTGCCTGTTGTGCCGGGACACGACAAATGTCTTGAATCGGCGGAAAAATTTCTTATCGAAGCTGTTATAGAAAAAGGCGCAACAGCGATGCTTGCTTATGGTCATATGGAGGGTCTTAATCTGATGCAGGCAGCACATAAACTCGCAATTACAGTCCCGGGCCGGTTAAGTCTTCTTTGTTTCTGCGACCAGCAGGCCGCGGCTGCTATGAGTCCGCAGCTTAGTTTTATTGACTTGAGATCGAGCGACATGGGAAAAATCGCGGCACAGCTGCTTCTCAAAAATATTAAAGATTACGGCAATGTCGAACCAGCAGCCATAAAGCTGCCTGAGCAGCTGGTTATCCGCGGCTCGACTGCGTCTTTGCAAATGTGACAGGATTCTTATTTAAATCTTTTTTTATCAACTGTGATAATGAGAAAAAGGTTCGTAAATGCAAAAAAAGAAAAATAGCGACAAACCGGCCTTGTGGTCTTTTACAGCCGACTCGGTAACTCATGAATTGGAAGCCGACGGCAGCTACAGAATAGATAATTTCGATAATATACCTCCTTTTTCGAGTTTTCTGCCGGGTATTGCCGGTCCCGACGGTGTGCCTTTATGGTGTATGTATGTAAATCGTGCCCAGGCGGTGGTCTCTTTCGGTCTGGGCAGCAAAAATCAATCCATTGCCGAATTCCTTCCGGCTACATGGGCTTATCAGCTTGTGGGCGTTCAGGGATTCAGAACCTTCTGCAAGATAAACGGCCGGTATTACGAACCGTTCCAGAATAATCCTCAGGCAGCCGAATTTAAATTTCGCCGCTCAATGCGGATTAGGCCGGAAAGATTATTGCTTACAGAAAACAATGAAACACTGGGTTTGCGATTTGACGTGGAATATTTCACCCCCGTTAATCAGTCGCTTGGTTCTTTAATCAGGCTCATTGAAATAACAAATACATCGAATAAATCGGTAAACCTTGAAGCCCTTGACGGATTGGCGCTTATTTTACCGGCCACACTTAATGACTATATAATAAAATCATTAAGACGTATAAGCGAGGCCTACGCTTCCGTTGAGATGCTCAGCGGCAAAGTTCCTTATTATTCGAGCAAAGTGCAGGTTCACGACCAGGATGAAGTAACAAGGGTTCACCACGGGCATTTTTATGCCGCTTATCAAAGGCCGCGCAGCGGCTCCCATAAAGAAAAAACGTTATCACCGATTGAACCGTATGTTGACCCTGATGTAATCTTCGGCAGCGGCTGCGACCTCATAACTCCTCGCAATTTCATCAAAGCCGAACCGATTCACCGTAAAAATCAGGTATGGGAAAACCGCCTGCCTTGCGCCCTTGTCCCATTCGAAGGCACCCTCAAAGTGGGCGAATCAATAAAACTAATTTCTATTATCGGCCTGTCTCCGAGCCAGTCAATGCTGACAAGATTTCTGACCAATTTTAAAAAAGAAGATGATATTGACCGGATGCGAGGCCAACTTGTTAATTTGCTTGATGAAATAACCCAACCGGCCGCGGCTGTATCTGCTTTTGCCCAGATGGATGGTTATTTGAAACAAAATTTTCTCGATAACATTCTCAGGGGCGGTATTCCGAAACTTTTACCGTCCAAAACGGGACCTAAATTGCTGCACTTATACTCAAGACGCCACGGCGACCTTGAGAGGGATTACAACCAGTTTGAATTGTTTCCCACGCCGCTATCCATTGGTCCTGGCAATTATAGGGATATATGCCAGAATCGCCGCAATGACGTCTGCTTTCATCCGGAAATAGGCGATAGTGACATAAAAATGTTTTTGTCCCTCTTGCAGCCCGACGGTTACAATCCTCTCAATGTAGAGGGATACAAATGGTCTTTGCCCACCGACATCGACCCTATGAACTTTTGCCCCGATGCAGACAAAAAGGCCTCTACTGAGTTTCGAAATATATTTCGCAAAAGTTTTCATCCGGGCCAGATTCTCCAATGGTTAAATCTTTATAACATAAAGGTAAAAGACCGCCAGAAGTGGTTAAACTCTATTCTTGAAAAATGTAATGTCGAACTTGTCGCCGGCGGTTACGAGGGTGGTTACTGGATAGACCACTGGACATACATTATCGACCTGCTGGAATCGTTCGCCTCCATTTTTCCGGAAAAGCTCGAGCAGATGCTTACTGAAAAAGCCGACGTTACATGGTTCAATGAAGGTGCCTGCGTCGCCCCGCGAGCCGATAAATACGTATTAAAGACCACAGGCCCTCTGCAGTTAAATGCTGTAACTAACGATTCGATTCCTCAACAGCAGATGCCGCCTGTAACCGCTTTCGCAAAATTATGTGCCCTTGTCGCAATAAAGGCGGTGTCCTTCGATTTCAAGGCCGCTGCCATAGAGATGGAGGCAGGAAGGCCCGGATGGAATGACTCTCTTAACGGACTGCCCGCACTATTTGGCTCAAGCACATGTGAGGCCGCAGAACTCGGACGTCTTGCTTCCTGGTTGCTTGACAGTATGTCGGAAATCCCAAGAACGGAATTTCCCGAACAAGCAGCCGATTTAATCGAAAATGTCCTTGCCGACCTGCTTGAGCAGGATTATTCCTGGGAAAGGTCTATCGATATACGGGAAAAATTCAGGGCGCAGATAAAAAATAAAATAAGCGGCCGCACAAGATTTTTAGACGGCGATATATTGGAGCAGCTCCTCGTAGGAGCAATTGCGCGGGCCGACGCGGCCATTGAAAAATCGGTTGACCATAATACCGGATTGATTCATACCTATTACACAAACATTCCAATTAGAGCCCAGACTTCCAAAAAGCATGATTTACTCGAGCTTGAACGCGGCGTGCCGCTGGGGCCTATAGTAAAGTTCGAGCAAAAACCTCTGCCGCTATACCTCGAAGGCCAGGTTCATTTACTGCGTATTGTCCCCAAAACAGAACAGGTAAGGAAGATTTATCATTCCGTCAAAGAAAGCCCGCTGTTCGACAGAGATTTACAGATGTATAAACTTAATGAATCTCTCAAGGACTGGCCCCATGAAATCGGTAGGGCACGAACGTTTACCAGAGGCTGGTATGAAAATGAATCGATATGGCTGCATATGTCTTACAAATACCTGCTGGAATTATTGCGCAGCGGGCTATATGAGGAATTTTTCACAGACGCACGCACAATGCTGGTGCCGTTTATGAATCCCCTGATTTATGGCCGAAGTATTCTCGAAAACAGCTCATTTATCGCTCCAACCGTATGCCCCGACCACAATGCACGCGGACGTGGTTTTGTAGCCAGAATGAGCGGCAGCACGGCCGAATTCATACATATCTGGCTGCTCCTGACTATTGGGCCAAATCCCTTTATGATAAAAGACGGGCGATTATGTTTTAATTTAACTCCTGTTTTGCCCGCCGACTGGTTCACTGCCGAAGCAAAATCGCTTAATTGGAGAGGAACTTGCGTTCAGATTCCTGCCAACAGTTTTGCCTGCACGCTGCTGGGTAAGACGCTTCTGGTTTATCATAATCAAAAACGTAAAAACACATATGGCAGTGGCGCAGTCAGACCCGTTCGTTTCATTCTGGATGAAACAAAAGAAATTAAAGCGCCTTTCATTGCCGATGGTATTGCTGAAAAAATTCGGAGTTGTTCCTTCAAAAGACTCGATGTTTTGCTTGAGTAGATAATCGAGATAGGCAAGTTGCAAAAACATTTTCTGTTTCTGCAGCCAGCATCAAAATAGGACAATAGTGTTTTAGATGCGTCATATGCAGAAGATGAAGTTTCGAAATCAGAGAAAAAATGATATCTTGTGACGCACTGTGACACTTCACTGGGCCGGGGAGGATTCGAACCTCCGTAGACTTGCGCCAGCGGATTTACAGTCCGCTCCCTTTAGCCGCTCGGGCACCGACCCTTTTTTATTATTATTTACAATTGATAATTTTAGTCAAGAGACAAATCATGAAACATTCATTTTTAATGATTGATACAGATTAAGTAAGATATTGATAATTAATCATTGATAAATGATAATTAATTTATGGAATTGTATTTTTATATTGCATGGTTGCTTATATTGTCACAGCTTGTGTTTTCGCTGATGCCTTTGAAAAATTATTCCTTTGCCCTGGCCAAATATGACAAAAAGCACAAGCGGTATTCTCCGAAAGTTGCTTTGATTATACCCTGTAAGAATCTCGACGAAAATTTTGAACAGAATATCACATCTTTTTATCTGCAGGACTATCAAAATTATATTCTCTGGTTTGTAGTAGAAGACAAAACTGATCCCGCGTATAAATCATTAATTAATTTAAAGGATAAATTAATTTGCCGCGCAAATGCTGCTGATGTTAATGTCCTTATTTCCGGCCGTGGTCAAGAGTGCAGCCAGAAGATTCACAACCTTCTTTATGCCTGCAGGCATATTCCCAACGATATTAATGTTCTGGCCTTTGCAGATTCAGATATTTGTGTCAAGCCGACATGGCTGTATCATCTGGTTTATCCTCTAAGGCATCCCGAAACCAGAGGCGCGACTACCGGTTACAGGTGGATTATTCCTAAAACCAATAACCTTGCGACACTAGCCTTATCCGTCATTAACGCGAAAATCGCACAACTTATGGGAAATACCCCTTTCAATCATGCCTGGGGCGGCTCAATGGCAATTCAAGTCAATACTTTTAAGGAATTAGAAATTGAAAAACTTTGGCAAAATGCCGTCAGTGATGATTATTCCCTTAGCTATGCGGTTAAAGGTGCAAAGAAAAAGGTTGAATATGTCCCCGGCTGTCTTGTGGCCACACCGGAATCAGCCAACTGGTCTAAATTTTTCGAATTTGGCCGCAGGCAATTTGTTATCACGAAAGTTTATGCGCCAATGATATGGCTATTTGGTTTATTTAGCAGCATCTATGCTGTATTTGGCCTCTGGGGAGGTATAATTTTAGCAATATTTGCCTTTCTGACAGACAGCCCTCATAACTTGCTTTTTATTTCTGTGCCGATTTTGTTCTTTACAGTTCAGCTTACCAGGGCAATTCTAAGGCAAAAAATGGCCGCCAAGCTTCTCAAGGAGTATTGGCCAAAATTGAAAATCGCTGCAGCAGCAGACATAATATTCTTCTGGCTGTGGAATCCACTTATAATTTTCTTAATTTTATCTTCTGCCTGCGGTAATACGATTAAATGGCGGGGTATCAGGTACAAACTTATCAGCAAGACAGAAACTGAAATTTTGGCAAAATAGTGCTTATTCTATTTTTTCAATATCGTTTTGGGGCTGGCCTACAAGGTAAATACGATTCTTGCCGCTTCGTTTCGCTTCCAAAAGCGCCTGGTCGGCTCTTTCGAAAAGCTGTTCGGCCGTAGAGCCGTCCCTGTTGAAGCTTGCCAGACCTCCGCTTATAGTTAAAACACCTCTTCCATCCGGTCCCAAAAATTGAAAATTTGTTTTTTCAAGTTCTCTGCGGAACCTTTTTGCTATGAAAATCGCTTCCTTCGGGTGGTCCATTGTATACGAACGTCTTTCATTGCCTTCGGCCGGCTGAGGGCCTTGAGGGTCATCCCAGAATACCGCAGCAAATTCGTCGCCGCCAAGTCTTGCTACTACATCATGTTTTCGGCAGCATCTTTTTATCAGCATCGATGCCTGCTTGAGCACCTCGTCACCGGCCGCATGGCCGTAATCATCATTGTAATGCTTGAAATCATCTATATCGAATACAAGCACGGTAACACGCCCATTTTCTTTTTTTGCTCGTGCAATTATTTGTTTGGCGAATTCCCACAGATATCGCCTGTTTTTCAGATTTGTCAAATCATCCTCAGTCGCAAGCTTCTCAAGCCTGTTTAGTCTTTCAATAAGAGCTGTGTTTTCTCCAATATTTTGATTTTCAAATCTTCGGCTCTGAGAAACAACATTGCAAAGTCGCTCTGTTTTAATCGGGCAAATCAGGTAATCATCAGCCAGTGAACTTCCGTTGCTTCCTACCATTTTCATCGCATCCGGCTCTTCGTACATCCTCGCAAGAAGCAGGATTTTTGCTTTCGTGTTTTTTCTTAATAAGGCCAGTTTATCCCGTGTACTGGGAGTTATTTCCTTCATCTCAACGGCTATTGTTGTGAAATGGCCTTGATTAGCCGTTTCAATACCTTCCTCAAAATTTTTACAAACCTTCAATGTTGATATATCATCAGAAGTTGATTTTGATATCACATCCGAAGGATTGCCAATCAATAGAGTTTCGCTGTTCTTCATATAGTTTTGGATTTCTGCAATTCAATCACCTTTCTTTTGACCCAATTATAGCAGATTATTTCAAAAAATCAAAAAAGCACCCACAAACGTTTGAAAATACATCAGAAACGATCTAAAACGTTTGAAAAGTTTGGAGAAACGTTTGAAAGTTTTGGAAATATTTGGAAATATTTTGAAAAATTTGGAAATATTTTGAAATTTTTGGAAATTTTTTGACTCAACCACCCCTTCGACAGTTCGACAAGCTCACCGCAGGCAAGGCTCAGGGCAGGAAAGACACCAAGTCACTAAGTATTTTAAAATCAATAGCTTACATATTTTTAGCCACTGATTTCACTGATTACACCGATTTTTTTAGACGCAGATTTAATTCTTCTTGTCCCTTAATCCTTATTTTTGAGTTAATAACGAACTTAAACATACTTAATCATTATAATGGGTTTAGAATCTTCGTTTTGAGCTTGAAAATCGTACTTAATCATACTTAATCATCCTTTTTGAGCCACAGATTGCACAAGATTTACACTGAACAAAATCTTTATTTTTGAGCTGAAAAACAAACTTGGCCAACATGGCCAACTTGGCCAAGAAAAAGTGTGTGTGGTTCAGATATAGCTATTAGCGTATAGCGGATGGCGGATAGCGGATACTTTTAAAATCCTAAATCCTAATTTCTAAATCCTAAACAATTTCTAATTACAAAAAAAAATATAAATTCAAAATCTATATGTCAAAGAGCGGGAAAAAACATCTCCCCCTATAATTGGCGCGAACTTGCGCGCTTTTGACGAAATTCGATGCTGGATTCTGGATACTTGATACTCGAGAAAAGCTGCTCGAAGAGAGCTAAGTTCTTGAGGGACAAAGGATAATAGGAAATGGGCTGATGAATAAAAAAAATTTATTTTTTTCGGAATTAGGCGGAAAAGGCTTGCGCGCTTTTTGCGAATCCCACTACAAAGGTGGGATTTATTTACCGCAGAGAACGCTGATGCAAAAATAGAATTTTAAATTTTTAGTTTTTAGTTTTGAATTGATCTTTTTACCACGAAGGACACCAAGAGCACCAAGAATTTTTTTAGACACTGATTAACACGGCTTTTACACTGTTTTATTTTTGAATCGCCCTGAAAAAGGCACCCCTACGGCACGTCCCCTGATAATGACATTCGAGGGGAGGCCGACCACTTATTTCTATTTTTATGTTGACAAACTGTCCCTTACCTCCTTAGTATTCACCCAGTCGAATGGCTGGGGGGCCAAATCGACTAAAGAAGAAAAGAGAAGGGTATGAGAGTAAAAAACAATTCTATTAGGAGCAGTCCGCTTACATAAACATCCATGCGCATAAAGTGCGCTAAAACTATTTTTAATTTTTTGAAGAGGAGAGAAAATGAAAACAGCTCGTCAACAAATAAACATGAAATTATTTATATTCATGATTTTTACAGCCGCTATGGCAGACCAAGCTTTGGGTGTCAGTTACAAAGCAATTGTCTTAAACGCAACAGGGCTTAATAGCTCTGAAGCCCGCGGAGCTAGCAATACACAGCAAGTCGGCTATGGCCAAGGTTCGGCTACAGGAGGTAACGTCCACGCCCTGCTCTGGAACGGCTCAGCAGACAGTTATGTAGATTTGAATCCCAGCGGATTCGATACATCTCATGCCTATGGCATCAGCGGAACACAGCAAGTCGGCCTTGGATATGGTTCTGCTACAGGTGGCAACGAACACGCCCTGCTCTGGAACGGCTCAGCAGATAGTTACGTAGATTTAAATCCCAGCGGATTCATTTTTTCAATTGCTTTCGGCACCAGTGGCACTCAGCATGTTGGCGGTGGCCATGGTACTGCTACAGGAGGCAACGTCCACGCCCTGCTCTGGAACGGCTCAGCAGATAGTTATGTAGATTTGAGTCCCAGCAGGTTCAATTGGGCTTATGCCTACAGCATTTGTGGTACACAGCAGGTTGGATTTGGTTCTGATTCATTTCCATATGACAATTACCACGCTCTTCTTTGGAATGGCTCGGCATCTAGCTGCATTGATTTGAACCCCAGTGGATTCGATTTGTCTGGAGCGTCTGGCACTAACGGCATACAGCAGGTTGGCTATGGACGTGGTTTGGCTACAGGTGGCAACGAACACGCCCTGATCTGGAATGGCTCGGCAGATAGTTATGTAGATTTGAATCCCAGCGGATTCGACTACACTTATGCATTAGGTATCAGCGGCGCATATCAAGTTGGATATGGCTCTGGTTTGGCCACAGGTAGCAATGAACATGCTCTGCTCTGGAACGGCAGCACCGATAGTTATGTCGATTTGCATGATTGCTTGCCGAGTAATTTCATCTCTTCTGGTTCCTCTGGTATTGGACCAAATGGAAACATCTTCGGGTACGCAAGAGACAATTTGGGTAACTCACATGCTATCCTGTGGGAGCCTGTCCCCGAACCAGCCACACTTATGCTTCTCACTCTGGGCGGGTTGTTCCTAAGAAAACATAAAGCTTAGTTTTTCTAACGCATTGTTAAAAATTCGGCAGTGAGATTTGGGTTTCCCATTCCTCACGTGTTTTTACTTTGATGATGTTGCGATTCTGGGGGCGAACTGGCTCAGCGGCGAACAACGATTTTACGCCAGTTTGTAGGCAATTTGCTCGTCGAGGATGTCTTTGACGGTGAGGGCGATTATGGATTTGCCGGTTTTTTTGAAGAAGGAATCGATTTCATGCATAAAATCGGATGAATAATCGAAGGCGAGATTGTGGCCGGAATAGATGACACGGGTATCGACGAGCGCGGAGGGTTTATCAGCTTTTTTCGCCATATAAATAGTTTATACAATTAAAGGGGATATTTGCAAGGGGGATTTAAAGCGATTATTGCGGATTGCGATTCTGGTTTTGCGGATTGAGATTTCCCGAAGCGGGGCTCGTCGCATTGCTCCGTGTCTCGACTCACCTTCGGCTCGGTCGAAATGACGAACGGTTCTTGGATGGGGATTCTGCGGGTAAGATGCCCGCTGCACTAAAACACGGGCTGGAAGCCCGTGCCACAATTAGAATAACAGTGGTAATCTGTGAAATCTGCGGCAAATATGAATTAAAATTCTATGCCTTCTCTGGCAGGGATGCCTTTATCGAAGGGGTGCTTAATATTTTTCATGTCGGTGACTAGATCGGCTAATTCAATCAGCTCAGGCGTTGCGCCACGGCCCGTCAATATTATTTCAACATGCGGGTCTCTTCCATCGATAAGCTTTTTCAAATCCGCAATTTCAGCCAACCCAGTCGAAATGCAATAATTAATTTCATCGAGAATGAAAATATCGAATTCTCGTTTTGAAACGGCTTTTTTAAGTTTCTCCATGGCTTTTTTAATTGCAATTTTTGATAATGAGATTGCATTGGGGTCTTTGGGCGATTTTGCCATATCCCAATCTATATCGAGCAACTCAATCTTTATAGAAGGAACTATTGAAAGGGAAGTTCGTTCGCCTGTATTTAGGGAGGGGGGTTTGAGAAATTGGCAAATGAGTATTTTATTGCCATGCCCAGCGGCGCGCAGTGCAAGCCCTAGGGCCGCGGTAGTTTTACCCTTACCATCTCCCGTGTAAATTTGAACGAGTCCCTTTTCGAGCATAACTATATAATAAATCAAAAATCTAAAAGCAAAAAGCAAATTAATTCGCGATTTTAATGTAAATTGACATCCGAATTAAGGTATTTGTTTATTAATCTATTCAATTTGGCTTGCCTTGAGGGGACGGGGTATGATACAATTGTACCCGCAGGAAAAATCTGATAATTAAATACATACCCCCATAAAGATTGATTTTTCGTTTATGAAAGGAGAGGCAAAAAATGAAACAATTATCCTTGTCACTAATAATTATTTTATTTGCGGCAGCAGTTTCATATGCATCACAAGCAAAGCAGAGTCTGCTTATTTATAGTTATACTGAAAAGGCTATGGATTATACCTGCGAAAATGATGTGTGGCAAAAGACAAACACAAAGAGAAGCGGCTATATCGCTATGGAAGAGAGATATGATTCTGGTATGGATATGTGGTTTGTTAATACATGGAAAGCCCCGGATGTCAACGGAACAATGCAAAAACATGCCAAGCCAGAGAAACCAAAGCAGTATTCAATTGATTATGCAGATATCGGTTTAAAAGAAATTTGGATTATGAACTTCATCGATTCGAATGAGCATATTTTCCTCAAAGGCGATGAAAAGCATCTTTTCATTCAGGCCGTTGATAAATATGCCAATATTCCTTCACTATTAACAGGGACACACAATTGGTATAGAACGAAGGATAATGTACTGCACGCGGGCTCATCGACAATGTCTCTGAAATTTCATTCCAAATTTACAAATGATTATTATTCTGATCCAAACTTGATTAACGCTGCATATGCAATAGAAGGCATTATCGGCAAATATCTTTTAGATAAAGGCTATATAATCTTCCCATTAATTTTAGAGTAATTCAAATTGCGCCGAGTCGGTGTCCGGGACCGACTGAGTAGAGCCGTTTCTTTTTAGCCGTATTCATATGGGCGCAGACTACCTTGCCAATGAAGATTATATGGTCGCCGGTGGGGATTTGCTTAAATAACCGGCATTCGAAATTGGCAACCGCGTCTGTCAATAAAAGGGAATCAATTTTTTTAGCGGGGGATGTCTTTGTGGGAAATTCTTTAAACTTATCGATGTCCCGGCCGGAGTGCTCGCCATAAAACAGCGTCGCCTTTGTCATCTCGGACGATGGGTAAACAAGAGTAAAACATTTTGAATGGCGGATGCATTTGACACTATATTGGCCCTTATAGACACCTATGGCCAGCATCGGCGGCTGCGATGAAGCGAACATGACCCAGCCAATCGTAATTGGATTGGGCTTGCCGTCTTTATCTTTGGCCACTACGATAACCGTTTGCTTAGGAAATTGGGTTTTATATGCTTTATCGAAAGTCGCCTGCTTTTGCATTGTATTTCTCCGCAAATCAGTTATATTGTGCGTTTTGAGAATATGAGATTATAATTCTAGCCTTTGTTATGCAAGGGGGAATTATGGACACAATTGGTTTTATTGGCGCTGGCAATATGGCTGAAGCCCTGATAAAGGGTATCATTAAAGCCAATATTTGCAAGCCGAGAAATATCCTGATAAACGACATACGTTCAGACCGCCTTGAATTTATGACAAGGCAGTATCATGTCCAGGTCGTGACCAATAGTGCAGCCCTTGCAGCACAGGTTGATGCCTTGGTTCTAAGCGTAAAACCTCAAAATATAGCCAATGTCCTCTTCGAAATAGAATCAGCGGTAAGATACAGCACGCTTGTTATCTCCATTGCGGCAGGAGTAAAGATCGATGAAATTACGGCCGGTCTCGGCGATAAGGCAATTGTCCGTGTAATGCCCAATACCCCCGCACTTATTGGCGAAGGGGCAAGCGCTCTTTACGCAAATAACAGGGCAAGGCCTCTGATGGATAGGGCAATGAGGATATTTTCGTCTATAGGCAGGACAGTTATAGTCGATAATGAGGATTTAATTGATGTCGTCACAGCGGTAAGCGGTTCAGGGCCGGCGTATTTTTTCCTGCTTATGGAGGAATTAATAAGGACTGCTTATGAGATGGGTCTGCCTCCGGAAATTGCGAAAATACTGGTCCTGCAGACCGCAAAAGGGGCGGCCTTGTTAGCAAATGAACGAGACAAATTCAGTGAAAGTCCAAGCGAATTACGGCGAAAAGTAACAAGCCCCGGAGGAACAACCGAAGCCGCTTTAAGGGTATTTGCGGCTAAAAATTTCTCGCAAATAATTACAGATGCTCTAACTGCTGCCAAAGACAGAAGTAAAGAGCTTTCCGGCTAAATTATTCAATTACAATCGCCTCAATCGGGCATTCGTCAGCGGCCTGCTGAACCGCATCCTGACACTCAGGGGGCACCTCTTCAAATCTTGTCTGTGCTAAATCCGGGCCCATTTCGAAAACTTCAGGACATGTATCACAGCAAAGTCCGCAGGCTGTGCAGGTATCTTCTATTCTAACTTTCATACATGTCTCCCTTAAGACAAACAAACGCCATCTATTATCTAATTATACTTCTGATAGAAATTGTTCAAGCGAAAAATATGGAATTTTTGAACTAACCTGCTATACTTATAATAGCTCAATAATGGT
>Ga0105091_10000185_pt1 | contig 24227 bp, 18 predicted proteins | sample PPLLak1March2015_FD_87022 | JGI IMG/M metagenome (GOLD analysis project Ga0105091, IMG submission 87022) | Freshwater sediment microbial communities from Prairie Pothole Lake near Jamestown, North Dakota, USA - PPLs Lake P7 Core (1) Depth... | ecosystem: Environmental > Aquatic > Freshwater >... | reverse complement strand
ACGAAGCGCAGCAGCGCGGACAGCGTTGCATATGACGGCGACACGGCGATGTCGATCTGCCCGCCCTGCATCAGGTCGCCGTAGCTCTTGCGGTTGATCAGCGCGATCACCCGGCGGGCCCCGAGGCGCTTCGCCAGCAGAGAGCTCATGATGTTGTTCTCGTCGTCGTTCGTCAGCGCGACGAAGAGGTCGGCGTCCTGCACCCCTTCCTGGGTCAGCAGATCCTCGTCGGTGGCGTCGCCCTGCAGCACGAGTACCTCGGACGACAGCTGGCGTGCGAGCACTTCGGCGCGGCGCTTGTTCGATTCGATGATCCTGACGTTGAACCGCTCGGCGATGTCGAGCCCCTCGCCCGTGTCCAGCGCGCGCGCCAGGCGCAGGCCGATGTTCCCGCCGCCCGCGATGATCACCCGCCGCACCGGCTTGTCCATCCGGCGCATTTCGCCCAGAACCCGCCGGATGTCCTGCGACGCCGCCAGGAAGAACACCTCGTCGCCCGGCTGCACGAACGTGTCGCCGTCCACGCGCACGCTGGCGTCGTTGCGGAAGATCGCGACGATCCGCGTGTCGACGTTCGGGATGTGCCGCCGCAGGTCCTTGATCGGATGGGACACCAGCGGACCGCCCGCAAACGCGCGCACCGCGATCAGGCTGGCCCGGCCGTCCGCGAACTCGAGCACCTGCAGCGCCTCGGGGAACTCGATCAGCTTCAGCAGGTAGTCGGTGACCGTCTGCTCCGGAAAGATGACGTGCGAAGCGCGGAAGCCGCTCTCGCCGATCAGCGCCGGATGCTGCTGCAACTCGACGTTGCGCACGCGCGCGATGCGGGTCGGGATGTTGTAGAGGTCGGCGGCGATCTTGCACGCCACGAGGTTGACCTCGTCGCCCGCCGTCACCGCGATCAGCATGTCCGCATCTTCGGCGCCTGCCTGGTGCAGGATCGAAGGGAGCGCGGCGTTGCCGACGAGCCCGCGCAGGTCGAAGCGTTCCTGCAGCTCCGCCACGCGACTGACGTCGGTGTCGATGACGGTGATGTCGTTCGCCTCGGAGACCAGCGCTTCCGCGACCGACGATCCGACGCGGCCGGCGCCGACGATGATGATCTTCATGGTTGGGTCGTTGGCGACGCCCGCTACAGCGTTCTAGTCGTCGTATTCGTCCCGCTGCACGTACACCCGCGGTTCGTTGGCCGCGTCGCGGGCCTCCACGGCCGGCGGCACGTCCGCCGGTTCCTCGACGCGCTCGCCGCGGCGACTGCCGCGCGCAAGCTCGATGCCGAGCTGCTTGAGTTTCCGGTACAGGTGCGTGCGTTCGAGCCCGGCGCGATCGGCCACGCGCGTCATGCTGAAGCCCTCCCTGGCCAGGTGGTACTCGAAGTAGACGCGCTCGAACTGGTCGCGCGCGTCACGCAATGGCTGATCGAGCGGAACGCCGTTGTGCCGCGCCGGCTCGGGTTCGGCGGTCGCCGCCGTGTCCCGGGCTGGAGCTGACGCGGGCTCTGCCTGCGGCTCGGCATGGACCGGCTGCACCGCAGGGGCCTGCATTGGCCGAAGGTTGCGCATCACGCGCCCGCGCTCCAGTCCGCCTCGGACCGCCGACAGCAGCCGCGCCATGGCGATCGGCTTCTCGAGGAACTCGAGGGCGCCGAAGCGCGTGGCCTCGACCGCGGTGTCGATCGTCGCGTGCCCCGACATCATGATCACCGGCATCGTCAGCTGACCGTGCGACGCCCACTCCTTCAGCAGCGTCACGCCGTCGGTGTCCGGCATCCAGATGTCGAGCAGCACGAGGTCGAGCTGTTCGCTCTGTCGCGCCGCGCGCGCGGCCGAGGCGTTCTCGGCCGTGATCACCGCATGGCCTTCGTCGGACAGGATCTCGGAGAGAAGCTCCCGGATGCCGACCTCGTCGTCGACCACGAGGATGTTAGCCATGGCTGCGATGGCCGCGACGATGCGCGGGCGCCGGCACTACGGATGACGAAACGAATGCGTGATAAGGCAACGGCACACCAGACGGCAGGTTGAACAAGGGCGAAGCTTACGCCGCGTGGCGCGACGCTGCCTCGTTACTGGCGGCGAGCCTGCGGAAGACGATCGTCACGACAGCTCCCCCCGCCTGACCGACGCCACCGCCGACATTCCGGTTGACCGCCTCGATGCGGGCGCCGTGCTCGTCGACGATCTTCTTCACCATCGCGAGCCCCAGCCCGGTCCCGCTGGGCTTCGTCGTGACGTACGGCTCGAACGCACGCCTCAGTATATTCGCGGCGAAGCCCGGTCCGTTGTCCTCCACGGACAGGCGGACCGCGCGCGCGCGGGTGCTGCCCTCGTCGATCTCGACGAGCTCGGTCCGCACGACGATGCGCGGATCCGGTCGCCCGGCCAGCGCGTCCTGCGCGTTGGTGATCAGGTTGTGGATCACCTGGCGCAACTGGGTGGCGTCGCCATCGATGGCGGGGAGTTCCGGCGCCAGCTGCAGGCGCAGCGGCCCGGCGCCGGCCTCGGCGCCGTAGAGGATCCCGATCTCGCCGATCAGCTCGTTGAGATCGAGCGGCGACAGCCGGGCCGGCGGCACGCGCGCATAGTCGCGGAAGTCGTCGACCATGCGCTTCATCGCAGCCACCTGGTTGACGATGGTCGAGGCTCCGCGTCTCAGCACCTCCGACTCCGCCGCGGGCAGCTTGTCGGCCAGCTTCATCTGGAGCCGCTCGGCGGAGAGCTGGATCGGAGTCAGGGGATTCTTGATCTCGTGCGCCAGGCGACGGGCGACCTCGCCCCAGGCGACCGCGCGCTGGGCCGAGATGACCTGCGTGACGTCGTCGAACACCACGACGTAGCCGGGGCCGTCGTCGAGCGGCAGGCGGGATCCGCGCGCGAGCAGCATCAGCGGTTCGCCGCCGCCGACCTCGCCGCCCACCGTCGCCGACCGCTTGACCTCGATCTGCTGCTGCCACGAGTCCTTCGGCGACGCCGCCAGCGCGTAGTCCGCGAAGGCGGCCTCGAACGCGATCGCGAGCGTGGGATCGACTTCCGCCAGCGGCCGGCCGGTCCGCTGCAGCAAGGTGTGGCCGAGGATGCGCGCGGCGCCGTGGTTGGCCGTGACCAGGCGGAAGTCCTTGTTGAGCACGACCACCCCGGCCGACAGGTTCGCAAGCACGCGCTCGAGGTAGGTCTTCGCGTTCTCCAGTTCGCGCTGCTTGTGCTCCACCTGGTCGCGCGCCTCGGTGAGCTGGCGAGTCATCGCATTGAAGGACTGGGTGAGGAGGTTCAGCTCGTCGTTGCCCGGAAACTCGCGGACCGGCCGGAAGTTGCCTTCGGCGACCGCCTTCGTGCCTTCGGCTAGCTGCAGCAGTGGGGCGGTCATCGAACTCGCCAGCAGGACGCTGGACGCGATCGCCGCGAACACCGACAGCAGCAGCGTCAGGGTCAGCGTCAGTCCGTAGATCGTGCGCAGGCCGCTTCGCGCCAGCGCGAGTTCCTGGTACTCGCGGTATCCGTTCTGGAGGGCCTCGGCGTTTGCGGCCAGCGTCGCCGGCACCGCCTGCACCAGCTGCAGGTAGCGGACCTCGTTGGGAGGCTGCGCCGAACTCAGGCCGCCGACGCGCGGAGCGCTGAACTCGCGCATCTCGCCAAGCCCTGCGCTGCCGCCCGGCTCGAACGAGCGGAGCCCCGTACGCGGCGCCGACGCGGACGCGGACGGCGACGGCGACGGCACCGGGACGATCACCCGGGCCCGCAAACCCTGCCGGGCGTCGCTCGCGCCCGCCTCGCCTTCGATGGCGGCAAACAGCCGCTGCGTGCGGGCCTGTCGCAGCTGCGCCGCAGAGGGGATCTCGGGCACCAGTTCCGAGACATCGCCGCCGCTGGCCCCGATCAGTTGTCCGCTTCCCGTCACCAGCAGCGCCTCCTGCACGCCGCCCTGCTCGCGCAGGCGGTTCAGCTCGGACACCTGGGCCGACTCGGGCACGTCCGAGAGTTCGAGCGCCCACGCGCGCGCCTTGCGGGTGGCGTCGTCCTTGATGTTGTCGAGGACCGCGCGTCCGAGCGTCAGGCCCGAGTCGAGGGCCCGGTCGACCCGGACATCGAACCAGGACTCGATCGACCGTCCGAGGAACTGCGTCGACACGACGTAGATCAGGACGCCGGGCAGCACCCCCATCAGCGCGAACGCGATGGAGAACCGCATCATCATCCGGGCGCCGAACCGTCCCTGGCGCAGCCGCTTCACCAGCCGTCGCACGAGCAGCAGCACGAGGATGAACAGCAGGCCCGCGATCACGCCGTTGACGGCGAGCAGCACCGGGTAGTTGCGCTCGAAGAACGCGGTGTTGCCGCTCGCCGACGCGAGCAGGAACAGCAGCACGCCCGACAGCGAGACGGCGAACAGAAGGCCGTAGCGCAGTGCCCTAGGCATGGGTGCCCGTCCTCAGGCCGGCGCAGGCGTCGGGCGCAGCGAACCAGCGATGGGAAGACATCGGCAACAGGCGCTCAGGGCTGCCGGTCGGCCGGCACCCGGACCTCGCGCCAGTCGGACGCGAGGCTCCACTCGCGGCTGGTGATCGCGTTGACCTGGAACGGCTTGGGCAGCTGAGACACGTCGAGCCGCATGCGGACCTGGGCTTCGTAGTCGTCGCGCGGCGACAGTTGCGCCCGGTCCATCACCTTCCAGTTGCGCACGCTCTTCACGAGCGCGAGCGCCTCGTCGAGCGAATCGAACGGCTGCGACAGGCCGCCACGCGCCAGCCGGTACTGCCGGGTCAGCGGGCTGTACGACAGCCGGTAGACGAGCGTCTGCGATGCGACCATGCGGTCGAACCAGTACCACCGCTTCCTGAACAGTTCGAACTCGATGTTGAAGTACAGCGCGATGCCCTTCTGCACGGCCTCCTCGAGCGCCTGCGGCAGTTCGAACTCGAAGGTCGCGTTGAGGACGATCGCTCCGTTCGTGCCGTCCGCGGGCTGCTCCAGCGCGGCCGCCATGACCCCGATGCGCTCGTCGGCCCCCCCGGTCAGCGGCGCCAGCATGAGCGTCAGCGCTGCCAGCCACGGCAGGATTGCTCTTAGCGCCAGGTTGGGGGTCATCGGGTCTTTTGGAGCAAGGCGTAGAAGAAGCCGTCGTGCAAAGTCGGCAGCGCCGAGACGCCGTCCCATGCCGGCGCCACCGCCGGGGCCGGCGCCAGTTGCACGCACGGCGAGCCGGGCGGCAGGGGCACAGCACGCGCCTCCGAGTGCTCTGCCGTGAAGCGCTCGATCTGCTCCGGCCCCTCTTCCGGGAACAGCGAGCAGACGACGTAAAGCAATCTACCACCCACCTCCAGCAGCGGCCATAAAGCGCCCAGCAATCGCGCCTGCAGCGTTGCCAAATGTGCAACATCGGACGGCCTACGCAACCACGGGATGTCCGGATGGCGGCGGACGATGCCCGACGCGGTGCATGGCGCGTCCAGCAGGACTCGATCGAACGGCCTGCCGTCCCACCATCGCGACGGTTCCGCCGCATCGCCAACCAGCACCTCGGCGACGGTCCGCGTGCGGTCCAGGTTCTCGCGGATGCGCGCCGCCCGCGCGCCGTCCACTTCGAGCGCGACGACGCCGGCGCCGGCGATCTCCGCGATGTGCACGGTCTTGCCCCCGGGCGCGGCGCAGGCATCCAGCACGCGCTGGCCCGGTTCGACGCCAAGCCACGGAGCCGCCAGCTGCGCCCCGGCGTCCTGCACCGAGACATCGCCTTCGGCGAAACCGGGCACCTCCGCCACCGGGCGTGGCGAATGAACCCACACCGCCCGCTCACCCACTCGTGTCGCGGCCATGGAAGACTCCGTGCAGCGACGCAGGTAATCGTCCACGTCCACGCCTGCGGCGACCCGCAGCACCAGCGGCGGCGCTTCGGACTGGGCGGACAGGATCGCCTCCCATCGTCCGGGAAAGGCGGCGCGGACGCGTGCGAGCCACCACGGCGGCACGTTGAAGCGCATCTCCGCCGACAGGTCGCGCGCCGCCATCAGATCTTCGCGACGTCGGATGAAGTTGCGCAGCAACGCATTCACGAACCCGGCCGCCGGCGCGATGGATGGCACGCGCCGCGCGGCGCTGACCGCCTGGTCGACGATCGTGTACTCGGCGTGGCGCTCGCGCATCAACTGTCCGAGCGCCACCGCAAGCAGCGCCGCCAGCGGCGGCGACGGCGGCCGGCTCGCCAGCGTACGGATCGCGTACTCGGCGAACGCGAGATGACGAACCGCGGTGTAGCTGACGTCGAGCACGGCGGGTCGCATCTCGGGACGCCCGCTCACCGCGAGCGCGATCGCGCGGTCCAGCGACTGTCCAGCGCGGAAGCGCTGCCAGGCGTGGGCCGCGGCCGCGAGAACTTCGGCGAGAGGCGCCGTGGTGGTCATGCCGCAGGCGGCGGCTGGCAGCGCTCGCCGGCGCGCAACGAGAACCCCGCGAGAAACTCGCGCGCGCCAAGGCGCTTGCCGCCCGGGCGCTGCAGCTCCGTCACGCGCAGGGCACCGTCGCCGCAGGCGATCGTCACGCCTGCGGCCTCCGCATCGATCACCGTTCCCGGCGACGCGGCGGCCGACGCCGACACCGCCGCGGCACGCCACACCTTGATCGGCGTGCCCTGCAGCCATGTGGCTGCGCCGGGGAACGGGTCGAATGCGCGCACGCGGCGTGCAAGGACATGGCTCGCCTGCGTCCAGTCGAGCCAGGCCTCCGATTTGTCGATCTTCGGCGCGTACGTCGCTCCATCGGGCTGCGGCGTCGCCACGAGTTCGTTCACGCGCGACAGCGCGTCGACGATCAGGCGCGCGCCCAGTCCGGCCAGCATGTCCGTCAAGGCGCCTGATGTGGCGTCCGGCGGAATCGGCACCGCTTCGGCGAGCAGCATCGGGCCTGTGTCGAGCCCGGCGTCCATCTGCATGATGGTGATGCCGGTCGACTCGTCGCCGGCTTCGATGGCGCGGGCGATCGGAGCCGCACCGCGCCACCGCGGCAGCAGCGAGGCATGGATGTTGATGGCGGTCAGGCGGGGCGACCAGCCCGGCCGCAGTCCCGCCGGAGTGTCGAGGACGTCCTGCGGCAGGATCAGCCCATACGCGGCGACCACCAGGACATCCGGAGCCACCTCGCGCAGCCGTTGCCTGGCGGCGGCCGCCGCGTCGCCCTTGCGCAGCGAGGCGGGCGTGTCGACAGGAATTCCGTGCGCCTGCGCCAGTTGCTTGACCGCGCTGGCAGCCAGCTTCATGCCTCGGCCGGACGGCCGGTCGGGCTGCGACAGCACGAGCGGAATCGTCCAGCCGCGGCCTGGCGCGGCGTCGATGAGAGCCGCCAGGGCCGCGGCGGCGAACGATGGCGTTCCCGCGAACACGATGCGCATGCCGCCATTCTAGGGACGCCGCCCCGCCGCGCCGGATCGGCGGCGACCCGCGGGGCGCGGTTACCATCCGGCCATACCGAATCGCAGCGCTGGACAAGGGGAGACGCCGGTTGAAGCCGCTGTCGGGGCTCGACGCACTGTTCCTGCACCTGGAAACACCCGCCACGCCCATGCACGTCGGCGCGGTGCACCTGCTGCAGCTTCCGAAGGGCCATCGCGGCGACTTCGTGGACAACGTGAAGCGCCACGTCGCGCGGAGGTTGCCGCTGTCGCCGGTGTTCACGCGCCAGCTCGCGCCGATGCCGCTCAACTTCGCCAATCCCGTCTGGGTGCGCGCCGACGAGGTGGACCTCGATCGCCACATCCACCGGATCCGGCTGCCCCGGCCCGGCACGCAGCGGCAACTCGAAGCCGCCGTCGCCCGAATGCACGCCAAGTGCATGCCGCGCGACCGGCCGCTATGGGCTTTTCACATCATCGAGGGGCTGCAGTCGGGCGACCTTGCGCTCTACACCAAGGTCCATCACGCGACGCTCGATGGCGCCGCGGGAGTGGCGTTCGCGCAGGCGCTGCTCGACCTCACGCCGAAGCCGCGCAAGGTCGCTCCCGCGCCTCGGCGCAGCGGCGAGCACCCCAGCCTCGCGGACCTCGTCGGCACGGCCGTGCGCACGACCGGCGTGCAGGGCGTCAAGCTCATCCGGCAACTGCCCCAGCTCGCGACCGCGCTCGCCGGGCTGGTGAAGGGCGGCGGCGCCGGGTTCGGCCGCAACCTGGCGTTCGGTCCGCGCACCAGTTTCAACGGCCAGATCGACGCGCCGCGCAGTTTCGCCACGGCCTCGCTGCCGCTCGACCGCGTGAAGGTGGTCGCGGCGGCGCACGGCGCGACCATCAACGAGGTCGTGCTGACCGTGATCGGCGGCGCGCTCCGCCGCTACCTCGACGCTCATGGCGGCGTGCCGCGCAAGTCGCTGATCGCGGCAGTGCCGGTGTCGTTGCGCGAGGCCGGCAACACCGAGGCCACCACGCTCGCCACGATGACCCTCGCGTCACTCGCGACGGACATCGAGGATGCCGCGGCGCGCCTGGTCGAAGTGCGGGCCGCCTCCGCAGCCGCGAAAGCGGTGATGAAGCAGTTGCGGGGCGCCGTGCCGACCGACTTTCCGTCGCTGGGCCTGCCGTGGCTGCTGTCCGCTGCCGCGGGCCTCTACGGCCGGCTCGGCGTTGCCAACCGCATACCGCCGATTGCGAACCTCGTGGTCTCCAACGTGCCCGGGCCACCGATGCCGTTCTACCTGGCCGGCGCGCGCCTGAAGACCTACTGGCCGGTGTCGATCGTCGAGCACGGACTCGGACTCAACATCACCCTGCAGAGCTACGCGGGCTCGCTGGACTTCGGACTCATCGCGGCCCGCTCCGGGCTGCCCGACCTGCACCGGGTGGCGCGGGGCCTGGGCGAGGCCTTTGCCGAGCTGGAAGCGGCGCCACCGCCGGCATCGCGTCCGGAAGCGGACAACCCGGCTTCGGCGTGAAGGTTCTCGCCAACGGCCTGACGCTCGACGTCGAGGAGTTCGGCGACCCGGCGGCCGCGCCGGTGCTGCTGATCATGGGCCTGGCGATGCCGGCTGCCGCGTGGCCCGACGAGTTCATCGAGCGCCTCGTCGAGCACGGCCTGCGCGTGATCCGCTTCGACAACCGCGATGCCGGCGGCTCCGGCCGCGCGCGCGGCCCGCGCCGGTACGGCGTGCAGGTCGCGATCATGCGCGCGCTGATGCGCCTGCCGGTCCACGCGCCGTACACGCTGGACGACATGGCGCAGGACGCCGCCGGGGTCCTCGATGCGCTGGGCATCCGGCGCGCGCACGTCGTCGGCGCGTCGATGGGCGGGATGATCGCGCAGGTGCTCGCGGCCCGTCATCCGGAGCGGGTCGCCACGCTCACGTCGATCATGTCGTCGTCCGGCAACCCGAGTCCGCGCGTGGCGCTGGGCAGCCGCCGCGCGCTCGGCGTGCTGCTGCGGCCACCCGTCCGCCTCGACACAACCGAAGGAATCACCGATCACCTGATGCACGTGTTCGGCGTGATCGGCAGCCCCGGCTTCCGCAGCGCGCGTCCCGCGATGCGCGCCCAGCTCGAGAAGGTCGCGCGGCGTGGCTACGACCGCGCGGGCGCCGAGCGGCAGCTGCTCGCCGTCCTCGCGTCCGGCGACCGCCGGGCGCTGCTCGCGCGCATCACCGCGCCAACACTGGTGATCCACGGCGCCGATGATCCGCTGCTGCCGGTCGCGGCCGGCATCGACACCGCACGGCACATCCCCGGGGCGCAGCTGAAGGTCGTCCCGGGCATGGGCCACGACTTCGCGCCCGCGCTGCAGCCGGCCATCGCGGACTGGGTCGCGGCTCATATCCGGCGCGCGCCGAATCTGCCCCAAGCCGACCCGGTGGCGGCGCCCCCCAGACGCCCCACGAACTGATCAGGGGTCCTGCCACCGCAGATCGGCGGCGCTATCTTGAAGTCGGCGGGCGGTCAGCACAGGGGGGCGTCCACTGTAGCGGTCCCGCGACACGGGGCCAGCGTCTGGCGACGGACCGTCACCGGGCGCCGCGAACGGCCGCGAAAGCGGCGCGACCGGTCAGGCGGCCGCCTTGACCTTGCGCTTGCGCATCTTGCTCTTGATGCGTACCTGCTTCAGCGGCGACAGGTACTCGACGAACACCTTGCCGAGCAGGTGATCCATCTCGTGCTGCACGCACACCGCCAGCAGGCCCTCGCAGTCGAGCTCGAAGGTATCGCCATGCTCGTCCTGGGCCTTGACGCGCACCCTGGCCGGACGGGTCACCGCGTCGTACACGCCCGGCACGCTCAGGCAGCCTTCCTCGCACTCGACCCGCTCGTCGGACGCCCGGACGATCTCCGGGTTGATGAAGACCCTGAGCTGGTCCTTGTTCTCGGACACGTCAATCACGAGCAGGCGCTCGTGGACGTCGACCTGGGTCGCCGCGAGCCCGACGCCCGGCGCCTCGTACATTGTCTCGGCCATGTCGGCGACGAGTCGCCGCAGCCGGTCGTCGAAACGGGTCACGGGGACGGCCACGGTCTTCAGCCGCGGGTCGGGGTACTCGAGGATGGGAAGCAATGCCACGTTCGGATCTCCTGGACCGCAATGATGCCGCGGGGCGCCGCAAAGCGCTTTAATCGCCCCGAGTCACCGCGCTTTTTGACGCCCGGGTCGGGCTGGTTTGGGCCCACACTGCGCCTTGTCGAGGGGACCGCCCATGGCCCGCGCACAGCCGTATGGCATCACCCTTTGTCGGGATGTATCCGTTGCGATATCAAGACGATAGGGTCAGAATCTGATGCCCTGTGTTAGATAGCAGCGTGCTCGAAAACTTCAAGGGGCGGGCCGCAAGGCAGCCGGGTTGAACGGTCGCGAGGCCACGCTGGGTCCACGGGGCGTTGGGGTGGCAGCCGACATGAACGGAGCTTGGATGAACAAGACTAAGACGGGCATTTTGGCGATCACCGTGATGAGCCTGACCGCTGCCGCGAGCTCCGTGCTCGCCCAGTCGGCCACGAGCCGCTACCCCATCACCCCGGAGCAACGCAGCACGGCCGACCAGGTCGCGCAGGCCGGCGTGCCGCTCTCCGAACTGGCTCCCAACGCGCCCGAGCGGTACACGGTCAAGCGCGGGGACACGCTCTGGGACCTCTCCAGCATGTACCTGACGAGCCCGTGGCGCTGGCCCGAGTTGTGGGGCATGAACAAGGAACAGATCCGGAACCCGCACCTGATCTATCCGGGCCAGGAACTCGTGCTGGTCAAGGTCGACGGCCGCGCCCACCTGCAGATCGCCGGCGACGGCGGATCGGGCATCGGAAAGCTGGAGCCGCGGATCCGCGACCTCGACGCGCAGCGCCTTGCCATCCCGAGCATCCCGAACAGCCTGATCGAGCCGTTCCTGTCGCAACCGCTCGTGCTTGAACCCGGCACGCTCGATGGCGCGCCGCGCATCGTCGCAACGCAGGAGGGCCGTGTCTTCGTCGGCCGCGGTGACGAAGCGTATGCCCGCGGCATCGAGAGCACCCCCGCCGCCAACTACAACGTATTCCGCCCGCTGCGTCCGCTGTTCGACCCGGACGACACCATTCGCAAGAACCCGATCGCTTACGAGGCCTTCTATCTCGGCACGGCGAACATGGTCCGGCCCGGTGAGATTGCGAAAGTCCGCATCGACAGCAGCAAGCAGGAAATCGGCATCGGTGACCGCATGCTGCCGATCGAGCGCCAGCGGATCGAGAGCTACGTGCCCAGGCGGCCCAGCGGCCCGGTCGACGGCCGCGTGATTTCAATCTACGACGGCGTGCGCTACGCCGGCGGCGGCCAGATCATCACGCTGAACCGAGGCGCCAACGACGGCCTGACAGTCGGCGACGTACTGCAGTTGTGGCGCGTCGGCGACACCCGCCAAGACCGCACGGCGCCCAAGCGCGAGTTCATCAAGCTGCCGGACGAGACGATGGGGCTCGCGTTCGTCTTCCGCGTGTTTCCGACGATTTCGTACGCGCTGATCCAGCGCGGCACGTCGCCAGTCGAAGTGGGCGACCGTGCCTCGAACCCGGGGGACAACCTCTCGGTGAACGTGAACGTGCCGCGCGAGACCGAGGCCGATCGCATCCTGCGGCAGCCGCTGCGTCCCCTCAACGTCCAGTAAGGCCAGGCGGAGATGCAGGCGGCCGAGCGCGCCGCATGGCTCCGCCTCACCCTCACACCGGGCCTCGGCCCGCGCACCGCGCGCAGCCTGCTCGCGGCCTTCGGGCTGCCCGACGCCGTCTTCTCCGCGGGACTGACCGCGCTGCTGCGGGTCGTACCCGAGCCGCTCGCGCATGAACTGGCGCGGGCGCCTGGCGCCGACATCCAGGCCGCGGTGGACGCCACCGAGCGCTGGCTGGCGGCGTCCACCGATCACGCGCTGCTGACGCTCGCCGATCCGGAGTACCCACAGGCGCTGCTGACAACCGCCGACCCGCCGGCCGTGCTGTTCGCCGTCGGCCGGCTCGAACTGCTGAACCGCCCCGCGGTCGCGATCGTCGGCAGCCGCAACGCCACGCAGCAGGGAGTCGCCAACGCCGAGGGCTTCGCGGCCGCGTTCGCCCGCGCAGGCGTCACGGTCGTCAGCGGCCTCGCGCTCGGCATCGATGCCGCCGCGCATCGGGGCGCGCTCGCCGCGGACAGCGATGCCTCGACGATTGCCGTGGTGGGGACCGGCCTCGACGTCATCTATCCATCCAGCCACCGCGCGCTTACGCACGAGATCCGCGCCGAGGGCGTCGTGGTCTCCGAACTGCCGCTGCGCACGCCGGCGATCGCGCACAACTTCCCGCGCCGCAACCGCCTCATCGCCGGCCTCGCCAGGGGCGTTCTCGTCGTCGAGGCGGCGTTGCGGTCCGGCTCGCTCATCACGGCTCGCCTCGCCGCGGAGGCCGGCCGCGAAGTGTTCGCGATTCCCGGCTCCATCCACTCGCCGCTCGCCCGGGGCTGCCATCGACTGATCCGCGATGGCGCGAAGCTCGTCGAGTCCGCGCAGGATGTCCTCGAGGACCTCGGCGTGAGCGGCGCGAAGGCCGCGGCTGCGCCGGCGCAGTCGCCGCGGGAGCCGGACGGGACCGAAGGCGCGCTGCTCGCGCTGATGGGCCACGATCCGGTCGACCTCGACACGCTCGCGCAACGCAGCGGTCGCACGCCCGGCGAACTCTCCGCCGCCCTGCTCGAGCTCGAGCTGGCACAACATGTTGAGCGTCTGCCCGGCAACAGATACCAGAGGTTGGGGTAAGCCTGGGCAGGGGCTTTACACGCACCGCGGGCTCGCATACAGTCCGCGGAACGTGTTCGACGTCCTCGTCTACCTCTACGAAAACTACGGCGCGCCGCACGCGTGCCCGGACGCCGACTCCCTCACGAAGCGCCTCACCGCCGCCGGCTTCGACGACGAGGAGATCACCGAGGCCCTCGCCTGGCTCTCCGGGCTCGAGCAGGTCACCCAGGAATCCGTCGCCGTCGGTCCCGAAAGCGACCGCGCGTTCCGCGTCTACGCGAAGATCGAAGTGGACCGGCTGGGCACCAAGGCGATCGGCTTCTTGAGCTTCCTCGAGCAGGCCGGCCAGCTGACGCCGACGCAGCGCGAGATCGTGATCGAGCGCGCGCTCGCCACCGATGAAGCGCCGGTCGACCTCGAGATGCTCAAGGTGATCGTGCTGATGGTGCTGTGGAGCCAGCAGGCCGACATCGACGCCCTCCTTCTCGAGGAACTCCTCGACGACGGCGGGGAGCACCTGGTCCACTAGGGCGCGAGCGATCGGCCGCGCCGATCGCTCGCGAGCGTCCCGGACCTGTCGGGGTTCCCGGGCCTGGACGATGCTGTATTCTGAAAAAGAGACCAACGAGAGGCCGCCGTGATCCGGCGGTTTCTTTTTCTGCACGGATTCGATGTCAAAAGCACTGATCATTGCCGAGAAACCTTCCGTGGCCGCGGACATCGCGCGGGCGCTGGGCGGTTTCACGAAGCAGCAGGACTTCTTCGAGAGCGACGAGTACGTGCTGTCGTCCGCGGTCGGTCACCTGCTCGAGCTGCGGGCGCCGGAGCAGTACGACGTCAAGCGGGGCAAGTGGACGTTCACCCACCTGCCGGTGATCCCGCCGCACTTCGACCTTGCGCCGATCGCCCGCAGCGAGACGCGCCTGAAGACGCTGCTGAAGCTGCTGAAGCGCAAGGACGTCGTCCAGCTGATCAACGCCTGCGACGCCGGGCGCGAGGGCGAGCTGATCTTCCGCTACATCGTGCAGGCGGCCAAGGCGAAGCAGCCGGTGCGCCGGCTGTGGCTGCAGTCGATGACGCCCGCCGCGATCCGCGAGGCGTTCGAGCAACTGCGCCCGGACGAGCAGATGCTGCCCTTGGCCGACGCCGCACGCAGCCGCTCGGAGGCGGACTGGCTGGTCGGCATCAACGGCACGCGCGCGATGACCGCCTTCAACAGCAAGGAAGGCGGCTTCTACCTGACCACCGTCGGCCGCGTGCAGACGCCGACGCTCGCGATCGTCACCGAGCGCGAAGACAAGATCCGCAAGTTCGTCTCGCGCGACTACTGGGAAGTGCGGGCGACCTTCGACGGCAAGGCGGGCGCGTACGAAGGCCGGTGGATCGATCCGGACTTCAGGAAGGGCGACGATCCGGACGCGCGCGCTGAGCGCATCTGGGACGAGGCGCGCGCCGAGGCCATCGCGTCCGCCTGCCTTGGCAAGACCGGCACCGCCACCGAGGAAGCCAAGCCGAGCACCCAGCTGTCGCCGCTGCTGTTCGACCTGACCTCGCTGCAGCGCGAGGCCAACTCCAAGTTCGGCTTCTCGGCCAAGTCGACGCTGTCGCTGGCGCAGGCGCTGTACGAGCGCCACAAGGTGCTGACGTACCCGCGAACCGATGCGCGTGCGCTGCCCGAGGACTACGTGGCGGTCGCGAAGAAGACGATGGACGTGCTGGCCGGCGAGTCCCCGTACCGTGAGTTCGCGAAGAAGGTCACGAAGTCGGGCTGGGTGCGTCCGAACAAGCGCGTGTTCGACAACAGCAAGGTGTCGGACCACTTCGCGATCATCCCCACGCTGCAGACGCCGCACCACCTGTCGGAGGCCGAAGCCAAGCTGTACGACCTGGTGGTCAAGCGTTTCCTCGCCGTCTTCTTCCCCGCCGCCGAGTACCTCGTGACCACGCGGCTGACCGAGGTCGAGGGCCACACCTTCAAGACCGAGGGCAAGGTGCTGGTCGAACCGGGCTGGCTCGCGATCTACGGGCGCGAAGCGATGGAGGAACAGGGATCGTTGCCGAAGATCGAGCAGGGCGAGCGCGTGAAGACGAGCGACGCCAAGGCCGTCGGCGCGGCGACCCGGCCGCCCGCGCGCTACACCGAGGCGACGCTGCTCACGGCCATGGAAGGCGCCGGCAAGCTCATCGACGACGACGACCTGCGCCTGGCGATGGCCGGCAAGGGGCTAGGCACGCCCGCCACGCGGTCGGCGATCATCGAGGGCCTGATCGAGCAGCGCTACATGGTGCGCGACGGCAAGGACCTGCGCCCCACGCGCAAGGCCTTCGACCTGATGACGCTGCTGAAGGGCCTCGACGTCCAGGAACTGACGGCGCCCGAGCTCACCGGCGAGTGGGAATACAAGCTCTCGCAGATGGAGCGCGGCAAGCTGAAGCGCGATCTCTTCATGAAGGAGATCGCCGGCATGACGAGCAAGATCGTCGAGCGCGCGAAGAGCTACCAGTCCGACACGGTGCCGATCGACGATCCCGCCACGCTGAAGACGCCGTGCCCGAAGTGCGGCGGCATCGTCAGCGAGAACTACCGGCGCTTCGCCTGCGGCTCATGCGACTTCTCGATCGGCAAGCACCCGGGCAGCCGGACGCTCGAGGTCGAGGAAGTCGAGCAACTGCTGCGCGACCGCACCATCGGGCCGCTGCAGGGATTCATCAGCAAGATGGGCCGGCCGTTTGCCGCGGTGCTGAAGATCACGCCCGAGTTCAAGCTCGAGTTCGACTTCGGGCAGGCGAACGCGGACGCCGGCAGCGAAGAGCCGGTGGACTTCTCGGGGCAGGCACCCGTGGGCGCCTGCCCGAAGTGCGGCGCGCGCGTGTTCGAGCAGCCCATGGCGTACGTCTGCGAGAAGAGCGTCGGGCCCGAGCGCTCCTGCGACTTCCGGTCCGGCAAGGTGATCCTGCAGCAGCCGATCGAGCGCGCGCAGATGGAGAAACTGCTCGCCGAGGGCCGCACCGACGTGCTGCGGTCCTTCATCTCGAACCGCACGCGGCGCAAGTTCTCGGCCTTCCTGGCGAAGAAGCCGGACGGCGCGATCGGGTTCGAGTTCGAACCGCGCGAGCCGCGCGCCGGCAAGACTGCGCGCAAGCCCGCGAAGGCAAGCGAGCCGGTGGCGACGGCGGAAGCGCCGGCGAAGAAAGCCGCGAAACGAAGCGCAAAGGCCGCCCCGGCCGATGCCGACGCGAAGCCTGCCAAAGTCGCCACGAAGCGGCCGGCCAAGTCGGCGAAGCGGGCCGCGGCCAAGCCCGCCGCCCGCAAGACCACCGCCAGGAAGGCGGCGAAGGCGGGCGCCGGCGCGCGCAAGGCGCCGGCGCGCGACTGACGCGCCCGCGGCCGGCTGCGACGCATCGATGCAGCGCGCCCTGATCGTCATCGGCCTGGTGCTGCTCGTCGCGGGCATCGCGTGGCCATGGCTTTCCAGGCTGCCCTTCGGCCGGCTGCCCGGCGACTTCTCGGTCGAGCGCGAGAACTTCTCCTTCTTCTTCCCGCTCGCCACCTCGATCGTGGTGTCGATCGTCATCAGCGTGCTCATCTGGCTGTTCCGCAAGTAGCGTCAGCGCAGCGTCCGGTCGCGTCGGCTGCGTACTGCGTGCGACAATCGCGCGCTTTGCCGCCCTCCCCGGCCATTCCCGGCATTCAATGCTGCTGTTCGCCTCGACGATCCTGCTGTCGGCGTTCCTGCTGTTCCTGGTCCAGCCGATCATCGCCAAGCAGATCCTGCCGTGGTTCGGCGGCACGTCGGCCGTCTGGACGGTGTGCCTCGTGTTCTTCCAGGTGCTGCTGCTGCTCGGGTACACCTACTCGCACCTGATCACCCGCCACCTCGCCCCCCGGCAGCAGGCGCGCCTGCACATCGCGCTGCTGCTGGCGAGCCTGCTGTTCCTGCCCATCATCCCGAGCGTCGCCTTCAAGCCGGCCGCGGACACGGACGCGGCGCTGCGGATCCTGCTGCTGCTGACGGCGACGATCGGACTGCCGTACTTCCTGCTGTCGACGACCGGTCCGCTGCTGCAGAAGTGGGTCGCGCCGCGCTTTCCGGAGAAGACGGTCTACCGCCTGTTCGCGCTGTCCAACTTCGGATCGCTGATCGGGCTGCTCGCGTTTCCGTTCGCCATCGAGCCGTTCACCACGTCGCGCACGCAGTCGATCGTCTGGAGCGGCGCATACGCGCTGTTCGTGCTGGCCTGCGCCCTTTCGGCGTGGAAGTCGAGCCGCGGCGCGGAAGGGCCGCACGTCGTCGACACCAGCGCGCCGTCCACCGACACGCCCGCCGGTCCCGCGCCCTCCGGCCGGGACTATGCGATGTGGCTCGCGTTCTCCGCGCTCGGCTCGGTGATGCTGCTCGCGTCGACGAGCCACATCACGCAGAACATCGCGTCGGTCCCCTTCCTCTGGGTGATGCCGCTGTCGCTGTACCTGCTGACCTTCGTGCTCGCGTTCGAGGGGCGCGGCGGCCGCGGCTGGTACGAGCGCTGGATGATGTTCGTCACGCTGCTGTTCGTGGTCGGCATGGCCGCCGGACTGTCCGCCGGCCGGGGCGTGCTCGACGTCAGCCTGGCCGTTCCGCTGTATTCGGTCGGCATGTTCGTGAGCGTGTTCTTCTGCAACGGGGAACTCGCGCTGCGCAAGCCGACGCCGCGTTACCTGACGCAGTTCTACCTGACGATCTCGCTCGGCGGCGCGCTCGGCGGGCTGTTCGTCGGCCTGGTCGCGCCGCGCCTGTTCCCGACGACGTTCGAGCTGCCGCTCGCGCTGATGGCGCTCGCCGCGATGGCACTCGTCGTCGTCTGGAACAACAAGTTCCTGATCGGCCCGGCGCTGGTGGCGAGCCTGGCCACGGCCTGGTACGGCTCGGAGTACCTGACGTTCCTGCGCGACGACGTGATCTACATGCACCGCAACTTCTACGGCACGCTGCGGGTGCGCGAGCAGGGCACGGGCGACCTCCAGGTGCGCCGCCTGCTGCACGGCGTGATCCTGCACGGGGAGCAGTCGACGACCGCGCCCGACCGCCTCGAGCCGGGCACCTACTACGCGCGCACCTCGGGCGTCGGCCGCGCGATCGAAGCGAGGCAGGCCGCCGGGCCGGTGCGGCTGGGCGTCGTCGGCCTCGGCATCGGCACGCTGTCCGCCTACGGGCGCGCCGGCGACACGATCCGGTTCTACGAACTCGATCCCGACGTGCTGGCGCTCGCAAAGAACTACTTCTCGTACCTTCCCTCGTCGCCGTCGAACCTGGAGTTCGTGCTCGGCGACGCGCGCCTGTCGCTCGAGCGCGAACTCGCGCGCGGAGCGAAGCAGGGTTATGACGTGCTGGCGCTCGACGCCTTCTCGAGCGACTCGATCCCCGTGCACCTGATCACGCGCGAGGCGATCGACCTCTACATGCAGCATGTCGCGCCGGACGGCATCCTCGCCATCCACATCTCCAACCGGTTCCTCGACCTGAAACCGGTGCTCGCGAACATCGCGCAGTCGCTGGGCCTTAAGGCGCGCCTCGTCAGCGACAGCCCGACGGGCAGCGGCTCGGCCTCGATCACCGACTGGGTGCTGATCGCGCGCACGGACGCGCCGTTCGCCCACGCGTCGCTCGACGTCGCCGCGCCCATCGAGCCGGATCCGTCCTTGTCGCTGTGGACCGACCAGTTCAACAACCTCCTCGACGTGCTGAAGTCCAGCCCGCTCGAGGAGTTCCGGCGACTGATCGGCTTCGAGTGAACCGGCACGGCGCGGCCGAACCAACCATCCTCCCTCAACCAACGCGAAACTCCACCATGTCGTCCACGCGCACCACGCGCATCATCGTCAGGAACTCGAAGATCCACGGGCGCGGCGTTTATGCCGCGCGCAAGCTGAAGGCCGGCGAGAAAGTCATCGAGTACCGGGGCGAGCGCATCACCTGGAAGGAGGCCGATCGCCGGCCACCGTCCGATCCCGACGATCCGCACCACACGTTCTTCTTCTCGCTGTCCGACGGCAAGACGGTGATCGACGCCGCCTCGCGCGGCAACGCCGCGCGCTGGATCAACCACTCGTGCGATCCGAACTGCGAGACCGAAGAGACCGACGACGGCCGGGTGTTCATCCAGGCCATGCGCGACATCAGGCGGGGCGAGGAGCTGAACTACGACTACGGCCTCGTGATCGACGAGCGGATCACGCCGACGCTGAAGAAGAACTACGCCTGCCGGTGCGGGGCCGCCGACTGCCGTGGCACCATGCTGAATCTCAAGAGGAAAAGGTAAGGGGCCGACATGGCAAACCTGATGTACGCGCTGTCTGCGCCCGTGTTCGTGCGCATCCTGCGCAATCTCGAAGGCGTTCTCGACAAGGGCGCGGCGCATGCGGCTGCCCGCAAGATCGATCCCGCCGTGCTGGTCGGCGCCCGGCTCTTCCCGGACATGTTTCCGCTGGCGACCCAGGTCCGCATCGCCGGCGACTTTGCGAAGGGCGCGGTGGCACGGCTGACCGGCAACGAGCCGCCGAAGTACGAGGACAACGAGGTCACCTTCGACGACCTCAAGGCGCGCATCGCGAAGACCATCGCGTACGTCGAGGGCTTCAGGCCAGAGCAGTTCGAAGGCGCCGACGCGCGCACGGTCACGATGAAGATGCGCGGCGAAGACAAGTCCTTCGACGGCGTCACCTACCTGGCCAACATCGTCCTGCCCAACTTCTACTTCCACGTCACGACGGCGTACGACATCCTGCGCCACAACGGCGTCGAACTGGGCAAGCGGGACTTCATCGGCCCCGTCTGAGACGAAACTCCGCCGAGGCTGGCCGGTCCAATCGCCGATGCTGCGACTCCTGACCCGTCCCCTTGCACTGCTGGCCGTCGCTCTCGGCCTCGGCGGCGCCTTTGGCGGCTGCTCGTCCCTCGACGAGTGGCAGCGCCAGGCGATCTTCAGTCCCGAGCGCGACAATCCGCGCTGGTTCTCCGAGCCGCTCAGCGGGACGGAGGAATTCGACCTCACGCTGGCGAACGGCGACCGCGTCCACATGTGGCACGTCGCCCAGCCGCGGGACGCCGCGAACGCGCCCACGGTCCTGTACCTCCACGGAGCGCGCTGGAACATGAACGGCAGCGTGTTCCGCATCGCGCGGTGGCACGAGCTGGGATTCAACGTGCTCGCCGTGGACTATCGCGGCTTCGGCAGGAGCACGGAGCTGCTGCCGTCGGAACAGACGGCCGCCGAGGATGCACGGCTGGCCTTCGCGGAGCTGAAGCGACGCCAGCCTGATCCCGCCAGGAGATTCGTCTACGGCCACAGTCTCGGCGGCGCGCTGGCGGTCGACCTGGCCGCCCGGGAGCTCAGGGACGACCCGACCGTGCTCGCCGGCGTGATCATCGAGTCGACCTTCACGTCGATCCCGGACGTCGTGCGCGGAATGAAGTGGGGCTGGGTGCCGGGCATCGATCTGGCCGTGACGCAGCCGTTCGACTCGATGTCCAAGATCCAGCAGGTGCGCGCGCCGCTGCTGGTGCTGCACGGAACGGCAGACCGCGTGGTGCCGCACGAAATGGCCGACGCGCTATATGCCGCGGCCGGCAGCAGTGCGAAGAAGCTGGTGAAGATCGAAGGCGGCACCCACTCGGGCTCGAGCCGCAGCGGCGGCACGGTCTACCGCGATGCCGTGCTGGAGTTCGTGCGCCGGTCGGGCGCGGTGACCACGGCCGACAGCGCGCAATAGCCCCGCGGCCGCTACCGGCTGGAAGCGACGCGGCCGCCCATCAGGAAGCGGATCGGGGCCGGCGGCTTGCGGAAGCCCTTGCGCTCCTGCACGAAGCGGCGGATCGAGAGGTCCTCGATGAACTCCGCCGACGACTTCGCCTGCACCAGGCGCTCGCCGGGCTGGGACTTCGCGATCGCGAAGCCCTGTACGTAGTCGGCGCCGAGCTCGGCCAGCAGTTCCATCGTCTCGAGGTCCTCGACCCACTCGGCGATGCTCTTCATCCCGAGGTTGTGCGTCAGCTCGATGATCGCCTGCAGGATCGCGATGTTGGCCGGATGCGAACTGGCGCCCTTGATGAATGCGCCGTCGATCTTCAGCGCGTCGGCCGGCAGGTCGCGCAGGTAGCTGAAGGACGAGTAGCCGGCGCCGAAGTCGTCGAGCGCGATCTTCGCGCCCAGCGACTTCGCCCGGTCGATGAAGCGCCCGGTGTTCTGCAGGTCGTGCAGCGCCACGCTCTCGGTGACCTCCAGGCACAGCAGCGACGCCGCCAGCGGGTGCGACGACAGCATCGCGAACGCATCCTCGACGAAGCGCTCGTCGTTCAGCGAGCTGCCGCTCAGGTTGACGCAGATGAAGTGGGTGGCCGTGAAGCGCGACCGGTTCTGCTCGATCCAGATCAGCGTCTTCTCGAGGACCCAGCGGTCGATGATCGCCATGCGCCCGTTGTTGTCGGCAGCGCTGATGATCTTGCCGGGGGGAATCACGTTGTTGTCGCGGTCGCGCATCCGCAGCAGGACTTCGAAGTTCAGCGAGTCGAACGGCCGGTCCAGCGACATGATCGGCTGCATCTCGAGGAACAGGCCGTCGTCCTCCAGTCCCTGCCCGATCCGCTCGATCAGCCGCAGTTCCTCGATGCGCTCGCGGAACAGTTCGCTGCTCTGCTCGTACGCGACGACGTGCCCCTGCTGGCCGGTCTTGGCCTCGCGGCAGGCGCGGTCCGCGGTGGCAACCGCGTCGCGGAAGCTGATCTCCCGATCGAGCTCGATCAGTCCGATCGAGCCCTTCACCTGGAAGGCCTTGTCCCCGATCCTGAACGGCAGGTCCTCGATCGCCCGGACCAGCGCCGCGCAGATCGCGCGCGCCCGCACGATGGGCGCGTCGTGGAAGAGGATGACGAACTCGTCGCCGCCGACGCGTGCGAAGGACTCGGCCTCGGCCAGGTGCGATTTGACCCGATCGCACAGCTGGCGCAGGACTTCGTCGCCGGCCGGATGGCCGTACAGGTCGTTGATCAGCTTGAAGCGGTCGAGGTCGAGGTAGGCGAGCGCCGCCGGGCGCGGTGTCCGGCGCCGCGCCAGCCGCGCGAAGTTCATCTCGATGCCGCGGCGGTTCAGGATGCCGGTCAGCGGATCGTGATCGGCGAGGAAGCGCAGCCGGTCGTTCGCGGTCTTGCGCTCGGTCACGTCCTGCAGCGAGCCCTCGACCACGTCCCCCGACCGGGTCGCGTGGACCACGTACCAGCGCTCCTCGCCCGTCAGCGCCGACCGGTGCACCTCGAGTTCCCGCACCGAGTGCGTGGTGACGTCGACGACCGTCTTCCAGTCGTGCGCCGGGAACAGGTCCGACCAGGCCGCGCGCTTCGCGGCCTCGCGGCCGAGGCCCACGATCGTGCGGAACGCCGGATTCGTCTGCACCAGCGTGCCGCTCTCGTCGGCGGTGAATAGTCCGATCGGGATCGCCTTGTACGTAGACGCGAGCTTGCTCGACGCGCGCAGCGACTCCGCTTCCGCCGCCACCCGCTTGTCCCGCTCGGCGCGGAATTGCGCGGCGATGGCCAGCGCCGCCAGCAGGCTCGACGCGAGCGCCGCCGTGACGCTGTTGACCGCGCCAATCAGCACCTTGACGCCGAACGCAGCGGCAAGCACCTCGTACAGCCCGGAAACGAGGGTCAGCGCGAGGGAGGCGCCGTACCACATCGCCACCGCGCTGCGCGCGGTGCGCAGGATGCGGATCAGCAGGAAGGCGATGACCGAAGCGCCGAATGCCACCGACGCCCACATGATCGGAAGGAAGATCGAGAACGGCGCCGCGAACGCGGACACCATCAGCAGGACGCCCGACCACTGGACCGGCACCAGCATCCAGCGCTCGCGTAGCTGCTTGAGGTCGGCGTCGAACAGCCGGCCGAAGAGCGCGATGGTCAGCAGGCAGTAGGCGGCGATGCCCGCCTTGCGCATCGGAAGGATCAGGGACTCGGGCACCACCCGGCCGAACCACGTCCAGTCGAAGCCCGCGGAGATGGCCGCCAACTGGAAGTTGGCGACCAGCCAGCCGGCGAACAGCACGTAGATCCACTCCCGATTGACGAGCGCAACCAGGAACACGAACGCGGCGAGGATGAGCGTGCCGCCTTCCAGCAGTCCCGACGACCGGTGGAAGGCGGCGACCGCCGTCGCGAAGTCCGCCGTGTCCCAGCGCTCGACGCGGATGCGCGCCGGGCCTTCGAACCGGCTCTCGCACAGCAGGGCGGACGGCGACTGCGTAGCGGCCAGGTCGAGAGCGAAGCCCGACCTCGCCACCCGCACCGGTCCCTCGAAGCGCTCCCGGTCGGCCGACGCGAGCGGCGTCTTCAGGTTCGCGGTGTCCCAGCACGTCAGTTTCACCGCGTGGCGGGACGGGAAGGCAACGGTCGTGGTGTGGTGGGCCACGCCGCCGAGGTCGACCAGCATCCAGAACGGCCGTGTCGACAGGCGGGTGTCGGCATACGGCACCGGCGCGACGCTGTCGACCAGCGGCAGCATGCTGGCCGGCGCCTGTCCCGGCTCCGCCTCGAGCACCTTCAGCGGCGTCACGGCGGGAGCCTCGGGCGAATAGCGGTCCTGCCAGAAGACCACCGAGATCAGCGTGAGCGCGGCCAGCAGGACCGGCATCGCGCCCATTGCGAAGATGTGCAGCACGCGCGCGGCCAGGCCCGCGTCGGGCTCCGCCTTCAGCAACGCCAGGGCGCGTTTCATCGCGACACGGCCCCCGCCTGGCGGGCGTCCACGATCGACAGCGCTCGATGATGGGCCCGTCGGTTCACGGTCCGCTCTTTCCGCGTGTGGTTCGGCAGGCGCGCGCGGGCTCGGGCGGTGCCCGGCCGCGGTCTACCTCAGCCGCGAGAATGGCTCAGAGCGCCGGGTGGCGATCCCGGTAATAGGCGGTGTTTGGGACCGCACTTGGACCGGGAATTCCGACTTGGATGTCCGGATGGAGCGTGAGGCCCATGAAGGCGTACATCGAGTGCGCGGCTGTTCGCCAGCGGGCTT
>Ga0105091_10000184_pt1 | contig 24269 bp, 17 predicted proteins | sample PPLLak1March2015_FD_87022 | JGI IMG/M metagenome (GOLD analysis project Ga0105091, IMG submission 87022) | Freshwater sediment microbial communities from Prairie Pothole Lake near Jamestown, North Dakota, USA - PPLs Lake P7 Core (1) Depth... | ecosystem: Environmental > Aquatic > Freshwater >... | reverse complement strand
GCGAAGCGGCCGAAAAGAAAATTTTTCCACCCGACCCGTCCGTGATCTCGGTCGGCGGGATCAAGCCGCGCAAGGGGTATCACATCAGCCTGAAAGCTTTTGGAATTCTGCAAAAGCGGTTTCCCGGCGCGCGCTATGTGGTGGCCGGGGGCGGCATCGGGAATGAATACCACCGCGAGCTGGAGGAAATTATCCGCCGGGAAAAAATTCACGATGTAGAATTTCTCGGCACAGTGGATCCCGCCCGGCTGGACCGGTTGTACCGCGAAGCGTCGATGTTCCTCCTGCCGTCGCAGGAAGTGGACAGTCATTTCGAAGGCTTCGGCCTGGTGTTTCTGGAAGCCGGCGCGTACGGATTGCCGGTTATTGGCACCCTCAGCGGCGGCATCCCGGATGCCGTCGTCGACGGCGAAACGGGATTTCTGCTGCCTCCCGATGATGCGGTCGGGATCGCCCGGGCGATGATCGCGCTTGCGGAAAATCCCGCGCTCTCGCGTACAATGGGAATGGCCGGGCGGACCCGGGCCGAAGCCCTGAACTGGGAGCGTTTCGCCGGAGAACAAATGGATGTTTACCGTTCGGTAATGGGGTCGGCATGAAGATCGCATACCTGAGTTCCGCGACCGTACCTTCCACATCGGCCAACAGCCTGCAGGTGATGAAGATGTGCCAGGCCTTCTCGCAGGAAGGGAACGAGGTGCATCTGATCCTCCCGCCGGCGGATGAGACGCTCTCCGACGACGGCGGTGGAAAAATTTCCGCCCTGCCTTCCGGCGATATTCCCCTTTCTGACTCAGTCATTCGCCAGTACGGGCTGGCATCCGGATTTCTTTCCCGCCGCGTGAAATTACTGCCACTCCTGGGGCGCCGCGGTCTGGCCTGGGCCGAGGCCGATGAGGCGGCACGCATAACGCCGGATCTGGCGTATACGCGCGGAATCGACATCGCCTGGGCGGTTTCGCAGCACGGTTTCCCCGTCATGCTTGAGATCCATCATCCCCCGACCGGGCGGATCGGCCCGTTGTATTTCCGGCAGATCCTCAGAATCTCCAATATCCGCCTGGCGGTCATCAGCCGCGCGCTCGAGGAAAATCTGCGCCGGACATACCCCGCGCTCCACGGGCGCGACATCCTCGTTATCCCCGACGCCGTCGATACGGAGCAATTCCGGAATCTGCCCGCCCCCGCCCGGGCGCGCGGGAGGCTCAACCTCGCCGTTAATAAATTCACCGCGGGCTATTTCGGCAGCCTGGTGGCGGGGCGCGGGGTGGAATTGATCTGCGAATTGGCCCGGCGGATTCCCGGCATGGAATTCCTTATGCTGGGCGGGAATCCCGAAGAGGTCGAAGCCTGGAAAACCCGGACGGGCGCGTCGGAGAACATCCGCTGGCTGGGGCATGTGCCGAATGCCGAGGTGCCGCTGCATCAGGCGGCCTGCGACGTGCTGCTCATGCCGTACCAGCGGGAGGTGACAATCCGCGGCAAGGGCAACACCGCCGAGATTATGAGTCCGATGAAACTTTATGAATACATGGCCGCCGGTCGGGCGATCTTATCCAGCGATCTGCCCGCGCTGCGCGTGATGCTCCATGAGGCCAACAGTATCCTGCTTCCGCCGGAAGATGCCGCCGCCTGGGCGGAAGCGCTGGCGAAACTCCGTAAGAATCCGGAAAAAAGAAAACGGATCGCCGCTCAGGCCCGGGCCGATGTCCGCCCGTATTCCTGGCGCGGCCGCGCAAAACGGATCCTTGAATTCGCCGCTGGCAGCCATGGATAAACTGATTTTCATTGCGCGCTCGCGCATCCCCTCCAGCCGCGCCAACTGCATCCAGACGTTGAAGATGTGCTCCGGATTCGCCGCGCACGTCCCGGTGGAACTGATCGCCCCGTATTATCCGGAAGATGCCCGGCAAAAAGCAGATCTCCGCGAACGGTTTGCGCTGGCGCGGGAGTTTGCTGTGAGCTGGGTTCCATTCCCGCACTGGGGCGAACGGTTTGCGGTCCGCGGATATGCGCTTGCGGCTGCGCTGTGGGCGCATGCCCGCCGCGCCGGATACGTGTATACGCGCGAACCGTGGTCCGCCTATTGGCTGGCGCGTTCCGGCACGCGGACGGGTTTCGAAGCGCACTATCTGGAGGAAGACCGCCGCCATCCGGTATGGCGCAAGCTGGTGAGCGATCCGCGGCTTTCACCCGCATTGCGGGGGATCTTTTGCATCTCCAAATCCCTGATCGAGGATTATGCCGCCGCCGGCGCGCGCCGCGAGTTGCTGCGGTGGGCGCCCGACGGGGTGGACCTGCAGCGGTTTGAACCGGCTGTCGCCAAGAAGGATGCCCGCGCGCGTTTGGGATTGCCGGCCCAAGCCCGCATCGTGTGCCACTCCGGGCACTTGTATCCCGGCCGCGGCATCGAAGAAACACTGGATGCTTTACCTGCGCTTCCCGAAGTTCAACTTATGCTGATCGGCGGCAATCCCGAGGATATCAACCGGATCCGCGCGTATGCCACCGGGCGGGATTTGTGTGACCGGGTGCGGTTCGAAGGTACCGTGCCGAACGGGAAAGTGCCCCTGTACCTGTGGGCGGCGGACGCCTTGATCATGCCGTACACCACGCGCACCGCGACCGCCCGGGCGATGTCACCCCTGAAGATGTTCGAATACATGGCGGCCGGGCGGCCGATCGTCGCCACCGATTTCCCGCCGGTCCGGGAAGTGTTGCGAGATGGGGAAAACGCGCTGCTGGTGGCGCCCGACAGCCCGGAGGAAATCGCCCGCGGGCTCCGGCGCGTGCAGGAGGATTCGACTCTGGCGGAAGCCATCGCCGGCCGGGCGCGCCAGGACGTGGAAGCCTATACTTGGGAACGCAGAGCCGGACATATTCTGGAAGTGCTGGAGCAGCCATGACGCTGGGATTTTTGGGAACGGATTGGCATACCTGGGCCGGCATTTTCTTTCTGCTTGCTTTTTCAACCGCGATCTATCTGGGCTGGTATTTTTATTTCTGCGGCCGATCGTCCGGTGTCCTCTATTCCGGGATCGCGGCGCAGGTTAGCTTTATCGGGCAGGTTCTGGGGGTGATGCTGGTTCTGGGATGGCTGGGTATTCTCCGGCCGGTCCCTCTGGCTGCCGCGTGCGCGTTAATCACCGCGGGCGTTTTTGTTCTGGGGGTTCGTCCGCATTGGCAGACGGTTCTTGACCGGAACCGGGTGTTCATCGCCTGGCTGCGCAAGGTCCGGCTGCCCGTCTGGATCATCGTGCTCGGCGGATTGATGGGCATCGTCCTGATCCGCAATGCTGTCTGGGGGTGGTTCTTGCCGCCCTTCCTGCGGGATGACATCGCCTACCACCTGACCATTATGGGGAATATCGTCCAGAGCGGAGCGCTCCGGTATTTTCCCAGCCCATCCGAGTGGATCCGCGATTATCCGGTCAATTCGGAGTTGATCCAGGGGTGGAATTACTTCTTCATCGGCTATGACAAATTAGTGGACCTTGCATTTCTTCCAACGATCCTGGTCGGCGGGCTGGCGTTGTATGGGATCTGCCGGCGTTTTGGTTTTTCGCGAAGGGCTGCGGTGGTCGGTTGGGCGGTATTTTCTTTCACGCCGCTGGTTTTTCTCATGCAGATGGGATCGTATAACGATGCCTGGCTGGCCTCCGTGTTCATCTGCGGCGTGTATTTTGTCCTTAGGAGGGATCCGGAATCCGGACGAAATGGGGATGTGGCGAATGCGGTTCTGGCCGGGATTTGTTCCGGCGTGATTGTGGGTACGAAGTTTGCCGGCATCCTCACGGGAGCGGCCATCGGTGTGTTGCTTGTTTTCTTCCTGCTTCGGCCCCCGGTTCCCTCCGGGAAGGCGGAAAAACCTCCCGCGTATCGGAGAATAACCGGGGTAGGGATTCCGGTTTTGATCTTCTGCCTTCTGACGCTTTTTTACGGGGCTTACCCGATGGTCCGCAATTGGATTTCCGAGGGTAATCCGCTCGCTCCGGTGGAAGTGCGGGTTGGTGATTGGATTGTCTGGCCGGGCCGGCCTGCGGACGAATTTCCTTCGATCGGCTCGGAGGAGGTTCTGCAGAACGAAAAAAACGGATGGGATCGGGTTTATACCATCTGGTTCGAGCGTTATCGATTGATATACGATTGGAACAACAGCGGTTCCGGGCCGATCTGGGCATTCATCGGATTTCCCGGGGCGGTTCTATGGATTTGGGTTTCCCTCCGGAAGCGGCACGGGCCTGCCATCCTGATCTCCATCCTTTCACTGATGATCCTGATCCTCACGCCGGCGCAATGGCGCCCGCGGTATGTGCTTTCGTTGTTGTTATTGTGCGGACTGGGCGGCGCGCTGCTGTACGAATCCCTGCGGAGCTGGCCGCGCCGGCTCCTGGTTGGCGGGATGGTCCTGGCGGCGGGCTTCGTGGTGATCGCTTCGCTCCGGCCGGCGCCACTCGAAGCCGGCAAGGCGATGGCGCTTGTCTTCGATCGCGACGATCCGCAGCGGAACGCCGCGTATGTGCACCCCACCAACGAATTCTACGAATGGATCGAAGCGCGCACGACCGGTGCGCCGGCGGTTATCGTCTACGGGCGGTGGCTGGATGTGTACCCGCTGTTCGGTTCCGATCTGCGCAACACCGTGATATCCCTCGCCGCCTATTCCGCGGAGGCATGGGGCCGCGCGCTGGCGGAGAGCGGCGCGGATCTGGTGGTGGTGGCGGGCGGATCTCCGGAAGAGGAATGGACCCGGGAGTCGGGCGCTTTTACCGAAGTGTTCCGGTACGACTCCTGGAGCGTCTGGGAGAAAAACTAATATGAGCACTTTCCGAATTGGAAGGTTGGGAAGCTGGATCATGCTGGCGGTTGCCGGACTTATCGGCGCGGTCTATTTCCTGGATCCGACCCGCCGCGCCGCGATCACCCAGACCGCGGGCTGGTTCCTGACCGCGGCGCGGTTCGTCCTTTCCGGTGGGGGATGATCCGGATGAGTCCGCCGCAGGCCCAGCCACAGGCGCGTAAAATCCTCTTCCTCCTCCCCACCCTTGCTTCCGGCGGAACGGAGCGCCAGGCCGCCGAATTGGTCCGCCACCTGGATCGCGAACGGTTCGAACCGCTGGTGGCGGTGATTTACGGTTTTGACCGCGTGCCGGTGGAGATTACCGCCGGCGATGCGCGCCTGATCAGCCTGCGCAAGCCGCTCGGCAAACTCGGAAATCTGGTCGCGTTGTTCCGCCTATGGCGGTTGATCCTCCGGGAGCGCCCGGTGATCGTGCAGTCGTTTCTGAGGATCTCGGATTTGTACGCCCGAATCGCCGGGACGCTGGCGCTTCACCGGCGGATCGTCACCTCCCTGCGCACGCGTATCGCCGGCTTTTGGAGTGTCCCCTGGCAATGGACCGAACGGATCCTGTGGCGGCGGAGCGTCCGCATCGTCTCCAATTCCAGGGCGGCGGTGCGGGAAGCCGAGACGCTGCTGCACATTCCCGCGGAGCGGCTGGTGGTCATTCCCAACGGGGTGGATCTCGTGCGGTTCAAACCGGGCTTGGATTGGCGCGAACCGCGCGCCGCCTTCGGCCTGACGCCGTCGGATGTCGTATTCGGGATGATCGCGCGCTATTCGCCGGTGAAGGACCATGCCACGCTGCTGACCGCCGTCGCCCAATTAAAAAAATCCGGGTATTGGCCCGGCTATGCCAAAGTGATCCTGGTCGGGGGCACGACCTTTGAGGATGCCCGCCGGGAAGTGGACGATCGGATCCGGGAGAACGGACTGGAAGGGATCGTCCTGCCGATGGGGATGATGGCGGATGTCGAACGGGCCTACGCCGCGCTCGACTGGCTTGTCCTGCCGTCGAAATTCGAGGGTTTTCCGAATTCGGTCCTTGAGGCGATGGCATGCGGGAGACCGGTCATCCTCTCCGACGCGGCCAATGCGGAAAAAATCGTGGTCGAGGATGAAACCGGTTGGGAGTTTCCCGCCGGCGACGTGCTCGCCCTGGTGGAGATCCTGCGGCGCGCGCTGGCCACGCCGCCGGAGCGGCGGGTGGCGATGGGCCGCGCGGCCCGCGTACTCGTCGAAGGGCAGTATGCCACCCGCCTCATGGTCCGCAAGTACGAATCGCTTTATGAGGAGTTGATCCGAATCCGATGAGCGCGCGCATCCGGGTTGCATTCGTCCACGATTCGTATCCCGAGTACCGGCGCCCGCTCTTCGCGCGGCTCGCGGAAAAATTCGACCTGCAGTGTTTCTTCCTCAACCAGGACAAGGCTGCGCTCCCGCCGAATTCCATAAACCTCCGCGGGTACCGGATACCGGAAATGTCGGATCTGGTCATCGCGCCGGCGCTCGCCGGCGAGCTCCGGAAAGCGCACGCGCGCAAGCCGTTCGATATCGTGTTTTGTCCGGAACCGTCCTCCTTCTCGGCATTGGCCGCGGGCTGGGCCGCGCGCCGCATCCGCCGCCCGCATGTGGTCTTCAGCGGCGAATGGTATCCGGCGCGTCACCCCCGCCGCTGGCTGACGTTCGGATTGGAGCGCTCCCTGGTGCGCAGCGCGGCCGGCTGCCTGGCGTATGGCACCCGCGTGCGCGACCGGCTGGCCGGGTTGGGCGCCGAACCCGAAAAAATCCTGATTACCGGCAACGCCAGCCCCTACCGGCATACCCCGGCCGCAACCGCGGAAATTGAAGCCGCCCGCCGCGAGTGGCGGATCGGATCCAAACCGGTCATCCTGTTCCTCGGGCGGCTGCTGGCATTCAAAGCCCCGGAGATCCTGGTCGACGCGTTTTCCATCGTGCGCCGCGAGATTCCATCGTTTCTATTAATCGCGGGCGACGGTCCGCGCCGGGAGCCCCTCGACCGGCAAGCGCGGCAGCTCGGGCTGTCGGACTTCCGGATTACCGGATCGGAAGTGCGCGGCGACCGGCAAAAGGATCTGCTCTACTCGCTGGGCGGCGTGTTCGTCCTGCCGTCGCGCATGGGGCGGATCGCCGAACCGTGGGGGCTGGTATTGAACGAGGCCGCCTCCGCCGGTTTGCCGATCGTCACCACCGACGGCGTGGGCGCGGCTCCCGATTTGATCCGCGACGGCGAGACCGGGCGGGTGGTTAAGCAGGGTGATGCCCGCGCGATGGCCGAAGCGATTTCCGGTTTTCTGCTTTCCCCGAAAGACGCGCATGCGTCGGGCGCCCGCGCCAAAGCGCGCGCGGGGGAATTCACCATCGACCGCATGGCGGAGACCTTCGGCCGCGCCTTCGAGCGCGCGGCGGGAGGGTTGCGGTGAGCAGGCCGCGAATCGCCATCATCTCCTTTTCCCCGCTGGCAGCCGGGGGGATTGAAACTCATCTGTTGCAGTTGTTCCACGGGCTGGGGAAGGAATTCGAATTCCGCGTCATGGGAACGCTCGCCGAACCGTTTCTTTCGATCGCCGGCGGGCTGAACATAAAGTGCACGGTGCTCCCGCCGGCCTCGAAATTCGACGGCCCGGCGTTTCTCCGCCTACGAAGTGAATTTCTGGCCCAGGAAATTCAATTGGTGCATACCCACGATACCCGCGGCGGGCTGCTGGGGCGGATGGCAGCCCGCGCGGCGGGTTTGCCCGCCGTCCATACGGTCCATACGCCTTCGTTCTTCCTGCCGACGAATCCGCTGGCCATCCGCGCCTACCGCATGGCGGAAACCCTCCTCAACCGGCATGCCACCGACCGGACGATATTCGTCTCCAAAACGATCAGGCAGATTTACCTGGACGGGCGCCTTGTCCCGCCGGAGAAGGCCGCGCTCGTCCCGAATGGATTGGAGGCCGACTGGTTCAGCCCCGCGCCTCACATTCTGCGACCGGAACCGGACGTCCGTTTTTTGTTCGTCGGCCGGATGGCGCGCGAAAAGGGAATCGAGAATCTGGCGGCGGCGTTTAAAATCGTCGCCGGACGGATGCCGGCGGCGCGTTTGCAGACGGCGGGGGAAGGGGAGAAGCGCGGAGAATTGCTAAACGCCGCGGAAACGGGCGGTTGGAGAAAACACCTGGATCTGCTCGGTCTCCAAATGCGCGGGAAAATCCGCGAGACCATGCACACCGCCGATGTATTCGTCCTGCCCTCCGATTTTGAAAGCTTTTCCTACACGCTCCTGGAAGCCATGGCCTGCGGCCTGCCCTGCATCGCCACGGATGTCGGCGGAAACCGGGATCTGGTCGAACCGGACCGGACGGGTCTGCTGGTTCCCCGGCGCGATCCGGGGATGCTGGCGGAAGCCATGCTTCGCCTGGGAGAGAATCCGGAATTGCGCATAATGATGGGACGGGAAGGGGCGTTGCGGGCGCGGGAGTATACTCTGCAGCGGATGATCGACGGAACGCGCTCGGTGTATTCCGAGGTATTAGCCGAACATCCCGGGGCGGGATGACCATTATCCATGACGATGCCAACTCTTCAACGCCAAGGTTTTTTGGGGATTTCCGCGCTTATAGCCGGCGGAAGTGCGCTGGCGCTTGCCTTCCTGCCCTGGGAAACGTTCGGTGCCCCGGTGTTCATGCTTTTCCTGGCCGGCGGCCTGGCCCTCGGCCTGGCCCTTTTGGATACCCCGGCGGAGGAACGCCGGTTCGTCGCCCGGTTGTTCCTTGTGGCGCTTGGGGTGAGGCTCGCAGCCGCCGGCCTCTTCCATTGGATAATCGGCGGGAACGAGGGATACCTCTATTCCGACTCCAATTCCTATGACCGGGTGGCCTGGATTCTCGCCCAGGCCTGGCATGCCCCCGGAACCGCGGCGGCGGGGGCGGGCCCGTTGGATTTTGCCCTGAACGATCTTTTCCCGCAGTTGCTGGCCGGCGTGTATTATCTGATCGGCCATGCGACCGCGGCGGCGATCGTTATCAATATTGTTCTCGGCGCATCGACGGTGTATCTCACCTACCGGATTGCGGCGATGTTGTTCGGGCCGGTCGTCGCGCGCTGGACCGGGTGGCTGACGGCGCTCTACACCGGGTTCTGGCTGTGGGAGATGATGACTCTCAAGGATCCGCTCTTCCTGTTTCTTATCCTGCTGTTTTTCCTCGGACTGTATAGAATTTGGAACATCCTGATCCTGCCGGAGCGGAGCCCCGCCCGGTTGCTGCGCGCCGCAGGATGGGCCGGGGTGATGGCCGGGATTTTTCTGATGGCCGGAGAACTCCGCGATTACATACCGGTCGTCCTGGCGGGAGCGGTTGCCCTGGTCCTCCTGATGGAATTCCTGAAATCGGGCGGCGTGTGGCGCTGGGTGCTGGTGATTGTGTCGGCGGCTTTGTTCCTGATTGTTTTTTGGCCGGCCATTTCCGCGCGCACCCTTTTTCATGTGACTCTCGGATCGCAGTCGACGCTTTTTCAAGTAACCGAAGTGCCCGATACGCGGACGGTGGGCATCTTTCTGGAATGGATCCTTAACCACCCTCTCGGATTCCTCCACTATCTGGCGCTGTCGATGATTTCCACGGGGCTGGCGCCGTATGCCTGGATCCTGCCGGGAACCCTGCCCGAGGTGCCGCGGTTCGAAACCTACATGATCGCCTTTCCCGGAATGTGGCTGTGGTATTTTCTGCTGCCGTTTTCGTTTCTTGGAATTCGGGAGGCCGTGCGGCGCAACCACAGGGGGGTATGGCCGGTGCTCTTTTACGCCGTGGCGGTTTTTCTGGTTGTCTCGATTTTTATTCCGCGGGAATACCGGCACCGGGATATGATCATGCCGATCGCGCTTATGCTGGCGGCGGAAGGGCTGGTCTTCAGCCGGAGATGGTGGGTGGTTGGGTTGCTCGTCTGGATCCCGTTGACCGGTTTTATCGCATGGAAGCTTAACAGCATCGTGCCGATCCTGCTGGCGCTCGGGGCGGCCGCGGCCGTGGTTTTAATCCGGCATATCCGGATTCGCCGGCAGCGAGAGGACCAACTTGCGAGGTTCGGATGATATGAAAATTCTGTTCATCGCCCCGAAGATACCCTGGCCGGCGACCGACGGCGCCCGGATCGCCATCTATGAACTCATCCGCCATCTGACCGCGCGCGGGCATCAGGCCGCCCTTTTGGGATTTGGAAACCCGGAGGCGGCGGACGAATTTCGCGCCCGGGCGGGATTGATCTGGGCCAAGGCAATACCACACGATACTTCCACGAATTATGTGAACGCCGCGCTCGCACTGCTATCCCCGATGCCGTACACGGCGTCGAAATACCGGTCCGGGGCCATGACTGTCGCCGTGCGGGCAGCCTTCAATGAGGAACGCTTTGACCTGGTCCAGCTGGAAGGCACCCACATGGCGCATTATCTCGGATTGGCGCAGGGGTTGGGCGTTCAGGTGATCCTGCGCCTTCATAATGTGGAATCCGCTCTGGCGGCGCGCTACGCCCGGACGGCCGGCTTTCCGTTGAATGCTTATGTGCGGCTGCAAGCGCGGCGGATGCGTGCGTTCGAAACCCGGGCCTGTCGGCAGGCCGATCTGTGCGTGGCGATCACCCAGGAGGATGCCGAACGAATTCTCCAGATCGCCCCGGATGCCTCGGTGGCGGTTTCTCCGGCGGGAGTCGACCTGGAACGGTACTCTCCGCAGCCGATGAGCGAGGAGCCGGGGACGATCGTATTCGTGGGCGCCCTGGATTGGCCGCCGAATGCGGATGCGGTCCGCTGGTTCCGTGCCAAGGTTTGGCCGCGAATTGCGCAGGAGGAGCCGACCGCGCGCTGGATCGTGGTCGGCAAATCGCCGCCGGCCGACATCCTGCACTGGCCGGAGGAGGATCGCAATATTGAAGTGACGGGATTTGTCGACGATGTGCGGCCGCACCTGCACCGCGCATCGGTGGTGGTCGTCCCGCTGCGTTCAGGCGGAGGAATGCGGTTGAAAATTCTGGAGGCCATGGCCGCCGGAAAAACCGTCGTCAGCACGCCGATGGGCGCCGAGGGCATCTCCGCGCGCAATGGGGATGAGATTATCCTGGCAGGGGCCGACCGTTCGTACAGTGTCGAAGTCGTCCGTCTGCTCCGCCAGGGAGCCGAACGGAAACGGATCGGCAAGGCCGCCCGCGCCTGGGCTGAAGGGTATGGCTGGAGCGGGATTGCCGCTGATCTCGAACAGGTATATCAGGCACTCCTGGGCTCCCGCTCGCGATGAACGAATCCCTCCCGCAGGTATCCGTGCTGATTCCGTGCCGGAACGAGGAACGGACGATCGATCGGGTTCTCGAAGCCTTGCATCGGCAGTCGTTCCCGGCCGGGCGGATGGAAGTGATCGTCGCCGACGGCCGCTCCACGGACGGGACGCGGAAAAAGATCGAAGCCTATGCCGGTGCGCATCCAGATTGGGCGCTGCGCTGGGTGGACAATCCGGGGCGTTCCGCGCCGGCCGGGTTGAACGCCGCGCTGCGTGAGGCGCGCGGGGAGATCATCCTGCGCATGGATGCGCACGCCATTCCGGATCCGGATTACGTCGAACAATGCGTTTGGGCACTCGAACACTCGGGGTGCGAGGGGGTTGGGGGCGGGATCGTCATTCAGCCGGGAGGCAGCGGGGTCGTGGCGCGCGCCATTGCCGCCGCCGTGGCCAACCCGTTTGCCACCGGCGGGGTACGCTACCGGTCGGGCGGGAAGGAAGGCGAGGTGGATACGGTCCCTTTCGCCGCATTCCGCCGCGACGTGTTCCGCCGGGTGGGTGAGTTCAACGAGCAGGTTCCGGTGAATGAGGATTATGAATTCAACTACCGGGTGCGGGAGGCCGGCGGAAGGATCTTCTTCACCCCGAAGATCCGGTCGCGCTATATCGCCCGCGGCGAATTGGGCGCGCTGGCAAGGCAGTATTATTTTTACGGGCACCAGAAAGCCGTCATGCTCTCGTTCCACCCGAAATCGGTCCGGCCGAGGCAATTAATCCCGGCTTTTTTTGCGCCGTCCCTGGTAATTCTATCCGCCGGGGCCTTTCTTTTGCCCCCATTGGCTATAATCCTGGGGCTGGAGCTGGCGGTGTATGCTGCCATAAGCGCCGCATATGCCGGCCGGGAAGCCGCGGCGCGGAAAGAGGCGGCGCTCCTCCCGGCCCTGATGCTGGTTTTCTTCTGCATCCATGCCGCATGGGGCGCGGGTTTCTGGATCGGAGCGGCGCGGTCTCTGGGCCGGCTGTTGCGGGGCCGGCCGGCCGCCTGATCCCGGGCGAGTTGGTAAAATGGAGTTTTTCCGCTGGGAGGCGGATGACGTTGTCGACGTATCTCATCACCGGCGGAGCCGGATTCATCGGATCGCATCTGGCGGAAAACCTGGTCCGCGACGGACACACGGTCAGGATTCTGGATAATTTCAGCACCGGGAAACGGAAGAATCTGGCGGCGCTGCGCGGCAAAGTCGAGATCTGCAAAGGCGACATCCGCGACCGGCGCGCGGTTCAATCCGCGATGCGCGGCGTGGAGTACGTGCTGCATCACGCGGCGATGGTCTCGGTGGCGGAGTCGGTGGAACGCCCGGAAGATACGCTGGACGTCAACGTCACCGGGACGCTGAATGTGCTCCAGGCCGCCAGGCGCGCGAAAGTCCGGCGGCTGGTAATGGCCTCCTCCTGCGCGGTCTACGGCGCCGGCCGGCTGCCCGCCAAAGAGGACCAGGCGCCCCAGGCGCTTTCCCCCTACGCCGCCAGCAAACTGGCGGGAGAATCCCTCGCGGTTTCCTTTTTTCAATCCTACGAACTGCCGGCGGTGTGCCTGCGCTATTTCAACGTGTTCGGTCCGCGTCAGGATCCCGCCTCCCCGTATTCGGGCGTGATCGCCATTTTCGCCTCGCGGGCGATCACCGGCGGCGGCGTGACCGTTTACGGCGACGGCAAGCAGACGCGTGACTTCATTTATATCGCGGACGTGGTCCGGGCCAACCGGCTGGCGTGCGAGCTGGACTGCGCGGCCGGGCAGGTACTGAACATCGGCACCGGGCGCGGCCGCAGTCTGTTGCAACTGCATTCGGAATTATCCTCACTGTGCGGCACGAGCATCCCGCTGACTTTTGCCGCCCCGCGCTCCGGCGACATTTACCATTCGCGCTGCGATCCCTCCCGCGCCCGCAAGCTGCTGGCGTTCCGTCCAAAGATGGAATTCCGCGCCGGACTGGCCGAAACGCTGAATTGGATGAAGGCAGCGGGGAGCGGGGCCGCATGAACAAATCCATCATCTTCCTCCGCAACCGCTACCTGTTCCTGGCCGACCTGGTGATCATCGCCGTTTCGATCCTGATCTCCTTCGCGCTGCGCGATTACGTGATCTTCCATACCTACCTCCCGGCGGCGCTCTGGATGATCGCCGCCGCGCTGGTGGTCAAGCCGGTCGTGTTTTGGGCCTTTGGTTTGTACCGCCGTTTTTGGGCGTATGCGAGCACAAAAGAAGCGATGCTGATCATCGGCGCGGTCGCCGTAAACGTCCTATTGATGATCGGCTACTATCTTTTCACATTCGCCGTCGGTCTGCCGCGGATCCCGCGCTCGATCCCATTCATCGACGGTCTGGTCAGCCTGGTGCTGACCGGCGGAATGCGGTTTTCCATCCGCCTGCTTTCCGAGCTGATGCAGGCCCGCCGCCGTTTGCCGGGCAGCGGGGCGACCAAGCGGGTGCTCATCGCCGGGGCGGGCGACGCGGGGGCGCTGGTGGCGCGCGAGATGCAGCGAAACCCGCAGCTGCGCATGATCCCGGTCGGCTTCCTCGACGATGCGCCGGAAAAACTGAACCAGCGCATCCACGGAGTGCAGGTCCTCGGAGGCCTGGATCACGTGCGGCGAATTGCGATCGAACAGGAAGCCGACGAGGTGGTGATGGCGATCCCCTCCGCGTCGGGCGACGTGTTCCGAAAACTTTCGGATCTGTGCCGGAAGGGGAAGATCCCATTCCTCACCATGCCCGGATTGTACGAGCTGATCGGCGGCCGGGTGAGCGCCGGGCGGCTGCGCAACGTCGAGGTCAGCGACCTGCTGCGGCGCGCGCCGGCCCACACCGCCGACCAGGCCGTGGGCTATGCCCTGAGCGGCAAACGGGTGATGGTCACCGGCGCCGGCGGGTCGATCGGTTTCGAGCTTTGCCGGCAGATCGCGCGCTGGGGGCCGAGCGAGATTCTGATGCTGGGACACGGCGAGAACAGCATCTTCGAAGCGCTGCTCGCGCTCGGAGAGGATTACCACGAACTGGCGCTCCACCCGGTCATCGCGGACATCCGCGACCGGACCCGTCTCGAAGCCGTCTTCCACGCCCATGCGCCCCAGGTGGTGTTCCACGCGGCGGCGCACAAACACGTGCCGCTGATGGAGATCAACGTCGAGGATGCCTTCAGCAACAACGTGCTCGGGACGCGCAACCTGGTCGACCTCGCGCTGGCAGGGGACACGGAACGGCTGGTGCTCATTTCCAGCGACAAGGCCATCCGCCCGGCGAGCGTGATGGGCGCCACCAAGCGGCTGGCGGAACTGATCGTCCTGGATGCGGCGCGCCGGAGCGGGAAACCGTTCGTATCGGTCCGGTTTGGGAACGTGCTCGGCAGCCGCGGATCGGTGATCCCCGTCTTCAAGCGGCAGATCGCCCGCGGCGGCCCGGTGACGGTGACGCACCCGGATATGGAACGCTATTTCATGACCATCCCCGAAGCGGTGCACCTGGTATTGCAGGCCGCGATCCTCGGCGAAGGCGGGGAAACGCTCCTCCTGCGGATGGGGAAGCCGGTCCGGATCGTCTCGCTGGCGGAGGATCTCATCCGCCTTTCCGGCCTGGAACCCGGCAAGGACGTGCCGATCGTCTTTACCGGCGTGCGGCCCGGCGAAAAACTCAGCGAGCAGCTGTGGGAGGACGAAACAGCCCTGCGGGAGACCAATCATCCGGATATCCTCCGGCTGGTCGGGGAGAATCACGCCCTGGAGCCGGATGTGCTGCGAAGCAAAGTGGAAGAGCTTGCCGCCCTGGCGGACCGCGGGGAAACCCAGAAATTGATCCAGGGTTTGAATCAAATGGTCGAAGGCACCATCGGCCAGGCCCCGCCGCCGGACATGACCAGCGTTTGACGCCGCGGCGTACCCGATGCGCCCCTCCGCAACTTCACCCGTTTTCCTCCGCACCGTAAAACAAACCGGCTCGCGCCTTTTTGCGAACACCGCGGATTGGATCCGGAAAAACATCCGCCGGAAGCATTGGATCATCGGATTCTCAACCATACTCGGATTGATCCCGGCCTCCACGCCGCACGGCGCCATTCCCTTCCTGCCTTCCTGCGCCGCCGAACCCCGGCCGGCCGCCGGATGGGGGGCGTTGTGGTTTCCGGATGATTCCACCTTCGCCGTCGCCGCCGGGCGGGAACTGTTGGCGCGCCCGGATTTTACGGCGGCGATCTGTTATCTGCGGCTGGCGGAAGGCGCGCGCGATCAGGATCCGCAATTCCTGGCCGATTTGGGCGAGGCGCACTGGGGGGCGGGCGAACACGAACAGGCATTGGCGGAGTGGGAGAAGGCGCTCGCGCTGCATCCGGAGATGGACGATTTGCTGGCCCGGGTGTGGAAGGGGTATTTCGAGATCGAGCGCTGGGACCGCGCTGAAGCGGCGCTCGGATTATGGATGGAGCGCCGGCCGGACGATGCGGCGGCAAAATACTCTCTGGCCCTGATCCGCGCCGCCCAAAATCCCGGAAGCGCGCTCGATCTGCTGACGGCGCTAAGAAACGCGCCCCCGCCGATCGGAGAAAATGCGCGTTCGCTGGAAGCGGTAATCCGCGCCGCCGTCGCCCGGCGTGTCCCGGAATACATCTTCGCCTCGACCGGCGAGGAATTGATCCGGCAGGGCGAGGTGGGTCTGGCGAAGGAAGCCCTGCGCCGGGCGATTGAACGGAACCCGAATTACGGCGAGGCGTACGCCCTGCAGGGTGTGGCGCAGGAGGCGAGCGGCGAAAATCCGGAGGAATCGTACCGCCGGGGAGCCGCCCTGGCGCCGGACTCGGCGCTGGCCTGCCTGGTGTACGGCGCCTGGCTGCGGCGCCGGGGGGAGCTCGGGCTTGCCCGCTGGTGGTTGATGCAGGCTTGGATCCTCCGGCCGGGGGATTGGATTATCGCGGCGGATCTTGCCCAGACGGATTTCGCCCTTGGCAACCCGGGAGATGCCGAAAGCTGGGTTCAGCAAACGGTTGCACTTTTTCCCGACGAGCCGGAAGCCTGGATCGTCTTGGCGGCCTTTTACATTGAAAATGACTTCCGGGTTGCGGAAGGAGGGGTTCCGGCCGCGCGCCAGGCGGTGATCCTTGCCCCGAAGAACGACCGGGCGCTGGATCTGCTCGGGCTGGGCTGGTTCAAGATGGGGGATGTATCGCTGGCGGAGCGGTTGTTCCTGCGCGCGCTGGAATTAAATCCGGATTCCGCCAAAGCGCACCTGCACCTGGGAATGGCCTATAGCGAACAGGGACGCGTCGCCGATGCGCAGGCGGAATGGGAGACGGCCCTGCGGCTGGATCCCAACGGCGCCGTTGGAGCGCAGGCGGGGAAGTTGCTTGGATCCAATGGATGATTTTGGCCACGGAGGGATGGAAAAATGGCGAACCTTTCGGAAATGCATTGCAGTCCGGTCGGCAAGGAAGACAAGCCCTTTTCGGAAACCGATATCCAAAAAAATATTGCCGAGCTTCCGAATTGGACCCTGGTTCGGGAGGAAGACGAACCGCGCCTCGAGCGGGCGTTTCGCTTCCGGGATTTTGCTGCGGCGATGGCCTTCGCCGTGCGCATCGGGGAACTTGCGGAAGAAGAGAATCACCATCCCTTGTTGAAAGTCGAATGGGGGCAGGTGACCGTTTCGTGGTGGACGCACCGGATCCGGGGGCTGCACCTCAATGATTTCATCATGTCGGCGAAGACGGACCGGGAGTATCCGGCGCAGGAACCTCCCGCCGCTTGATGTCGCGAGGCTGGGGGAGGGATTAACCGTCGTGAGTTTCAGCAGCTGGACCTGGTGGAGGAACCTGCTCGGGGGGCAAGCAGGCGAACTCCTCCACCGGGGAAAAACCTTCCCCGTCACAGCCCGGATCATCGATCAACCGGGCGAGGTTCGGGACGGGCTGAAGGCGTATTTCGACCGCTATCCGGAATACGCAAAGTATTTCGGGATTCGCCGCGATGAACGGGGCGTGATCCCGGAAGCGGATCTGGCGCACGCCGCCAACGACCGGGTGATCATCCGGTTGATCCCGGGATGAAGCCATAAACGCGGGCAGCCGCCCTTCGGGTTATTTACAAACGGTTGACACCCCCCCTTGCTGGGCTATAATTCCCGCGCTTCCTGCCGCGCTGGTGCTGGAACTGGCAGACAGGCATGGTTGAGGGCCATGTGCCGCAAGGCGTGAGGGTTCAATTCCCTCCCAGCGCACTCCGATCGCCGCCGATCCCGGGCGGCGATTTCTTTTTTCCTCCCTCATCCGGCCTTCGGCCACCTTCTCCCAGCTTATGCTGGGCGAAGGATTGGAAGCGGGGAGAATATCTGGAACCGGTTTTTATTCCCTGGTTTGCTTTGGGATTCCTCGGTGTTATCGGTTCTTTTCGGTGTAATCCGTGGACCAATCAAGGATTTCAATCTCTGTTTCATGGATACGTTATAATCCGAAAATCCGTTCCCCTTGGAAAGCCATTCATGCCAAAGACAAAGCCGAAGTCAAAGAAGGCCACCGTTCGCAAACCGTTAACGCTCCAGCAGGTGATCCTCGGTCTGCAGGAATTCTGGGCCCGCCAGGGCTGCCTGATCTGGCAGCCGTACAACATCCAGGTCGGCGCCGGGACGATGAACCCGGCCACTTTCCTGCGCGTGCTCGGACCCGAGCCCTGGAATGTCGCCTATGTGGAACCCTCCGTCCGCCCGGCGGACGGCCGCTATGGGGAAAACCCGAACCGGTTGCAGCAGTATTATCAGTTCCAGGTGATCCTGAAGCCGGACCCCGGCAACCCGCAGGAAATTTACCTGCGCTCGCTCGAGGCGCTGGGGATCGACCTGCGCCGGAACGATGTGCGCTTCGTCGAAGACAATTGGGAATCCCCCGCGCTCGGGGCCTGGGGCCTGGGCTGGGAAGTCTGGTTGAACGGGATGGAGATCACCCAGTTCACCTACTTCCAGCAGGCCGGGGGCATCGAGCTGCCCGTGCCGGCGGTGGAGATCACCTACGGCGTGGAGCGGATCCTGATGGCCCTGCAGAGGGCATCGCACTTCAAGAACATCGCCTGGGTGGGGGATGTCACCTACGGCGACGTCTTCCTGCAAAACGAACGCGAGCAGAGCAAATACAATTTTGAGGTGGCCGGAGTCGAGCGGCTGCGGCAGTCGTATGAAATCTTCGAGGCCGAGGCGCGCGCCGCGCTCGCGGCGGGGCTGGTCCTCCCGGCGCACGAGTATGTCTTGAAATGCTCGCACGCCTTCAACGTGCTGGATGCCCGCGGCGCGGTGGGGGTGACCGAACGCGCGCAATTCTTTGCCCGCATGCGCGATCTGGCGCGGCAATCGGCGGAGGCCTACCTCAAAGGCAGGGAGCAGGAAGGGTTCCCGCTGCAGGGCAAATTCCAGCCCGTCTCCAAATCCGCCCCCGCCGCGCGTTCCGTGAAACCGAAGGCGCCCGCCAGGCCGCAAACGCTGCTGTTTGAGATCGGAGTCGAAGAGCTGCCGGCCGCGGATTCCGTTTCCGCCCGCAGGCACCTATTGGAAAAACTGACGGCGGCGCTTAAGGAAGCCCGCCTCTCCTTCCGGCAGGCAACCGTCTACGGCACCCCGCGACGGATCGCGGCGCTTGTAAGCGGCTTGGCGCCGGTCCAGGAGAGCATCGAGGTTGTGGTGAAGGGGCCGTCCGTCGCCAAGGCGTACCAGCCGGACGGCACGCCGACCCAGGCGCTTGCCGGGTTCGCCGCGAAGAATAAATTCGATCCGAAATTGGCGCATGAGGAAAACGGCTACATCGTTCTGCGGCGCGTCGAAAAAGGGCTGCCCGTGCTGGAGGTCCTGCCCGGGCTGTTGAGCGCGGCTGTCTCCGCCATTCCATTCCCCAAGATGATGCGCTGGAACGTCTCCGCCCCCGCGTATTCCCGGCCGGTCCGCTGGCTTGCCGCATTGCTGGGCGCCGAAGCCATTCCCGTGGAATGGGGCGGCCTGCATTCGGGGCGCGCCACCCGCGGCCTGCGGCCGCTGAACTCGCCGGAAATCATCATCCGGCAGGCGGAGGATTATCTGAAAACCCTGCGCGCGAACGGGATCGAACCGGATCCGGCGGTCCGCGCGGAGCGCATCCGCAAGCAGGCCGGCGCGCTGGCGGCCAAAGCCGGCGGTGAAGCCTCCTTCGAACCGGGGCTGCTCGAGGAAGTCACCGAACTGGTCGAAGCGCCCCAGGCGCTGCTCGGGGCGTTCGATCCCGCCTCGCTTTCGCTCCCGCGCGAAGTGCTGATCTCGGTGATGCGCAAGCATCAGCGTTACTTCCCGGTCCAGCGCGGGAGCGATCTGCTTCCGTATTTTCTGGCGGTGCGCAACGGCAAAGGAGAGGGCGAAGCCAACGTGCGCGAGGGGAATGAGCATGTCCTGCGGGCGCGGTTCGCCGACGCGGCCTTCTTCATCCGCGAGGACCACCGCAAGAAGCTCGAGGCGTTCCGGCCGCGGCTGGGGACGCTCGCCTTCCAGGCCAAACTCGGTTCGATGCTGGATAAATGCGAGCGCGTGGAAAAGCTGACCGAAAAGATTTCTCCAATGCTCAACCTCACGGCCGGCCAGACCGCGGATGCGGTGCGGGCCGCGCATTTATCCAAGGCGGACCTGGCGACCCAGATGGTGGTGGAGATGACCTCGTTGCAGGGCGTGATCGGGCGTTACTACGCGCTCGATGCGGGGGAATCCGAGGGGGTCGCCCGGGCGATCTCCGAGCATTACCTGCCGCGCAGTGCGGAGGATGCGCTGCCGGAATCGCCGGCGGGCGCGGCCGTCGCGATCGCCGACCGCCTGGATTCGCTGGCGGGGCTGTTCGCCGCCGGGCTGGCGCCGACCGGCACGCGCGACCCGTTCGCGCTGCGGCGCGCCGCGCTCGGCCTGATCCAGATCCTGCTGGCCCGCGGGACATCCTTTGACTTGCGCGAGGGGATCCGCCTGGCGGCCTCGTTGCAGCCGATCCCCGTTCCCGATCAGGTCCAGGCGCAGGTGATGGAGTTCATCGCCGGACGGCTGCGCGGAGTGCTGGCGGATCTGGGTTACCGGCACGACGTGGTCGAAGCGGTGCTTGCGGCGCAGGGGGCCAACCCTTTGACGGCGCGCCGCGCCGCGGAGGAACTGACCGCCTGGGTCGGAAAACCGGATTGGCTGGCGACGCTTGCGGCCTACGCGCGCTGCGTCCGCATCACCCGCGAGTATCCGCAGCCCTTGGCCGTCGACCCGGAACGGCTCACGGATGCCGCCGAACGCGGATTGTGGGACGCAACCCGGAAAGCCGAGGACGATATTGCGGCGCTTACGAAGGCCGGCACGCTGACAGTCGATTCTCTCCTGGCGGCGTTCGTGCCGCACATTCCTGCAATCTCGAAATTTTTCGAGGATGTGCTGGTCATGACCGACGATCCGGCGGTGCGCAACAACCGGCTCGGCATGCTGCAGCGGATCGCCCGCCTGCCGGATGGGGTGGTGGATCTTTCGAAGTTGGAGGGATTCTAGAGGCGGTCTGTCATTGCGAGGAGGCTTAGAGCGCGGGTTTTTCGCGCTCAGCCGACGAAGCAATCCCCCGCTTTTTCCAGAAGGGGGGGAGATTGCTTTGTCGCTCTGCTCCTCGCAATGACACACTTTGTTGGCCTTGTTCGCAAGGAGGAATCATGAGCGTCATACGCTGGGGAATTCTGGGAACGGGTGGGATCGCGCAAAAATTCGCGGAGGCGTTGGCACTGCTCCCGGATGCGCGGATGACCGCCGTCGGCTCGCGCACGCAGGCCTCCGCCGACGCCTTCGCCGCAACATGGAAGATCCCCAACCGCCATGGAAGTTATGCGGCGCTGATGGCGGATCCGGAGGTGGATGCGGTGTACATCGCCACCCCGCATACCCTGCACCGCGATAACGCGATCGGTTGCCTGGCCGCCGGGAAGGCGGTCCTGTGCGAAAAGCCGTTCACGATCAACGCCCGCCAGGCGGAGGATGTGATCGCGCTGGCGCGGAATAAAAAAATTTTCCTGATGGAAGCGATGTGGACGCGCTTCCTCCCGGTGTTTGTAAAAATCCGCAGCCTGCTGGCGGAAGGCGTACTCGGGGAAGTGCGCCAGGTGCAGGCCGATTTCGCCTTTCAGGCGGCCTACGATCCGAAAAGCAGGCTGTTCGACCCCGCGCTCGGCGGCGGCGCGCTGCTGGACCTAGGGGTGTATCCGGTTTCATTCGCGTCGATGGTATTCGGCGAGGCGCCGCGGCGGCTTGTGTCCGTCGCGTCGCTCGGGGAGACCGGTGTGGACGAGCAATCGGCGGCGGTGATCGAGTATTCGGCCGGGCGTCTGGCGGTGATCTCCTGCGCGCTGCGATTCGCCTCGCCCCAGGAGGCGCACATTATCGGCACCTCCGGCCGGATCCGGATTCACCCCGCCTGGTGGCATGCCGACACCATAACGGTATCCCGCGCCGGGCGCGAGGATGAAACCATCACGCTCCCCAGCCTGGGAAACGGGTATGCCCACGAGGCGGTGGAAGTGATGGAGTGCCTGCGCGGCGGAAGGCTGGAAAGCGGCGTGATGCCGCTCGGGGAATCGCTGCACATCATGCAAACCCTGGATGCCATCCGCGCCGAATGGGGATTGAGATACCCCGGGGAATGATCCCGGCCTCCTTCCGGGAATGCGTTGATCCAATCCGCAGGTCTGATCTCCGACTGCCTTGTCCGGGCTGGTGTTTCCGCGGCAATCCCGGTTGTTCCCATCCCCGACTGTAGTCCGCTTGCGCTTCGGCATACGGCCGGCTGCCTCCGATCCCGCCCGCGCTCCCCGGAAAGCATGCGCGCAGGGAACCAAAATAAATTCATAAAAAATTTATACGGCGGCGGGGGCTTTCCTTCTGTATGCTATACTCTGAGAGGAAGCCTTCGAGGGACGAATGCCCGGTCATCGCGAAGTATATGAACAGGCGCTGCGGCAGGGGAACAGCGCGGCTTGGGACCAGAAATGGGAGCAGGCGATCACCGCCTACCAACGGGCTCTCACGGAATTTCCCGGCGACCCGGTGGCGATGGACCATCTGGGCCTGGCCTTCATGCAGAGCGGGCAACTCGATCAGGCCTCATCGGTATATCAGGAAGCGATCCGCGCCGATCCCCATAATCCGATCCCGCACGAAAAAATCGCCGAGATTCTCGAGCGCGGCGGCCGGGTCGTCGAATCGGTCCAGCTCAGGCTGAGCGCGGCGGAATTGTTTCTGGCTTCGCGCGAAGCGGACAAGGCGATCGACAACTGGCTGGCAGCCGCGCGCCTGGTCCCTGAGAACATGGTCGCCCGGTCGCGCCTGGCATTGGCGTTCGAACGGACGGGGCAAGTCAAGCAGGCGGTCACCGAATACCTGGCCCTCGCCGCGATCATGCAGCGGGCGCGCCAGCCGGAAAAATCGATGCAGGCGGTCGAGCAGGGGATGAAAATCCTCCCGGATTCGCCGGAACTCGCCCGGGCGCGCGCGGCGTTGAAATCCGGAAAAATGCTTGCCATTCCGCCGCCCTACAAGCCGGGCATGACCGGGATGCTCACCCTGCCGGCCGGAATGATGCCCGAACCGGCGGCGCCCGCTCCCCGGCAATCGGCGAATCTCGAACCGAAATCCGCCAACCCTCAGGACGCGGCCCAGAAAAAGGCGATGGCGGTCCTGGCGGAAAAGTTGTTCGAAGCGGACAAAGACACATTCGATCACCGGCGCGTATCGATCGACCAGTTTCAGCGCGGCGAGGAAAAGACCGACTCGTCGCACGCCGACCAGAACCGCTACCTCGCCCTGGCGATCGACGCCTACTCCCGTCAGCAGCACCAGGAAGCCATGCAGTATCTGGACCGTGCCTTCCACGTCGGGTTCGAACATCCGGCCGCTTCGTTCCTGTTCGGCACGCTGCAACTGGCGGAAGGGCTGCTGGAACCGGCGATCCTCTCCCTGCAGAAAGCGGTTGAGCATCCGGACCTGTCGATGGGTTCCCATTACATCCTCGGCCGGGCATACCGTGATTCGGGCAAGGCGTATCAATCGGCGATCCATTTTCTCTCGGCCCTGCGCCAGGCCGACATGAACACCGTCCCGGAAGATCAGCGGGACGCCCTCCAGCGCACCTACGAGGCTTTCCTGGAAGTCCCCGAATCCGAACAGGAACCGGACCAATGGAACCAGACCGGGGAACGGATCGAAAGCCTGCTCACCTCTCCGGATTGGGAAAGCCGCCTGCGGCTGGCGCGTGCGCAGTTGGACGCGCAATCGGACTCCCCCGGGACCTCGCCGCTGGCGGAAATGCTTTCCCTTGGAAAGCCGCAGGCGCTGATAGAAGCAATGGGCTACCTGGATGCGGCGGTGCAGCGCGGGATGTGGCGGACGGCAATGGAACAGGCGATGCTCGCGCTGGACCACGGGCCGACCTACCTGCCCCTGCATCTGCGCATCACGGAAATCCAGCTCAAGGAAGACAAACAGACGGAGGCGCTCGCGAAGCTGGCGCTGATCGCCCGGACCTACCGGATTCGCGGCGAGACGCTGCAGGCCTCCAAGACCTATGAGCGCATCCTGCAGATCAATCCGATGGACGTGAATTCACGGACCGAGCTGATCACGCTCCTCGTCCAGCAGGGCGACATGCGCAGCGCGCTGAGCTTCTACCTCGACCTGGCGGACGTATACACCCAGCTGGCCGATTTGGAGGGGGCGCGGCAGACATACGAATCCGCGCTGATGCTCGCCGTCCGGAACAACGCCGATAAATCCTGGCAGATCCAGCTCCTCTACCGGCTGGGCGACCTCTACATGCAACGGCTCGATTACCGCGCGGCGCTTCAAACGTTCCAGCGCCTGCAGCAGCTCGACCCGACCGACGAGAAGGCCGGCACCCAGTTGGTGGATATGATGATGCGGCTCGGCAAGACCTCCGACGCGCAAAACCTGATCGACAGCGTGATCCGCGAGTGGACGCGCCTCGGGCGCCAGGATCAGGTGCTGGCGTGGCTGGAGGAACTTGTGCGGGTCCGGCCCGAGGAGGCACTGCTGCGCCGGAAACTGGCGGAGACCTATCAGCAGCGGGGGCGGATCGCCGAGGCAATCG
>Ga0105091_10000183_pt1 | contig 24280 bp, 14 predicted proteins | sample PPLLak1March2015_FD_87022 | JGI IMG/M metagenome (GOLD analysis project Ga0105091, IMG submission 87022) | Freshwater sediment microbial communities from Prairie Pothole Lake near Jamestown, North Dakota, USA - PPLs Lake P7 Core (1) Depth... | ecosystem: Environmental > Aquatic > Freshwater >... | reverse complement strand
GCCGCTTTGGTATGGGCAAAAGCAGGCCATTTGGTCGCCGCCGGACCAGCGAATGTGCCCCATACCAAAGCGGCGTCGCCGGTAGGCCTGATAATGCACCGGCCTCCCTCTGCCGCCGCACTCCAAAAAAGCTCAACCGCCGCTGAGTCTGGTGCCAGCTCCAACGGTCCGCCGGATGACAATACCACCCCATTGGTATATAAACGAAAGCCGACGCAAAAGAACGAACAGGAGAGCGATGAGAATGAAAAGTCGGGCAGTGGCAGCGCTTATCATTTTTACGGCGAGCTTGCACGCTCAAGCGATCTTCAAGGAACAACGGGTCCCTCCCACTGACTTTGCCGTGATGACATGGGGTCCCACCCCGGCTGACCCTCAGCAGATCCAGTGGATGAAGGACGCCGGCATCAATATCGGCGGCTTCGCGAAAATCAAAGACCTCCCCGCTTTTGAGAAAGCCGGCCTTCAGGTTTGGATCTCCGATCCCCGGATCGACGGGTATGACTGGGAAAAGCCGCTTGACGAAGCGGAAGTGCGGCGAAACGTGCAGGCGGTGGCTCGTGAAGTGGGCAACAGCCCGGCTGTCATTGGCTTTGTGCTCCGAGATGAGCCGCATGCGCGGCTGATGCCCAACCTCGGATTGGTAGCCCGTGTAATTCGCGAATACATGCCGGGCAAGTGGCCGTACGTGAACCTCTTCCCGACGCGGGTAACCCCCGACCGGATGGGCGTCGACTCGTACGACAAGTATGTCCGCATGCTGGTCGACGTAATCCGGCAACCGTTCCTGAGCTATGACAACTACTCGCTCGTCGGCGGGCAGATGCTCGATTACTTTTACACGAATCTTGAAGTGGTCCGCCGTCTTTCGGTTGAGACCGGAACGCCGTTCTGGAACTGCGTGCTGTCTAACGCGCACTTCAACTACATGGAGAACAGCGACGCCACGTATCACCTGCAGGCCTGGGCCACAATGGCGCACGGCGCTCGCGGGATTCAGTACTTCAGTTACTTCACCTGGTCCAACGGCAACTACCGGATGGGCCCGGTCGATCAGTTCGGAAACAAGACCGCGTCGTGGGAGATGCTCCGGCGTGTCAACAACGAGATTCACGCTCTGGCGCCGACTTTGAAACGCTTGAAGAGCACCGGCGTTTACCATTATCCGGATGTCCCTCCCGAATGCCGGCCGATCAGTGAGAGCAAGCTGGTTGAAGCGGTTGAAATGACCCAGCGCTACATGGTGCCGCCCGTACAAGGGCGCTTTCTGGTGGGTGAATTCGTTGACGAAACCGGACGGCCCTACTTGATGCTCGTGAACAAAGATCTGAACAACTCCTTTCGCTACAGCATCAAGTTGAGGAAAAAGGACGGGACGCTCCGGCATATCTCCCAGTATTCGGGGCAGGAGGAGGGTTTCGGATACGAGATGGACTGGGTAGCGCCAGGAGCCGGGCATTTATTTCGGGTTGAATAAGGGGCTTCGCTACAGGAGGGGAATCATGAGAAAAAAGCACATTGGACTTTTATTCGTCGTCTTACTGGCCCTGCCGTTGCTCGCAGCCAAGTTCTGGGAGACGAAGAACTACAAGGAATGGAGCGAGAAGGAGTGCATGGACCTGCTCACCAAGTCCCCCTGGTGCTTTTCGAACGGCTTCGGCCAGCTGGACCAGATCGGCATGAACACACCTCAGGCGAATATTCCGGGAACTACGCGAGGTGCCCAGGCATCCGAAGCAGCCACCGGTCCTACTTTTGGAGAGAGGGAGAGCACGATCACCTTTGATTTCCGGCTGATGAGTGCCAAGCCGGTTCGGGCGGCGCTCGCGCGCCTGCAGATGATCAAGAACCCCGATGTCCCCGGTGTAGAAGAGAAGATCGACAAGTACGTGAACGCCGATCCCGGCAACGAAATCGTATTTCAAATGATCTTCTCTGTTAAGCCGAAGGGTGATTCCTCGGGCCACGATATCCTGGAGTTCCTGCGCAGGGCGGCCTTGGCCGATTTTCATGGGACAACCTACCTGCGGTCCGATCGACAGGACAATATTCCGCTCATGTCCTACATCCCTCCGAGCGAACGGAACCCGAACCCCGCGTTTGTGTTCTCCCGGGCCGACAAGGAGGGAAAGCCATACTTCACCGGGGACGAGAAATCGATCAGCCTGCGGTCTGAGTTCAAGATCAACACCAAAGGGAAGCTGCGCACGTTCAACATTTTCTTTCAGATGAAGCCGAAGGACATGCGCTTCCAGGACCGGTTTGAGATGTGATGCGCCTCAGTTTCCTGAACAGCGACTTCAGCGCGGACGGGGCATGCTTTTGATCGGACGGATCCGTCGGACCGGTCGGATCCGTCCGATCAAAAGCATGCACCCGACTGGCTGACGTCCGCAAAAGACGCCACGCTCACGGCTCTGTTGTGAACCTCCACTCCTGGGCGGCTCTGTGGCGCAACTCCAACCGTAATGAAACGAAAGACGGGCCTCCTTTCCCCGGCCACGCGCCTTCAGTTGTTTCCGAGACACGTCTGCTTCGACCTTCCTCAGCTATGCTTTCCTTTCGATTTTTTTCGACTTTACATACTTTTTAATTTGACACTTGCCTTCTTTTTTAAGAATAATAAAGCGGGGCTGAAAGCTCAGGCTCTACAGCGCTGAACGGCATCCCAGGCCGTGGAGGCAGCTTTATTGCGTGCCTGACCGTTGGTCGCCTCATGCGACCGGTTTCCTGAGGCGGAAACTGTTGGGACCAATCTTTTCAAATGAGGAGGGAGTCTATGAGGTCAAGGGTTGGCTTCCGGTACCTGGCAATGCTGTTTTGCCTAGTGGCATTGTCGGTGCCTTTGTTCGGCCAAAGCGGCCGAGGGACCATTACCGGGACGATCGTCGACAATACAGGCGGCGTCATGCCCGGCGTAGAAGTCATAGCAACGAACGTCGACAACGGCACGGTGACGAAGACTGTCACGACCGATGTCGGACTTTACCGGATGCCTTACGTTGCGCCCGGAAAGTACCGAGTTTCGGCGAGCCTGACCGGTTTCAAGACGGCGATCCGCGAGAACGTCGACGTCCTTACTACACAAACGGTTACCGTAGATTTCAAGATGGAGGTCGGTGAACTGGCAGAGCAGGTGACCGTCACTGGGGCGGCGCCACTGCTCGAGAAATCGACTTCAGAAATTGGGACAGCGGCAACCGAGCTCGAGGTCCACACCTGGCCGATCCAGGTCGGGGACGGAACCAGGCAGCTCCAGAACTTCATTTTCACGAGCATGCCCGGGACGCAAGGTGATACCTGGGCAGGGTCGATCAACGGAGGCCAGTCCTTCGCGCACGAGATCCTGATCGATGGAATTTCTATCGGCCGTATGGACCTGAACGGCGGCAGCAACAACGAGTTTACGCCCACCGTAGACGCCGTGAGCGAGTTCAAGCTGCAGACGGGGGCCACGTCCTCCCAGTACGGAAATTCCCAGACGGGTCTCACCAACTTTTCCATGAAGAGCGGGACCAACGAATATCACGGCACCGCGTTCTGGTTTGCGCAGAATGAGGCGCTGAATGCGATGTCGTGGGGCGACAATGCGGCGGGGCGCACCAAGAAACCGCGTTCCCGGCTGAACAATTTCGGCTTCACGTTCGGCGGGCCTGTCATTAAGGACAAAACTCATTTCTTCTTCTCTTACGAGGGGAACCGGGTGAGTAACTACGTTATCGGTGATCCCAGGGGAGACAGCCTACCCGTGAAGCCATTCAAGGGCGGCGACTTTTCCCTTCTTTTGGACCCGAACTTTACCAAGGACGCTCGTTCTGGCACCGTCGTCGGCAAGGACGCACTCGGTCGGGACGTGCGTTTTGGCCAGATCTACGATCCGGCAAGTTCACAACAGCTGCCGGACGGCACCTGGGTCCGGAATCCCTTCCCGAACAACATCATTCCGGCCGGCCGGATGAGTGCGGTCAGCAAGAATGTCCTGAGATACGATCTTCCGGAACCGGAAGTGTTTCAGCTGATGTTTAATAACCCCCGGGTGGACAATTGCTGCCCGCAAGGCACCATCGACAACTACAGCTTGAAGATGGACCACGTCCTGAACGACGCGCACAAGATGTCGGGTACCTACGTATTCAACAACCGCTCGCGGCTGCGCTATGGCAACTCGACCTATTACTACCTCCCTGACCCGAAAATTCCCGGCTCCCCGCTGGCTGGCGACAAAACGCAAGCCACCCCGGGCTGGATCGCGCGGTTCAGCGAGGACTGGACGATTGCACCGACCAAACTGAACCACTTTGCCATCGGTTACAACCGCTTTTTCAACAAGAACGTCTCGAACTCGTATTTTGACGGAAGAAACTGGGCCGAGGACCTCGGGCTCCAGGGCGTGGCGGGCGCGACCTTCCCCGAGCTTCGCTTCGCCGCCTTTGATAACACCTTGTACGGCCGGTACCGCTACATGGGTCACCGCGGAACCTCGAACGAGCCGAACGGAAGCGTGGTGCTTACCGACGATTTCACCCTGATCCGGGGCAGTCACAGTTTCCGCATCGGCGGCGAGCATCGTCGCTACTACCTGAATGCGCGGTCTGTGAACACGCCTGCCGTCTACAATTTCCATAACGAAGACACGGCGCTCCCGGCCTCCTATTACAAGGGGGACCCGAGTAATCCGAGCACGGCGAAGGCCAACGGATCGACCGTAACGGGGTTCGCCTATGCGAGCTTCTTCCTGGGTGAGGTGCGAAACACCGGTAACGGCGTAACTGTCCTGACGCCGGGAGTCCGGTCCCGGACGACAGCTTTCTACTTTCAGGACGACTGGAAGGTGAAATCCAACTTGACCCTTAACCTCGGCTTTCGGTGGGACATCCCACAGCCGTTCAGCGAGGTGGCGGGGAGGATGTCCGGTTTGAATCCGACGATGCCCAATCCGGGTGCCGACGGATATCCGGGTGCTCTTGAGTTTCTCTCTGGTCGCACCAGTTTTGGCGACATTTATTGGAAGGAATTCAGCCCCCGTCTGGGAATTGCCTGGGCCAAGGGAGAGAAGATGGTCATCCGCGGAGGATATGGAATCAACTATGCTCCTCCTATCCTCGATGGCTGGCATTTTGGCTACTACAACGGCTTTGACGGCAGCAACAACATTATTCTACGCAGTCAATCCCGTTTCGCAGAAGAGGCGACCTACAACTGGGACAAGCCTTACCCGGCCTACACCAAGACACTGCCGAATACCGACCCGACCCTGATGAACGGCGACAGCATCCCGTACTATGCACCGGAGACCAATCGGCTGCCGATGACTCAGAACTGGAACTTCGGTATCCAGTATGAGTTGCCTTGGCAGACGAGGCTGGAAGCCAACTACGTGGGAACGAAGGGGACTCGCCTCAACGATTCGTACCTGGGCTATTTGAACCAACTGGACCCCAAGTACCTCTCGCTGGGTGATACCCTGCTCGACGACATCAGCGATCATCCCGAGATCAAGAAGCCCTATCCGAGTTTCGAGGGCAGCGTCGCGCAGGCTCTGCGTCCCTTCCCCCAGTACTACGGGGTGGCATCGCACCGTCTGGCGAGCGGCTGGTCGAACTACAACTCGCTCCAGATCACAGCCACCAAGCGCAGCTCGAACGGACTCAGTTTCCTGGCCGCTTACACCTTTTCCAAGGCGATGGGTACAGCCGACGATGCCATTGGTTACTACTCCTATGGTCAGGATATCTACAATCGCGCGGCAGATTACTCGCTCACGTCCTTCAATGTGCCGCACGATTTCCGGCTGACCTGGATCTATGAGTTCCCTTCTCGCGTGGTCGGTCAGCCCGTTCTGGACCGAGTTATTGGGGGCTGGACCATGAGTGCGATCCACCACTACCGGTCCGGTGCTCCGATCGGGATCGGCACAGGCGGGTACGAGAGCGAAGCACTCTTCAATCCGGGGTTCAGGGCTAACGTTCTGCTTCCGACTGACCAGCAGAAGCTCGCTGGAGAGCCGAAAACAACGGACCTTGACAACGGAGTGCCGTATTTGAATCCGGCCGCTTTTTCTTCCCTACCGACGACCGACGGAAACATTCCCGTGCATTTTGGGAATGCTCCCCGCTACTTGCCTGGAATCAGGGGGTTCAAAATAATGACCGAGGACTTCTCTCTGCTGAAGAGAGTGGACCTAGGCTTCAGGGAAAGCAGTAACGTCGAGATTCGTATCGATGTGTCGAACCTCTTCAACCGGTCACGGCCTGCTGACCCGAGAACAAACATCGACGACTTGGCTGAGTTCGGGCGCAGCTATGGAAAGGTAGGAGGTCACCGAACCATCCAGGCAGGACTCCGGTTGAACTTCTAGTCCCCCAACGCAGTACTACTCCCCTCAACCCCGGTGGCCGCAAGGCCTCCGGGGTTTTTTTGTTTTACCCAAGTGAGATCAATTCTTGCCCGGGCAACACTCTCTTTCGGAGTGCGGTGGCCCTGATCGGGGCCATGGGCGCTCAACCAGGGCGCTTGCCCCCGTAGGGGGCGGATGTTTATAGTCTCGATGGTGCAAGAACAAGGGCGCCCCAGCGGGGCGCGATGTTCCGAGCCATCGCGGAACATCGCGCCCCGCTGGGGCGCCCTTGTTCTTGCACCATCGAGACTATAAACATCCGCCCCCTACGGGGGCAAACGCCCTGGTTTGAGCGCTTATGCCCCTTGTAGGTCGGACGGCCCTACAGCCCTAGCAGCCGGGCGGCGTTGTCGTGGTAGATCTTGCGGAGGATGGTTTCGGGAAGGCCCACGCCGTAAATGCGCCAGCGGCCTTGCGGCGGGACGCGCGCCGGCGAGTAGTCGAAGTACTCGTCCTCGGTCTCCAGGAACCGATAGTAAATCTGGTACAACGCATCGCCGTAGACCTGCTGCGGGTACTCATCACCGTGCGGCACGGCATCGGTTCCAAAAAGAATCCGGTCCTGGTATTTCTCAAAGAACTTGTGCGACGTGCGCGGCTGGCGTCCCAGCTCTCCGATTCGGGCGCCAAACTCGACGTTCATGTTCGGATACTTATCCAGCCACTCGGACACCCAGCCCAGGTTCTCCGAGTCGCCGACGTGGGCCAGGATAAACTGCGTCTTCGGGTGGCGCTCGACCACGCGGTTACGCGCCTCGTGGACCTCCTTGTTGCTCGGGAAATTCCCGTGGAAGGACCAGTCGGGGTGAGCGTGCAGTTCCTCGTACCGCTCGTTGAACCGATCGATCGGGAGGAAAAAGGCCTCCGGGTCGGAAACGTGAATCAAAACCGGCATTTTGTTGGCGCCGGCCGCTTCCCACATCGGGTCAAAACGCTTGTCGTCGACCTTGATCAGATCCCCTGTGGTCACGTTTTCGCGAAGATACAGTCCCAGCGTCTTGAGCACTTTCAATCCCCGCGCGCCCTTCTGTCGGGCCTTCCCCAGCTCGTCGGCCTGCCATTGCGGGTAGTTCGACTGCTTGATGTTCCACCAGGACGGCTCGGTAAAGACCAGGAAGCGATCCGAATGGGGCTTGTGGAAGTAGTCCAGGGCCTGGTCGAGACAAGTCCCGCTGCCGCCAGTCAGGTTGACCAGCATCTTCAGATTGCGCCGGTCCATCACCTGGAGTATTTCGTCGACAGTGGCGGTCGGCGACATCTTGCCGCCGCCCGGCGCCTGATCCGAGAACCCCGGGCTCCAGGACAAATGGGTATGGATGTCGATGACCGGGAATCGAGACTTCTCAATTTTCGATTCCGGCACCGTGAGCATGCTCTTCGGCTCGTACTCGACCAGCGGAAGCAGGCCTTTCGTGGCCTCCGCCCGTTGTTCTCCAAACTGTCCAGACACATCCACCTCCGTTGACGCCGCCACGGCACCCGCGCCGACGGCGGTCATCCACTGCCTCCGACTCCACCGACTCATAAGACCTCCTCTTAGAATAACCAAAGCTCGCTTTTCGTGCTCGTGCTCGTGCTCGTGCTCGTAATCGGCATTTCAGCGCGCCGAAAAAAACCGAGCCCGAGCCCGAGCACGAAAAGGAGGATTTATTGGTGCGCTCCTGCGACCTCGATCTGCGCTTCCGTAATCGCCAGCCGGCGCGCCTGCGGATTCTCGCCTAGAGCTGCCTTCAGCTCTCGTTCCGCTCCCGCCTTGTCGCCACGCTCCTCGAGGACGAGCGCCATCAGGTAATGCCCGACCGTCTGCTTGCGGCCCCGATACTCGAACCCACCGGACGTGTAACTCGCTGCCCTCTTCTCCAGCTGATCCAGCAGCCTTCGATATTCGGCCTCATTCCCCAGCGCCTTTTGCGCCAGGGCTTGATAGTACGTGCCCAAATGGGGTTGCTGGTACTTTTCAGCGGCGATCGCCTGCAGGTATTTTCGCGCCTCCTGGTCCTGCTTCAGGGCCTGGTGCAGCCTGACGAAATTCCAATTCACATGCGCGCGGAAATCCGGGGTTCGGGGTGCGACCTCCAGATTGCCCGGATAGGCTGAAGCCTGTTGAAAGTGGGTTTTCGCGTTGTCCAGATTGTTATCGCGCAGGGCCAGGTCGCCCAGCTTCTGGTTCACATCAACCCAGGCGTGATGAATTCCGTAACTGCCTTCCCAAGTGTGGAAGTGCCTGGTTTTGAGCGCATCATAGGCCAGCTTCAAATTGTCGGGATCCCCCTGCAAAATCCGCAGATCGATCAGCCGCGCGGTTAGGTCGTCACGCATCTCGACCGTCTTGCTCAGCGAAGTGAGAAGCTTCAAACGCTCGGCCGGCGGGACTCCCAGACTTTCCTTTATCTGGTCGAGCTCGAGGAGCGCCCGTGCATCTTGCGGATCCGCGGCGATGCCCTGCTGGTAAGCCTGCTCTGCGGCTTTCGGGTTGTTGTTGACTTGCTTTTCGGCATATCCGACATTGCGCCAGGCGAGTGACAGGCCCGGGTCCGATTTATCAATTTTGACGGCTTCTCGCCAGTGCTTGAGGCCCTCTTCCCTCTGTCCCAGCTCGTGGTAAAGAAGGTTGCCCAGGAACAGGTGAGCGTGCGCATCGGCCGGAGAAGCTGCGAGAGCGGCTTCCAAAGCCAGTTTCTCCTCGATCCGGTGAGGGTTCGTGTACCTGGCCGGGCCTTTGGCCGCTTTCCGGTAAAACTCGGCGGCCGCCTCCTTTCGGCCCTGCAGCCCGCTAAAGTAGCCGCGCAGGTAGTAGACCATTGGGTAGACGTCCGCATCTGCCTTGCCCTCCGACTGAGACGCCAGCACCTTGTCGGCTTCGGGGTACAAGCCTGCCTCGGCGTACGAGCAGGCCAGTTCCAGGTAGTTTTGGACGGCATCTCGCATGATCGAGGTCCAGGTCTGTTTCCAGCCGTCTCCGGAGGCTGCGGCCGTCTGCAGCTTTTCGAAGCCGGCCATGAAGTGCATCGGATCCAGCTCGAGCGCCCTTTCCGCACTGGCCAAGGCTTTGTCCGGCTGGTTCAGATGACGATAGGCAGCCGCTTTCAGCGCTTGGATGTCCGCAAATTTGCCGTTCTGGCTTTCAGCCTCCGCCGCCTTCTCGATCGCGCCGCGGTAGTTGCCTTCGGCCAAATCCAGCCGAAGCAGATTGACGTAAGAAGGAGCGAAATACTCGTAGCCATAAGTGGCTCGGTAGAACTGGTCCCTGGCCTTGGCAAAATCCCTCGAACCGAGAAAAGCCAACGCCCGGCCGAAGTAAACCCGGGAGTCATCATCATCGCGCTTCAAAGCGGTATCGAAGTGCGTCAATGCTTCCTGCCAACGGCCTTCACGCAGTGCCAGAAAACCCATCTCAGTGTTTACTCGGCTGTCGCCGGGATCTTTCTTCAGCGCAGCCTGGTAGTAAGGGAGCGCCTCGTCCGTCCGGACGTATTTGTCGAGCCATTCAGCCGAATGGAGGAGCTGATCCTGGTTCATCTTTGCGGGGTCGCCGGGATCCTTCTGACCTTCCGGCAATTCCACCTTCTTGGGCGGCTGCTGCTGCAACTCGATCTTCGCTTCGTCGTTCGGTCCGAGAACCGCCAGATGAAGATCGTAGACAGTCGTTTCCGGTCCCACCGGCACCTCGATGGTGTAAGGCTTGTCGGGGGCCAGTGTCGCGACCTTCTCGTCTTTAAGGACTGTCCCTCGCTTCGCGTCTTTCAAAACCACCCGGAGATCGCGGAACACGCCCGTCGCGTTCACTGCGGCAAACGCCTTCGCCCCCTGGACGTCCGTATTGACCGCGAAATCGGCATTGGCGTTGTGATAGCCCCGGCTGTCGCGCACCGGGTACCAGTAATCCGAGGCCGTACGGACCTGGTGCGGAGCCATCCAGTGGTAGTCGGGCTGGTTATCACTCCAAGCCCCGGCTTGCGGCTCGAAATACGGCCCTCCGCCCTCGGTCAGAATATCTTCCCAGATGCGGCCGGACGGCCCTGAGCCCCACGTCCAGAGTTTCTTTCCCGGCATGATATTGTGATTGGCCACGTGGACCATGCCGCCTTGAGCCTTGTGGTCGTACGTGCCAAACCAGTCCGAAGGGTTGTTGAAGGCAAAATAGCTGCTCGCGTTGGGCGAGTTCTTCCACCAGGTCAGATCCACGCCCTCGTTGATAGGCCAGTTCCAGAACTCGTGTTTTCCATGCCCGGTAACCATGTCGCCCGGGTACTGCGCCTGCGCCCATTCGTTCGCATGCGTCGCAGCCGTCGCCCAGAATTGGAAAGGCTGCTTGTAGTTGGTGGGATTGATGAACACGTAGTCACAACGCATGTAACTGCGGCCGGGGAAGAGCGTGACGCCAACCAGCCAGCGCATGCGGTACACGGGCTCCGTCTCTCCTACCCACACGGTGGCACTGCCGTCCGGATGCTTGACGATCCGGTGATCGACAGGCATGAAGCCCGAAGGCCTGTGCCCGTGCGGGAAGTTCCACTCAATGCCGCCCGAAATCCAGGCCCCGGTCATACTGATCAGGCCCGGCTTGATCGTCCGCTGCCAGTAGAGCCAGACGTAGCGGTTTGTCTTGTCCTCGGCCCCGTGCACCCGGCCGCCGATTTCCGGCAGGATAAGGATCTTTACGTACTCGTTCTCGAGAACCACTGCCTGGTACGTCTTGTCGACTTTCCGGTCGGTCAGCGTCTCGTTGACGGTGTAGGGATAGATCGGCCCTTTGGGATTAGGCGAGACGGAATGCAGGGCCGGCGAACCGATTTCCCAGGTAGGGATGACCATCGGCTCCTCGCGTACCGAAACCTGAGCGAAGGCAACGGTCGCGAAACTGAATATGACGGTTAGTAGGACCAGTCGAGTTATCACGGATGACCTCCGAAAGCTGAGTTCTGAGTTCTGAGTTCTGAGTTCTGAGTTCTGAGTTCTGAGTTCTGAGTTCTCTGTTCGTGAACGTTGCGCACCCAGATTTCAACTGAACTCAGGGTCGAACCGAGAACTGAGAACTGAGAACTGGGAACTGAGAACGAGAACCGAGAACCCAAAACTCAGAACTCAGAACTCAGAACTCAGAACTTAGAACTCAGAACTCAGAACTCATTTCACCTCAATCTCCCCCACCCTGTACCAGCCGTCGGGCTCGCGTCCGTCGATGGCAAGCTTCACGGCCGGCTGGCCGGTCCTCGGGTCCAGGATCGCGACCCGGACGGGGTATTTGCCCGGCTTCAGTGCCTCGGGCACGTAAACGCTCTCGTCGACGACCGAATCGCCTGGCAGCCACTGCCGCAGATCCGCACTCGTCCTGATCACTTCCGGGCCGAATTGCAGGGCCAGGACGAAGTCCCGATAGATGGGTGCAACGCCGCCGTTGAACCACCACATGCTGATCGGCGCCATTTGCCCTTGTCGAACGCCAGACGGGTAGTCGAATTTCCGAAGCATGAATCGATACCCGATCTTCTTCTGGAATTCGTCAAACTTCGGACGCCATTCGGCCGGAATCGCCGTGGACTTGATGTTGATCGTGCTCGCATGCCAGCGCAGGGCCTGGTCGAAGATGTAGTCCAGATCGAATTTCCATTGATACCAGGATCCCGGCGTCCCGCAGCTTTCAAGGGAGACGGGGCTGCGCTTCCAGACTTCCTGAATCCCTGCCCGGGCCACGCCCTGGGGGTAGGCATCGAACATGTGGGCGAAATTCCTTCCCGGCCTCCCCATGTCCCCCCAGCAGTCCAGGCGCCAGCCGGCTCCTCGCTCAGTTCCGTACGAGAGGGCATGGAGCTCATCGAAATTCATGAGCAGCGGAGTGTGCTTGAAGGCGTCGATATAGAGGTCGATGAGCGCTTTCTGAACGGACCAGGAAGGCAGGTACGGGCCCCAGCCTTCTCCCCAGTACCCGACGGTAGAAATATCGACAGAATCCAGATCAGGATGGCCGTCGTAGCGGCGGCCGAGCTCGGCTACCAGGGCAGACCAGAGCTTGAAGTAAACCGGGTCATCGGCGTCCGGCGACCAGATTTTCCCGTCGGTGTCGGTATCCTTGTTCGCCCGCCGGGCGCCGCTTTTCTGGTACCACTCCGGCATCGGGCTCTTTTGGTCATAGGGCATCACCCGCATCTGGAGCTGCTGATTGTGCCGGCGGGCCTCCGCGAGAGCCGAGTCAATGATCTCCCATTTGTAGTGGCCTTGCTCCGGCTCGAGCTGGTACCAGAACCACCGGAGATAGGCGACGGAGGTATCCGGAAAAACGACGGCCGACGCCGAGTCGGAGACGGCCGATTCGGGGCCCACTTCGGACCAGCGGAGATCCGGGTAGATCGCCTGGCGGTTGAACCGCTGGAAGGTCGTAATGCCCATGCCCGGGTTCACCAGGATGTCTTTGATCTCTTTCGGGCGGACAACGGTCGTGTTGTTCTGGGCGAAGACGCCGGAAATGAGCGTGAATAGAAGAAGCAGAAGGGCAATGGGCCTCATCATTTTCCAGTTCTCCTACCCCGGGAGCGCCGGGGCTTATACAAGAGCTTTTGCCCCCGTTAGGGGGCGAATGTTTATAGTCAATCGAGGCGGGAAAGGAGCGCCCCAGCGGGGCGCGATGTTCCGAGGATGTTCAGAACATCGCGCCCCGCTGGGGCGCCAGATCCCTCTGCTTGATTACTACAGACATCCGCCCCCTCCGGGGGCAAGAACGACCCTCCCGCCGCCACATGCTTTTGAATAAACCCTCAAGACCTCCCGGATCTTGTCCTGGATCAGCGCTTCAGGATTCGGCTTTAGCGCCCCGCAGCGAACGGCTTCGTACTGCCGCGGCAGAAACTGACTGAGGAGCGTCAGAGGCGGGGGATTATCGGTGAGGTTTCGGATCAGCGTCGAGAGCGCCTCCAGCACCTTCGGTCTCGGCCAGTAATAACGGGAACGGTCGCTATAGCTGTATTTCCGGGCGTAGCGAAGATATCCCTCGTCGCCCGTGTAATAGCTTTTCCAGTCTCGCGGGTCTTCGACCATCACTTCTTCGAGAGTCTCGCGAATTCGGGACACGCTGACCGAGGCACGTCCTCCCAGCCACTCCTCCTCAATCAAAGACAGCGCGAAAGCCGCTTCCCGGAAAGCAAACGTGAGCCAGGGGCCGACTTTCAGAATCGGAAAATGATCCTCGACCATTTCGCGGAGCCCCTCCGGCTTCTGGTAGTCCGTCGAATGCGCTTCAAAAGCGCAGCCGCCCGACTGGGCAATAAAAGCGACAAGGCTGCTTGTCTTTGACCGTTCGTACTCGAACACGGCGTTATCCGAATACTCGACGCCCGGCTGAACGACGATCGCGATGACCCGATCCCACACATCTCCAAGCCCGCATTGCTCGAGTCCCGATTGCATGGCTTTCAGAGTCGCTTCGACATCCTCGGGGGAGGTTACCTCTGGGGCCAGGGACTCAGACTTCTCGCCTCCCGGCACAGGCACTTCAGTCCCGATCACGTAGACAGGACGAGCGGATCCAGCCGGAAGCCGGCCGTAAGCGTCCTCCGCGACCCGCGCCAAGGTGACGGCTCTTTCAATGACGATCGCCTCCTCAAGTGGGGCGAGAGGGTCGCCGCCGTCGTCTGCACATCGCATACTGGCGTCCAAATGGATTTTCTCGAACCCGGCCTCGACATAGCTCCGGACCAGCTCAGCGGCTTTTGTCATCGCCTGCTCAGCCGTTTCTGATCGCCAGGGGTAGGGACCGAGGTGATCTCCGCCAAGAATCAGCCGCTCGGCGGGGAAATCCTCCTCAACTGCCAGGCGTCGAACGAAGTCCCTGAAACCGGACGCGTGCATGCCCGTATAGCCGCCAAACTGGTTAACCTGGTTGGATGTCGACTCAATAAGGACAAAGGACCCGTCCTCCTTCGCCTGGTTCATCCCGGCTCGAAGGACGTGGGGGTTGGCCGAGCAGATGGAGCAGATTCCGATCGGATTTCCCTTGAGATTGGCAGAAACAATCTCCCGAAGAAACTCCGCCCCGGTTTGCGGTTCCTTTCTTTTCAAGCTTTCGTTTATATCCTATTTCTTTTGTTTCGGCAAGGCGGGGGGAGAAGGGAGGGGTCAGTTTGTGCTGGTTTGGAGGGCGCTTTTTATTGTGGCCGGACTCTCCAGAGTCCGGCCACAATAAACCGCTCCTTTACTCCACCAGCAGGCGCTCCTTGATCAAAAAATCAATGATCCCTTTCGCGGCTTCTTCGGGGGAGTACTCCAGGGTTCTGACTGTCAACTCGGGGCTAACGGGCGGCTCGTACGGATCATCGATGCCCGTGAACCCCTTAATCTCGCCCCGGCGGGCCTTAGCGTACATCCCCTTGGTATCACGCTGCTCGCAGACTTCCAGGGGAGTGTCGACGAAAACCTCGATGAAGTTATCCCGGCCGATCATGTTTCGCACGTCATTTCGCGTGGCTCGATATGGGCTGACGGCAGCGCAGATGACGCGGCCTCCGTGCCGGACAATTTCGCCCGCCACGAAGCCGATCCGCCGAATGTTGATGTCGCGGTCTTCCCGACTGAAACCGAGTCCCTTCGACAGGTGGGTGCGGACGACGTCGCCGTCCATGACCGTCACCTGGAGCCCGCGTTCGAGCAGCATCACGGTCACGATTTCGCCGATGGTCGACTTCCCTGCTCCGCTCAATCCGGTGAGCCAGAGGCAAAAGCCCTGACGATGACGAGCCGGGTGACGAGAAGCCAGAATCTCGGCGACCTCCGGGCGGGTGAACCAGTCAGGGAGGTTCATCCCCTTGTTCAGGTACTCATCTCTGACCTGCGTGCCGGAAAGCGAAAGGGTCTTGGCGCCGGCCGGGACGCGTGAGACCTCTTCATACCGGTCCTCTTCCGGAAGATAGACCATTTCGCGAAAGGGGATTGGTTTTACGCCCGTCTCCCCGGCATACTCAGCAACCAGCTCCTGTGCGCCGTACGGCGGGAAGAACGGCTTGCCTTGGGAGTCCAAGCCGGGGCCGGCATGATCACGGCCGACGATCAAGTGGTTCGCTCCGAAGTTCCGCCGGATGATCGCATGCCACAACGCCTCTTTCGGACCCGCCAGGCGCATGGCGAGTGGAAGCAGCGTCAACAAGACTCTCTCGCGGTCATAGTATTGCCGGGTCAGGGCCATGTAGGCTCGCACGCGCGTGTAGTGGTCAACGTCCCCGGGTTTCGTCATACCGACAACCGGATGCAGCAGCAAAGTGGCGTTCTCGTCGGCGATGGCGCGGCGGGTCAGTTCTTCGTGCACCCGGTGAAGCGGGTTCCGGGTCTGGAAAGCCACGACCTCGGATCGGCCGCGCCTCTCCAGTTCCTGGCGGACTTCAAGCGGCGTCAGGCGGAGAGAACGGAAGTCCAGGTGCTGAGGAAGAGTGATCACTTGAATGGGACCCGAGATGGCCAGCTTTCCCCACCGATACATTTCGGCAACCAGCGGGTGTCGTTCATCCCGGGTGCCGAGAAACTGCATGGCACAGCTGTCCAGATCCCAGGAAAACACCTCTTCGACGCGCATCACCGCCAACGGTAGGTTCCGGGAATCCCGAAGGACGATCTCCTCGTCCACCCGTGGCTGCGCCACCGGCTCAACGGGAAGGATGATGGGCACCGGGAACAGGCAACCGTTCGCGAGCCTCATGCGGCCAAGGACCGACTTGTAATCCGCCTCGGACATAAAGCGGTCCAGCGGCGAAAAGCCGCCGGTGGCCAGTAATTCAAGATCACAAACCGATCGGTCAGAAATCTGGATCGAGCGCAGGGAAACCAATCGGCTGCGCAGCTCGTCCCGCTTTTCAGCGCTGGGAGTGAGGTTGACCAGAGAACCACCGTAGGGTGGAATGAGAGTGCTCACAGTCGGCATGGAAACTCCTCGAGTTCGGGTATTTGGTTCGCTCATGGGGATGGGATGTAAAGTGCGGTCGATAAAATAAAAACAAGCAATAGCATAGCATGCGAGTTGAGGAGCGTTAATTTCGAGTTGTCGTCCCGGTTTACAATAGCCTAAATAAAGGAGTCAGACATGATCGTTCTACTTGCCGGCTTGTTGTTGGCCCTCTCGTTCGGGTCCTGCTTTGCTGCTGAGGAAGACTTCCCCACGCTTGAGATCGGGAAAGCGGCACCCGATTTCCGGCTCCCGGCTGTCGACGGCCGTCACTACTCGCTTAAAGACTTCGACAAGGCGAAGGTGCTCGCCATCATGTTTACGTGTAATCACTGTCCGACTGCCCAAGCGTACGAAGGGCGAATCAAGCAGCTGGTGGCTGATTTCAAAAACAAAGGAGTCGCCTTCGTTGCGATCTCGCCGAACGACCCCAAGGCCGTCCGGCTGGATGAACTGGGCTGGTCCGATCTTAGCGATTCCTTTGAGGAGATGAAGCTGCGAGCGGCTCACAAAAGCTACAATTACCCATATCTCTATGACGGCGACGCACAGCAAGTCGCTAAAGCCTACGGGCCCAAGGCGACGCCGCACGTCTTTGTCTTTGACCAGGCCCGAAAGCTTCGCTACGTGGGGCGAATCGACGACAACGAGCGTCACCCGGACCAGGTGACCAGCGCCGACACTCGTAACGCGATTCAGGCGCTGCTCAGCGGAAAACCGGTGCCCGTGGAACAGACGAGGACATTCGGTTGCTCGATTAAGTGGGCGGACAAGCGCGGCTCAGTCCAGGAGGCTTTCGCCAAATGGGCGCAGGAGCCGGTGAGCCTGGAGGTGACGAGCCCGGCCCAGTTGGAGCAACTGCTCCAGAATAAGACGGATAAGCTGCGTCTCGTGAATGTCTGGGCAACATGGTGCGGGCCTTGTGTGGTTGAGTTCCCTGACCTGGTCACGATCAACCGAATGTACCGAGATCGGGAATTTGAGCTCATCACGATCAGCGCTGACTCGCCGGAAAACAAGGACCAGGCGCTCGCTTTCTTGAAAAAGCAGCAGGCGTCGACGATGAACCTCATTTTCCAGGACAACGCGTACAAGCTGTTCGACGTGCTCGACAAGTTCGCCGGAGGCAAGATGTCAAGCGGGGCCTTGCCTTACACGATGCTCATTCACCCGGGGGGCAAGGTGATTTACCGGCACGAAGGCAAAATCGATCCGCTGGTGGTCAAGCGGGAGATCATCAAAGTCATGGGAAATACGTACAAGTAGGAGATGCGGTTCAGAACGCGTTACAGAGCCGCGCACGGAGCGAGGGGCTCGCTTTCTGAGCCCAGAGCGGAGTAAGCGGACCACCCAACGTCCCGTTAGGGTTCGTTGGGTGGTCCGCTTACTCCGCTCTGGGCTCAGAAAGCGAGCCCCTCGCTCCGTGCGCGGCTCTGTAACGCGTTCTGAACCTCGCTTGATGCTGGCTGAGGCAGGAGGTCTACACATGGCAACGCGTACGACCGGTGTCAGGGTGCCGCATGCTATCGAGACCGGATGTCAGGGGTTTGGCCCCGGGAGGATCCCGGAGCCATGCACACTCGTGATTTTCGGCGCCAGCGGCGATCTCACTCGTCGTGAGTTGATGCCCGCCCTCTACCAGTTGTTCTCAATAGGGCTGCTTCCTGATCCGTTTGCGGTGATCGGATTTGCCCGCCGTCCCTGGAGCGCGGACGAGTTTCGGGACGAGATGCACCGGGCGGTTATCGCAAAGGAGAAGCAAAATACGGACGCGTGGGACGCCTTTAGCCGTCGCCTCTTTTATGTTCGAGGGGACTTCAGCGAACCCGATTCGGAGGGCTACCGGCAATTACAGGAGACGATCTCAAAGCCGGACGGCGTCCGAATGCCGGGAAACGTCTTGTTCCACCTGGCCACCCCTCCGGAACACTACGCGACCATCGTGACCGGACTCAAATTGGCCGGACTCTCAGACACCGGATCAGGATGGCGGAGGATTGTTATCGAGAAACCGTTCGGCACGGACCGGGAATCGTCCTGTCGGCTGCACGGCCAGCTGCTCCAGGCTTTTCGCGAAGATCAAATTTACCGAATCGACCATTTCCTCGGCAAGGAAACCGTCCAGAACATGTTGGTCTTCCGGTTCGCCAACCCCAGCTTCGAGCCGATCTGGAACCGCAATTACATCGATAATATCCAGATCAGCGTCGCGGAACATATCGGCATCGAAGGGCGGGCCGCCTTTTACGAATCGACCGGAGTTGTTCGGGACATGGTCCAAAACCACCTGCTCCAACTGTTGTGCATGGTGGCCATGGAGCCTCCTGTCCGTTTTGATGCCCGTTCCCTGCGCAACGAGACGGTTGAAGTCTTACGAGCGGTACGGCCGCTCGATATCGACTCGGATGCGGTTCGCGGCCAGTACGGACCCGGCGTCGTCGGGGGATCGAGTGTTCCCGGATACAGGATGGAGAAAGGGGTGTCTCCTTCCTCCAACATGGCAACGTTTGCGGCGCTTCGAGTACGGCTCGACAACTGGCGCTGGGCCGGCGTGCCGTTCTACCTGAAGACCGGCAAGAGGCTCGCTCGCAAGCTGGCGGAAGTGGCTATTACTTTCAAACCCACTCCGCATTTGATGTTCCCGCTCGAGAAGGACCGGCCGCGACAAAAGAACACTCTGACTTTCAGACTTCAGCCGGAGGAAGGAATTATCCAGCGTTTTGTCGGAAAACAGCCGGGGCCTGAGATCTGCATGCAGCCGGTGAAGATGACGCTGCTGTACGCCGATGCTTTCGGGATAGAGAAACCGCCCTCCGCGTATGAATGGCTCCTGCTCGACGCGATGCGGGGCGAGCAGACGCTTTTTGCGCGCGGAGACTGGGTTGAAACAGCCTGGTCGATCGTAGATCCGTTGATCCGCGAATGGCAGTCCAATCCGGCTGCCGATTTCCCGAATTACCCGGCGGGAAGCGACGGTCCCGAGGCGGCAGCCAGGTTGCTAGCCGAGGACGGGCGGGAATGGGCAAAGACGTAAGCCTGGCGGGCTGACGGCGGACAAAAGCAGAAAGCCGATTACGAGCACGAGCACGAGGCACGAGCACGAAAGGCCGAGATTCGTGCCTCGCGTGCCTTTCGTGCTCATGCTCGTAAATCGGCTTTTTGCTTCTTCGTTCACCACCCCACTGCCGCCCCGTCGGGGGCGCGGCGGTCAGAGGCGCCCTCGAGCAAGTCCCGCTCGGAATCATAGACAATGGCTTCCACCACACCCTGGGACTGAACCGGCGTCAGGGAGTGGCCAAGCGAAGTCAGGATTGCGATCGTGTCGGGTGAAACCTCGTTGCGCTCGTAAGAAACGCGGTCAGGCAGCCATTGATGATGAATCCGCGGTGCGTCGATGGCTTCCTGGACATTCATGCCGAAATCCACGACGTTCAAGATCGTCTGTAACACCGTATTGATGATTGTCCGCCCGCCCGGACTGCCCGTAACCATGAACAGTTTCCCGCCCCGGACCAGGATCGTGGGCGTCATGCTGGAGAGCATCCGCTTGCCGGGGCCGGCCAGGTTGGCTTTCGTGCCTATCAGGCCTTCCTGAGTCGTCAAGCCCGGACCTGCGTTGAAGTCACCCATTTCGTTATTGAGCAGAAATCCAGCGCCGGGAACAACGATCCGCGATCCGTACCCGGATTCCAGCGTGTAGGTCAGAGCAACCGCGTTCCGCTCGCTGTCCACCACCGATATGTGTGTGGTGTTGTCGCCTTCCTGCGGCCACTGGAAGCTCGTCGGGCTCGACTTGGACGCCGCATCTTTTCGAATCGTCTTGACCAGTCCGGCTGCGTACTCTTTAGAAATCAGCCGAGCGATCGGCATGTCCGGATTGGAGTCAGGATCACCCAGGTAAGCGGCACGATCCGCAAAGCCGCGGCGCATAGCTTCAATAGTGAGGTGAAGCTGGGCGGCGGAACCGAACTTCAGCTTTTCCAGGTCAAACCGTTCGAGGATATTCAGCATTTCGAGAAGGACTGTGCCTCCGGAACTGGGCGGGGGCATGGAAATGACCTCAACGCCGCGATAGCTGCCACGCAAAGGCGCCCCGCGGTGCGCTTTGTAGCCTTTCAGATCATCGCGGGTAATGAGCCCTCCGTTAGCCGCCATCTCCTTCTCGATCAGTTCAGCCGTTTCCCCTTGATAGAAGCCGGACGGCCCGTCGTTGGCGATTCGTTCGAGGGTGCGAGCGAGGTCAGGCTGGCGCAGGATTTCGCCCGGCTCGTAAGGCACGCCCTGCTTGGAGAACTGAGCGATCGAGGCGGGGTACTTCTGCATCCTGGGCAGAATCGCTTTCAACGAGTCGCTTAACCCCTGACTGACCTCGAAACCGTTTCGTGCGAGGTTGATAGCCGGGTCGACCAGCCGCTTCCATGGCAGATGACCTTTCTCGCGCCAGGCAAGGTGCAGGCCCGCTACAGTGCCCGGCACTCCGACCGACAAGTAGCTGTAATGATGACGCTCTTCGTCATAGCGGCCGTCGCGCAGGAACATGTCAGGACACGACTTGGCGGGCGCCATTTCCCGAAAATCGTACGCGTCCGGTTCCCCGGTCGCCGGCCGGTAAACGATGAAACCGCCTCCGCCGATGTTCCCGGCAGTCGGGTGAGTCACGGCCAAAGCGAACGCGGTCGCAACGGCCGCATCAATGGCATTACCACCGTCTTTCAGGACTTGGATCCCCACTTGGGAGGCCAGGGCGCTTTGGCAGACCACCATAGCCCGGTGCCCCTTCACGGGAGGGCTAGAGGCGGCGGCCAGGCTTTGAGAGAGCGCAAGTCCCAGAACAATCGCCATAGGAAGCTGTCGACCGGAATGCATGACGTCATTCTATGGCAGGAGGTGCAGGTTTCAACAGCCTGGGAGCGCAGGCATCCTGCCTGCTCGTGCCCTCTCGACAATCGATCTTGCCAGCGGCGCGAGCAGGCAGGATGCCTGCGCTCCCAGCGCATCTGGCGCTCGAGGGACCGGCTAACTATACTGCCTGCTATGACTCCCAAGGGCGCTCGATACAGCCAGCAACTGACTAAAGCCGTCAGTTTCCTTCAGAATGAGATCGGCTCGCCCCCGCCGGCGGCTGTTGTGCTCGGCAGTGGATTGAGTGGGGCCGGAGAATCGTGGACAAGCATCAAATCGATCCCCTATGAGGCCATTCCCGGATTCCCAAAGCCGGGAATCAGGGGGCACCCCGGTCAGCTCTCGATCATCAGGAACGGAAACACATGTTTTATCGCCCTCGCCGGGCGGTGTCACTACTACGAGGGATTCAGCCTTCCGGAGGTCGTGTTTCCGGTTCGGGTGCTCGCTTTCTGGGGCGTCACGAGCTTTATCCTGACCAACGCCGCAGGAGGCATCCGTCCGAATCTGACTCCCGGGAGCCTCATGCTCGTCAGTGATCACATCAATTTCATGGGCGACAATCCGTTGCGTGCGCTGCACGTGCCCAATCTCGGGGAGAGGTTCCCGGACTTGACGCAGGCGTATCCGCCGTCTCTTAGGACACTGGCCTACGAATGCGCCGAACGGCTGAATTTGAAGCTGGAGGAGGGCGTTTACGTGGCAGTCACCGGGCCTCAATACGAGACACCGGCCGAGATCCGGATGTTCGGGAAGCTGGGAGCAGATGCGGTCGGGATGTCGACCGTACCCGAGGTCATCGCGCTGGTCCAGATGGGGTGCAAAGTACTCGCGATCTCGGTCATCACGAACCTGGCAGCTGGTATCAGTCCGGGCCCGCTGTCGCACCAGGAGGTGCTTGACACAGGATCAAACGCAGCAGAGTCGCTGGGAAGATTGATACTGGAAATCGCGGGAAAGCTATAGCGACGGACGATGTGGACGACATGGACGAAATGGACCCAGTGGACCGCCTGCCCGATAGAGTGTCCACTGGGTCCATTTCGTCCATGTCGTCCATCCCGTCCACTCAGGCTACGAAAGCCGCTTTATCACCTCTTCTGCAAACTGGTCGGTTCCCAGGTTTCCGCCTAAGTCTCTGGTCTTCTGCCCTTCGGCGAGAGCCCGGTTATAAGCGTTCTTAATCTTCTCGGAGACGGCCTTCAGGTTTTCATGACCAGCGGTGTCCGACATGTGGTTCAGCATCATGACCGCGGACATCAGCAGGGCGAGCGGGTTCGCCACCCCTTTGCCCGCAATGTCAGGTGCCGAGCCGTGGACCGCCTCAAAGACCGCTTCCCGCTCCCCGATATTCGCGCCTGGGACGACTCCCAAACCGCCAACCAGCCCGGCGCACAAATCGCTGACCACGTCGCCGTAGAGGTTCTCGAGCAGGAGGATGTCGAACTGCGCCGGTTTCTGAACGAGCTTCATGCAGCCCGCATCAATGATCATCTCTTCGTACTCGATATTCGGATAGTCCACCCGGTGCACCTCCTGTGCCGACCGGATGAAAAGACCATCCGTCATCTTCATGATATTCGCCTTGTGGAAGACGCTGATCTTGCGTCGCCGCCGCTGCGTGGCATACCGAAAGGCGAAGAGGGCAATGCGGCGGCAGGCGACTTCGGTCGCGACCTTCATGCTCATGACGACGCCGGGAGTCACTTCGTTCTCGACTCCGCTGTAGAGCCCCTCGGTGTTCTCGCGGATGATGACAATGTCAACGTTTTCAAACAGGGTCACGACACCCGGCAGGTTACGGACAGGGCGGACTGCGGCATACAGGTCGAGCTTCTTTCTGAGCTGCACGTTGACCGAGGTGAAACCCTTGCCGACCGGCGTGGTGCAGGGGCCCTTCAAAGCGACTTTGTGCTGGCGAATTGCCTCCAGGGTCTCCTCCGGCAGCACGTCCAGCCCATCCGCAAGAGCCGCGACCCCCGCCTTTCGTTCGACCCAGCGTATTCCGGAGCCCGCAGCTGCGAGTATCAGCTTTACGGCCTCCGTAATCTCCGGCCCGATGCCGTCTCCCGCTATCAACACGACGTCGTAATTGTTCATGATTGCTCCTCGGAATCGAAGGCGAAAGCCATGAAATGAAGTGAGATTCTGGTTTTCAGTATGTCAGGCAGGCGAAGACCGATCAAGCCGGGCAAACGGTCATTGTGAGCCAGGACTACTCTTTGAAGCCGTCAGCCGGATATTGAAGAAGGACAACAGTAATGTTGTCGTCGCCTCCCGCTCGATTTGCCGAATCGACCAGTTCCTGGCATTGTTGCTCGGGAGGCGCCTGATTGTTCAGGATCCGGCAGATTTCAGTGTCCGTGACACAATCCGTCAGGCCATCACTGCACAGAAGCAACTGATCTCCGGGCTCGAGCTCTTGTCCCTGAACTGACACTTCGACTGAATCCCGGCCTCCCACGGCCTTGGTCACGACATGGCGGAGACGATGAGTCTTGGCTTCGTCCGGAGTGATCAACCCGCGACTGATTTGCTCCTGCACAAGCGAATGGTCCTCGGTGAGTTGGGACAGCTGTCCGTTTCTGAGGAGATAGATGCGGCTATCACCGACGTGGCAGTAAAAAGCCTTATCTCCGCGAATCCAGGCGACAACGACCGTCGCCCCCATCCCCATGTATTGCTCCGATTGTCGTGCCGCGTGGCTGACCCGGGAGTTGGCGAGTCGGACGGCCGTCTGCAGCACGTTGTGCTCGTACGGCAGACGGACGTTGTACCCGAACGGCCAGGTCATCTCAGTCGATTCCGTCACGAGCAGCACGAACTCCTCGATCGTGCCGGCAACAAGTTGCGAGGCTACCTCGCCTGCCGCGTGCCCGCCCATCCCATCCGCGAGTATGTAGAGATCATGGCGCCCGTTCACGACGTAGTAATCTTCGTTGATTTGCCGTTTTCGGCCCGGATCGGACAGGGCAGCACTTGGAAGCATGGTGTCTCACCCCGGTTGGCTCGCAAGCTGAGGCGAGCAGGTCAGTGATGAATTCTAGTGTGCCTTCCGG
>Ga0105091_10000182_pt1 | contig 24314 bp, 20 predicted proteins | sample PPLLak1March2015_FD_87022 | JGI IMG/M metagenome (GOLD analysis project Ga0105091, IMG submission 87022) | Freshwater sediment microbial communities from Prairie Pothole Lake near Jamestown, North Dakota, USA - PPLs Lake P7 Core (1) Depth... | ecosystem: Environmental > Aquatic > Freshwater >... | reverse complement strand
GGTAGCCGCAGCACAGGTAGCCCGGCGGCAGCACGGTGATGGTGCCGATTTCATACAGCATGGCCTGGGTGGCAAGGCCCACCTGGCTGAACAGGCGCTCGGAGCCGCAACCGGGGAAGTAGAACACCGCGTCCGACTCCTCCCTGAGCTTGGCCGGGTTGCGGATCACCGGCACCATGGTGGCGTCTTCAAGTCCCAGCAGGGCGCGCGAAGTCCGGTTCGGCATCTTGCCCGGCATCGGCTTGTTGATGAAGTGGATGACCTGGGCGGTGAGCGGCGGTTTGCCTACGGTAGCCGGTGGATGTTGCATCTGCGGCTTGATCAGGCCGAAGTGCTTACCCACTTCGTAGCCCAGGCGCTGCGCCTTGTAGCCCCAGCCGATCATGACCTGGCGGATAAGCTTGATGGTGCGCGGATCGGTGGCGTTGAGGAATAGCATCGCGGCGAAGGTGCCGGGATTGAATTTCTTCTTGCCCTGGGTACGCAGGAAATTGCGCATGGCGATGGAGACGTTGCCGAAGTCAATGTCCACCGGGCAAGGGCTGAGACACTTGTGGCAGACCGTGCAGTGGTCGGCGACGTCGTTGAATTCGTCGAAATGCTGCAGCGACACGCCGCGCCGCGTTTGCTCTTCATAGAGGAAGGCCTCGATCAACAGCGAGGTGGCTAGAATCTTGTTGCGCGGGCTGTAGAGCAGGTTGGCGCGCGGCACATGGGTCGAGCATACCGGCTTGCATTTGCCGCAGCGCAGGCAATCCTTGATGGAGTCGGCGATGTCGCCAATGGCACTCTGCTCCATGATCAGCGATTCGGTTTCCAGCAGGCTGAAACTGGGGGTATAGGCATTGCGCAGGTCGGCACCCGGCAGCAGCTTGCCGCGGTTGAAGTGGCCGTGCGGGTCGACCTGCTGCTTGTAGGTGGCGAATTTCTCCAGGGTCTCCGTTTCGAGGAATTCCAGCTTGGTCAGGCCGATGCCGTGCTCGCCGGAAATCACCCCGCCCAGTGCCTGGGCCAAGTGCATGATGCGCGCCACCGCCTGGTTGGCGGCCTTGAGCATTTCGTAGTCGTCGGAGTTGACCGGGATATTGGTGTGTACGTTGCCGTCGCCGGCGTGCATGTGCAGCGCCACGAAGACGCGACTTTTCAGTACCTGGACATGAATCGCATCGCATTTATCCAGGATCGGCTGATACTCGCGCCCGGTGAAAATGGTCTGCAGTTCGCGCCGCACTTCGCGCTTCCATGAGACGCGTAGGGTGTGGTCCTGCAACAGTTCAAACACGGTGCGGTGTTTGAATTCGACTTCTGGAGGCTGGAATTTGAAGCCCTCGATCGGTGCGTCGAGGTTGTGCAGCATTTCGTGCCAGCGTGTGTGCACCTCGGTCAGCATGTTCTGCGCGCGCAGGCGTCGCGATTCGGTGAGTTCCGGATCGGCGATGGTGTCCTCGTCCTGAAACAGCGGCAAGTCGCCTTTGAGGAAATGCTGCAGCGCCATGACCAGCTTGAGCTTGTTGCGGATCGACAGTTCGATGTTGATGCGCTCGATACCGTCGCAGTAGTCGCCCATGCGCGGCAGCGGAATGACTACGTCCTCGTTGATCTTGAAGGCGTTGGTGTGGGCGGCGATGGCGGCGGTGCGGGCGCGGTCGAGCCAGAATTTCTTGCGTGCCGCCGCGCTCACTGCGATGAAGCCTTCGCCGTGGCGGCTGTTGGCCAGCTTGACGATTTCCGATGCAGCTTCGCCCGCGGCGTTTTCATCATCCGAAACAATGTCGGCCAGCAACACCATTTTTGGTCGCTTGGCGCGATTCGCCTTGGTGGCGTAGCCGACCGCCTTCAAATAACGTTCATCGAGGTGCTCGAGTCCTGCCAGCAGGGCCTTGGGATGAGCATCGATGTAATTCTTGATCTCGACGATGGCCGGCACAGCGTCGCGTACCTGACCGAAAAATTCCAGGCATACCGTGCGGGTGTGGGCCGGCATGCGGTGCAGGATGAAGCGGGCCGAGGTAATGATGCCGTCGCAGCCTTCTTTCTGGATGCCGGGCAGGCCGCACAGGAATTTGTCAGTGACATCCTTGCCCAGACCGATCTTGCGGAAGCATTGCCCCGGCACACCGAGCAGATCCGGCTCGCACAGCAGGGTTTTACCATCGGTGGCAAAACGGCTGACACGGAATGTCACGTTTTCGGCATCGTGGATCTTGCCCAGGTTGTGGTCGAGGCGTTCCACTTCCAGCCACTGGGCATCCGGCGTCACCATGCGCCACCACGCCAGGTTGTCGAGCGCGGTGCCCCACAGCACGGCCTTCTTGCCGCCCGCGTTCATCGCCACGTTGCCGCCGATGCACGAGGCGTCGGCCGAGGTCGGATCCACCGCGAATACCTGGCCGGCTTCCTCTGCCGCTTCCATCACGCGCCGCGTCACCACGCCGGCACCGCACAAAATGGTTGCGACCGGTTCCGTCACGCCGGGCAGGGCGATGTTTTCGATCGCGCCAAGCGTGTCCAGTTTTTCGGTATTGATCACTGCGCTGAGCGGGTCGAGCGGGATGGCGCCGCCGGTATAGCCGGTGCCGCCGCCGCGCGGGATCAGGGTCAGGCCGCATTCGATGCATGCCGCTACCAGTGGCGCGATTTCGCGCTCGGTGTCGGGGTTGATCACCACGAAGGGATATTCCACGCGCCAGTCGGTCGCATCGGTCACATGGGACACCCGCGCCAGCCCGTCGAACTGGATGTTGTCGCGGCGCGTGTGCGGCAGCAGTTTGGCCAGCACCTTCTTGCGCAGCTTGCGGGTGTGCTCGAAACCGCTGTCGAATTTATCCACTGCACGGTGTGCGGCTTCGAGTAGCTGCAACACTTTCTGGTTATCCTGGCGGCGTGCCTCGATGGCGCGAAGACGATGGCGCAGCGCACTGACCAGGGCGACCTGGCGCTTGCGGTTGGCGAGCAGATCGTCCTGCAGGTAAGGATTGCGGTTGACCACCCACAGGTCGCCCAGCACTTCGAACAGCATGCGTGCCGAGCGCCCGGTTTTGCGCTCACCGCGCAAATCTTCGAGTACCCGCCACATCTCCTCGCCAAGGAAACGGATGACAATTTCCCGGTCGGAAAAGGAGGTGTAGTTGTATGGGATTTCGCGCAGGCGGTGGTTCATGGAAATTGGATGCAAAAAACCAATTTTAACCCAAGCCGCGATGAATGAGGCGGCCTATTTGTCGCTGCAAACCTATACTGCAGCAAGGGTTACCGTACCGTAACGCGCGGCTTTGCCAAGCAACATGAACAGGGCGGCATGCCAGGGATTGATGCGCAGCCAGCCGGCTGCCACGCACAGCGCATCGCCGATCAGCGGCGCCCAGGCGAGCAGCAGGGCGGGGCTGCCGTGGCGCTGCAGCCAGGCGGCGGCACGGTGGCTGCGGTCCTGCGGCAGGAAACGGCCCAGCAGATAGGAGCTCATTCCTCCCAGGGTGTTGCCCAGTGTGGCGCTGGCCAAGGCGGGCCACAACAGGCCAGGGTGGAGCTTGAGCATGGCAAAAAGCATGGCCTCCGAGCCACCTGGAAGCACGGTGGCGGCGAGAAAACTGGCGAGAAACAATGCGCCAAGACTGACTTCTTCACCGCTTAGCCAGGCAACAAACTGCTGTATCGCGTCGCTCAGGTTTGCACCAGCTTGCGGTGGGTCTGGATGCTCATCAGCGCGCCCATGCCGAACAGCAGTGTGACGGCCGAGGTGCCGCCGTAACTCATCAGTGGCAGCGGTACGCCGACTACCGGCAGGATGCCGCTTACCATGCCGATGTTGACGAAGGCGTAGGTGAAGAAGGTGAGCACGATGCTGCCGGCGAACAGGCGCCCGAACAGGGTCGGCGCGTTGGCGGCGATGACCAGGCCGCGACCGATCACCAGCAGATAAATCGCCAGCAGGATGAGTCCGCCGAACAGGCCGAACTCTTCCGCCAGCACCGCGAGGATGAAGTCGGTATGACGCTCGGGGAGGAATTCCAGATGGGCTTGCGTGCCGTGCAGCCAGCCCTTGCCGAAGATGCCGCCGGAACCCATGGCGATGGTGGATTGAATGATATGGTAGCCGGTGCCCAGAGGGTCTTGCGTGGGGTCAAGCAGGGTCAGCACACGCTGACGCTGGTAGTCGTGCTGCATCGACCATAAAAGGGTCAGGCTGGCCGCGCCGGCAACGGCCAGACCGACCAGCACGCGCCACGACAGGCCGCCGAGAAACAGCACGTAGAAACCGGCGGCGGTGACCAGCAGCGAGGTGCCGAGATCGGGCTGCTTGAGAATGAAGGCCACTGGCACCGCCAGCAAGATGGCCGCGATAACAAAATCCTTGAAGCGCAAGGTGGCGGCACGGCGGTCGAAATACCAGGCCAGCATCAGCGGCACGGCAATTTTCATGACTTCCGAGGGTTGGATGGTAGTCACGCCGATGTGCAGCCAGCGCCGTGCGCCATGGCTGATTTCGCCGAACAGCGCCACTCCCAGCAGCAGCAGCAGGCCGATCACATAAACCGGCAAGCCGAGGCGTGCCAGATGCTGCGGCGGAATGTTGGCGACCAGCCACATCACGCTCAGCGCGACCGACAGGTTCGTCATTTGCCTGGTGACGAAGTGGAAATCCTCCCCCGCCGCGCTATACAGCACGATCAGGCCGAACAGCATGAGCAGGCTCAGGGCGAACAGCAGATAGCCATCTAGATGCATGAACAGGCGGGTAAACAGACGTCTAATCATGTTCCGGTTCCTCTGCCGCGTCGGGCGCAAGCGGCTCCTTGGGGACTTTCCCCAGCAGGTAATAGTCCATCACTGTGCGTGCGATCGGTGCGGCGATGCTGCCGCCGTGGCCGCCGTTTTCCACCAGCACGGCGATGGCGATTCTGGGCTTGTCTGCGGGGGCAAAGGCGATAAACAGGGCGTGGTCGCGGTGACGTTCCGCGACCTGGCTTTCGACATATTTCTGTCCCTGCTTCATGCCGACCACTTGCGCGGTGCCGGTCTTGCCGGCGATGCTGTATTCAGCGCCTGCGCTGGCGCGGGAGGCCGTGCCGCCAGGACGGGTGACATCCACCATTGCGGCTGTTACACGTTCCAGATTTTCCGGCTTGAGCGGCCAGCCGTCGCGGGTTTCCGGCGCCAGAACACGGGTCTGGCCGGTTTTGCTGTCATGGATGCTATGCACCAGGCGCGGTCGCATGAGCTGGCCGTTATTGGCCAGGGCTGCCGTCGCTACTGCCAGTTGCAGCGGGGTGGCGAGGTTGTAGCCCTGGCCGATGCCGACGCTGACGGTGTCGCCGGTGTACCATTTTTGCTTGAAGCGCTTCATTTTCCAGGCTTGCGAGGGCAGGACGCCAATTTGTTCGCCTTCGATGTCGATGCCGGATTTTCTGCCGAAGCCGAAATGGCTCATGAATTTAGTGATGTTGTCGATGCCTAGGTCGACCGCCAGGCCGTAATAGTAGGTGTCGCACGAGATGACGATGGATTTGTGCAGGTCCACCGTGCCATGGCCGCCGGCTTTCCAGTCGCGGTAGCGGTGGCTGTTGCCGGGCAGGGTAAAGAAGCCAGGGTCGGAGATGGAGTAGGAGGGCGTGCGTTTGCCCAGTTCCAGCCCGGCCAGTGCCATGAATGGCTTGAAGGTGGAGCCGGGCGGGTACTGGCCGCGCAGGGCGCGGTTGTTGAGCGGTTTGTCGAGGGAGTTGTTGTAGGTGTCCCAGTTGACCGAGTCTATGCCGTCCACGAACAGGTTGGGGTCGAAGCCGGGCTGGCTGACGAAGGCCAGCACTTCGCCGCTTTTCGGCTCGATCGCCACCAGCGAACCACGGAACTTGCCGAAGGCTTTTACCGCGATCTCCTGTAGTTTGCTGTCGATCGAGAGATACAGGGTGTCGCCGGAAGTCGGTGGCATGCGCGAAAGGGTGCGCACCGCGCGTCCGCCGGCATCGGTTTCCACTTGTTCGAAGCCGGTGATACCGTGAAGCTGTTTTTCGTAACTCTGTTCCAACCCCTGTTTGCCGATGTGGTCGGTACCGCGATAATTTGCCAGCAGTTCAGCTTCTTCAAGGCGTTCCACGTCCCTGTCATTGATGCGGCCAATGTGCCCCACCACGTGGGAAAAGGTTTCCATGTGCGGGTAGTGTCGGAACAGGCGGGCCTTGATCTCGACGCCGGGGAAGCGGTAACGGTTGACGGCGAATTTGGCTACCTCCACTTCGCTGAGGCGCGAGCGAATCGGCAGAGTCTCGAAATTCTTGCTCTCTTCCAGCAATTTTTTGAAACGCTTGCGGTCGCGCGGGGTGATCTCGATGATGCCGGCCAGTCCGTTGATGGTTTCATTCAGGTCTTTCACCTTGCTGGGGGTGATTTCCAGGGTGAAGGCGGAATAATTGTGCGCCAGCGCCACGCCATTGCGATCCAGGATCAGGCCGCGATTGGGTACGATGGGTACGATGGAGATGCGGTTGTTCTCGGCCAGGGTTTGATAATGCTCGTGCTGCATAACCTGCAGATAGAACAGGCGCGCACTCAGCAGGAAGAAGGCGAACAACACGAAAGCCGCGCTCAGGGCGATTCGCAGCCGGAAGTTGTGGAGTTCCAGCTTGTGGTTTTTGATCTCGGCGCCGAACTTCATTCCGGAAAATCCATTATTCGGGCAGGGTTTTATGCTTCAGCGCGAGAGGAATGAGCAGCCCGAGCGCGGGCCACAGCAGTGTGCCGCTGATGGTGGCAAGGAAATAGCCCCCGCCAATGAAACTTGCTCCGCTCGCCAGGTGTACCAGCAAGGTCAGAAATTGGCTTGCCAGCAGCAGCACACTGACATGCAGAGCCTGTGGCCAAAGGCCGAATGCCTGGATGCGCCGGTGCAGGACAAAGGCGAGAAAGATGGTGACGGTGTAGGACAGGGCGTACTGGCCCAGCAGGGCGCCGTCGGCGACATCCATCGCGATCCCCAGCCCCCATGCCGCTGCCATGCCGATACGCAGCGGTTGGTGTATCGCCCAGTAAAGCAGCAGCATCAGCACGAAATCCGGGCGTGCCAGCAGCGCGACGCCTTGCCACGGCAGCAGATTCATCATCAGCGCCAAAAACAGGCTCATGGCGATGAACTGGCTGCTGATGGGTCTGGTCAGGGCGGGGGCGGAAGCGTTCATTGTTTTCCCCCGCTGGAAGCTGGCGCAGTTTGCGGCATGGGAGACGGCGCGGAAACGACCAGCAGGTGGCGATAGCGACCCACGCCTGCGCTCGGGGTGCAGATGATCTTGGCGAAGGGATCGCCGGCGTTGCGCTCGATCCGGGTTACGGTGGCAACCGGCACGCCGCGCGGGTAAGTACCGTCAATGCCGGAAGTGACCAGTTTGTCACCATTCTGGATATCCATGTTGGTGGCCATGAACGCCAGTTCCAGCATGTTGTCGCGACCATGGCCGAAGGCGATGGCATGCAGGCCGTTGCGCACCACTTCCACCGGAACCGCTTGGCCCTTGTCGGTAATCAGGGTGACTTCGCTGCTTAATACCTGCACCCTTGTTACCTGGCCGACCAGTCCGGTGTCGTCGATCACCGCCTGGCCCGGCAGGATATGCCTGCTGCTGCCCTTGTCCACGATGATCCTGCGGCTGAACGGGTCGCGCCCATCGCTCATGATTTCGACCGCTATCGCGCTGTCGCCTGATTTCTCCCTGCTGGCGAGCAGGCGTCGCAAGTAGGCATTTTCCGCCTGAAGGGACTGATTGCGCTGTACCTGCAAGGAAGTCGTGAGCTGTTGCTGCTTGAGGCGGGTGTTTTCGCTGGCAAGTTGATTCTGTGTGACGAAAAATTCACCTGCGCGGCGTGACAGGGCCAGCGGGCTGTTGGCGATCTGCTGCAGCGGGTGTAAGGCCAGCCCAACCAGTTGGCGCAGGGGCTCAAGCTGGTTGAAGCGTGCATCGACAGCCATCAGGGCCACCGACAGCAGACCGAAAAATGCCAGCCGAGCAAGAGCGCTGGGGCCGCGCTTGAAAAAGGGTTGGTGATCCATGGGGAAAAGCTATCAGCCTTCAGCCATCAGCTGTCAGCAAAAAAATCGCGCGGCAAAGCCGCGCTCAAGAAAAGCTGAAAACTGACTGCTGATGGCTGACAGCTGAACGCAATCAGTCATTCGTGAATACGGTGCCGAGCTTGTCCATTTCTTCCAGCGCACGGCCGGATCCACGTACCACGCAGGTGAGCGGGTCTTCCGCGACCACTACCGGCAGGCCGGTTTCTTCCATCAGCAGGCGGTCGAGATCGCGCAGCAGAGCGCCGCCGCCGGTCAGTACCATGCCCTTGTCGGCGATGTCCGCGCCCAGTTCGGGCGGAGTTTGTTCCAGTGCCTGCTTGACCGCGCTGACAATGGCGTTGAGGGGGTCAGTCAGGGCTTCCAGTACCTCGTTGCTGGAAATGGTGAAGCTGCGCGGGATGCCTTCCGCCAGGTTGCGGCCTTTGACTTCCATTTCGCGCACTTCAGAGGCAGGGAAGGCGGAGCCAATTTGCTTCTTGATCATTTCTGCGGTGGCGTCGCCGATCAGCATGCCGTAGTTGCGACGGATGTAATTGATGATGGACTCATCAAACTTGTCGCCGCCGACGCGCACCGAGGAGGCGTAAACCACGCCGCCGAGGGAAATCACACCCACTTCGGTGGTGCCGCCGCCAATATCCACGACCATCGAGCCGGTGGCTTCCGCCACGGGAAGGTCGGCGCCGATCGCGGCCGCCATCGGCTCTTCGATCAGATACACTTGCCGTGCGCCTGCGCCGATCGCGGATTCGCGGATGGCACGCCGTTCCACCTGGGTGGAGCCGCAGGGCACGCAGATGATGATGCGCGGGCTGGGGGACAGCATGCGCGAATCGTGGATTTTCTTGATGAAATACTTGAGCATCTGCTCGGTGATGGTGAAGTCGGCGATCACGCCGTCCTTCATCGGGCGGATGGCGGTGATGGAACCAGGCGTGCGCCCGATCATCAGCTTGGCTTCAGCGCCAACCGCCTGGATGGTTTTCTTGCCGGAGGGGCCGCCCTCCTGGCGGATTGCCACCACGGAAGGCTCGTCCAGCACGATGCCTTTGCCGCGCACGTAAATCAGGGTATTGGCGGTACCCAGGTCAATTGCCAGATCAGTAGAAAAATAACCGCGTAGGAATCCAAACATACTTGTGTCTCGGGGGTCTTTTAGAGGTGTTCGATAAAATGAATTATAATAACCTATTAAGCTCGTTTAAATAAGTTATACACGAGGTGAATTTTATGTCATTAACGCTCGACGATGTAAAGCGTATCGCTCACCTGGCTCGCATCGAAGTCGGTGGGAGCGAGGTAGAAGGCTATCTGGCGCAGCTTTCCAGCATTCTGGGGCTGGTGGAAGAGATGCAGGCGGTAAATACGGACGGCATCGAACCCATGGCGCATGCCCAGGACGTGGTGCTGCGCTTGCGCGAGGATGTCGTGAGCGAAACCAATCGTCGCGATGCCTACCAGGCCGTGGCTCCGCAGGTGGAAGCGGGTTTGTATCTGGTTCCAAAAGTCATAGAGTGATGTGTGATGAGAAATGGGTAATGGGAAGGCGGGTCATCATTACCCATCGCCCATACCCCATTACCGGAAGAAAAAAATGTTAAATGCAAGTCTGAAAGAGTTATCCCGCCTGCTGGCGGAGAAAAAAATCTCCAGCGTCGAACTGACGCAAACTTTCCTGCATCGTATCGATGTGCTGAACCCCGGGCTCAATGCTTTCATCACCCTGGATACGGAAAAAAGCCTGGCCCAGGCCCGCGCCGCTGACGCACTGATTGCGGCAGGGAACGCCACGCCGCTCAGCGGCATTCCCATCGCGCAGAAAGATATTTTCTGTGCCCAGGGCTGGCTCTCCACCTGCGGTTCGAAAATGCTGTCCAATTTCGTCTCGCCCTACGACGCGCATGTGATCGAACAATTTGACCGCGCCGGCGCGGTGAATCTGGGCAAGACCAACATGGACGAATTCGCCATGGGGTCGAGCAACGAAACCTCGTTTTTTGGCCAGGTGAAAAATCCCTGGGACGTGAGCGCCGTGCCCGGCGGCAGTTCAGGTGGTTCCGCTACAGCCGTGGCGGCGCGACTGGCGCCGGCCGCGACCGGCACCGACACCGGCGGTTCCATCCGCCAGCCTGCGGCACTGACCGGCATTACCGGCATCAAGCCGACTTACGGAACTGTTTCGCGCTACGGCATGATCGCCTTCGCCTCGTCGCTGGACCAGGCCGGCCCGATGGCCAAGAGCGCCGAGGATTGCGCCTTGTTGCTCAACGTCATGGCTGGCTTCGACAGCCGAGATTCCACCAGCCTGGAGCGCGACAAGGAAGATTACGCGCGCGACCTGAACCTGCCCCTGAAAGGCCTGAAGATCGGTTTGCCCAGGGAATACTTCGCCGAGGGTTTGTCTCCCGACGTAGCGAAAGCAGTGGAAGCCGCGTTGGCCGAATATCGCCGCCTTGGCGCCGAGACGGTGGAAATCAGCCTGCCCAATACGCGCCTCTCCATCCCGGTGTACTACGTGCTGGCGCCGGCCGAGGCCAGTTCCAACCTGTCCCGTTACGACGGCGTGCGCTACGGCTATCGCGCCCCGGAATATGGCGGCCTGGGCGACATGTACCAGAAAACCCGTGCCCAGGGTTTCGGTACGGAAGTGAAGCGGCGCATCATGATCGGCACCTACGTGCTGTCCGCCGGCTACTACGATGCCTACTATATCAAGGCGCAAAAACTGCGTCGTCTGATCGCCCAGGATTTCGAACAGGCGTTCAAGCAGTGCGACGTGATCATGGGGCCGACTTCGCCGACCACCGCTTTCAAGCTGGGAGAAAAAAGCGATGACCCGGTTTCGATGTACCTGTCCGATATCTACACCATCGCCGTCAACCTAGCCGGATTGCCGGGAATGTCCGTGCCTTGCGGCTTCGGCGACAACGGCCTGCCTGTGGGCTTGCAGATCGTCGGCAACTATTTTGCCGAAGCGAAAATGCTGAACGTGGCGCACCAGTACCAGATGGCAACGGACTGGCATCAGCGCATGCCGCAAGGGATTTGATTTATAACCACGGAGAACACGGAGAGCACGGAGTTTACATTCTCCGTGCTCCCCGTGCTCTCCGTGGTAAATAACGGGGTTTAAACCATGCAATGGGAAATCGTCATCGGGCTGGAAACGCATGCCCAACTCAATACCGTGTCGAAGATTTTTTCCGGGGCGGCCACCGCTTATGGCGCCGAGCCTAATACCCAGGCCTGTGCGGTGGATATCGCGCTACCGGGCGTGTTGCCGGTATTCAATCGCACGGCGGCGGAAAAGGCGGTCAAGTTCGGATTGGCGGTGGGCGCGCGCATTAATCATAAGTCTGTGTTTGAGCGCAAGAATTACTTCTACCCGGATCTGCCCAAGGGCTACCAGACCACCCAGCTCGAACTGCCCATTGTTGCCGAAGGCGGCAAGCTGCGTATCCAGGTGGGTGATTACGAGAAGGACATCCGTATCACGCGCGCCCACATGGAAGAGGACGCCGGAAAATCCCTGCACGAGGATTTCCACGGCATGAGCGGCATCGACCTCAACCGTGCCGGGACACCGCTGATTGAAATCGTCACCGAGCCCGACATGCGTAGCAGCGCCGAAGCCGTGGCCTATGCCAAGGCGCTGCATTCGCTGGTGCGCTGGATCGGCATCTGCGACGGCAACATGCAGGAAGGTTCGTTCCGTTGCGACGCCAACGTTTCGGTGCGCCCGCTGGGCGTGGAAAAGCTCGGCACGCGCTGCGAAATCAAGAATCTCAACTCGTTCAAGTTCATGGAAAAAGCGATCGAATTCGAGGTCCAGCGCCAGATCGAGATTCTCGAGGACGGTGGCAGGATCGTGCAGGAAACCCGGCTCTATGATTCGGAGCGCAACGAGACGCGCTCCATGCGCTCCAAGGAAGAGGCTAACGATTACCGTTATTTTCCCGATCCCGATCTGCTGCCGCTGGTGGTGAGCGACGAATACATCGAGCAGGTGCGCGCCGCGCTGCCGGAACTGCCGCAGGCCAAGTGCGAACGATTCATCTCGCAATTCGGCCTGCCGGCCTACGACGCCGGGGCGCTAACCGCCGCGCGCGAACTGGCGGATTATTTCGAGGCTACGGTGGCCGTCTTGGGTGGCGAGGCAAAACTGGTTGCCAACTGGCTCATGGGCGACCTCTCCGCCGCGCTCAACAAGCACGATCTCGACATCGCCGCCAGCCCGGTTTCCAGCACCCAGCTGGCAGGCTTGCTGAAGCGCATCCAGGACGGCACCATTTCCGGCAAGATCGCCAAGGAGGTGTTCGAGGCCATGTGGAACGGTGAAGGCGACACCGATGCGATTATCGAAGCCCGGGGCCTGAAGCAGATTTCCGACAGCGGCGCGATCGAGAAAATCATCGACGACATCATCGCTGCCAATCCGGCGCAGGTGGCCGAGTACCGCAGCGGTAAGGAAAAGATGTTCGGCTTCTTCGTCGGGCTGGCGATGAAAGCCAGCAAGGGCAAGGCCAACCCGGCGCAACTCAACGATCTCATGAAGAAGAAGCTGGTTGGCTGAACGGCGCTAGTTTGGTAAATAGGCGGGCAATAAAAAACGGGGGACACGTCCCCCGTTTTGTTTGGTTCTTTCTTATTTAGCGCTACCAACCGGTACTGCGGCAGCCGGCTGTTCTGGGGGGTAGCCCTTCAGTTCTCGGAAACGTTTCTTGTCTTCCTCGAAACGAGCCTGGATGGTTTTGTATTCCTGATTCCATTTTGCCACGATCCCCTCGGCTGTTTTGAGCTCGTTTTCGTTCGCCTTGATTTGCGCGCTCAGCCAGTCTGGAATCGGTCTTTTGTTTTTGCTGAAGCCATCAGCCTGTTTGCGCGATTCGGCGAGGCGTGATTGGGCGGTTTTGACGCGCATCTGGCTGCCGTCGATCTGGGCCTGTGTGGCCTGCAGGTTGCGGTCGCGCGACAGGTTGATTTCCTTTTCGTTGGTGTAGGTGCTCAGCAGCGCATTGTCGCGACGCTTTTGTTGCAGGACATTTTCTTCATCCAGTTTTTGCTGCGCCGCGGCATTTTCGTGAGCTTTTCGTTCTTCCTCGGTGGGGTAGCGGGTTTTCTTTTTCTCCATGCCCTTGCTGGATAACTCGCTGCTGGTGCGGCATTTGTCCAGCACTTCGGCGGGGATGGAATCACCATAGTAGACGCGGCCCTTGTCGTCGACGCATTTTTTCAGCGGGGCTGCCTGAGCCACGCCGCTACAGAGGGTGATGAAGAGCAGAAGAGTCAGTTTTTTCATGAGAGTTTCCTTATTTAACGCCGTATTGTTCACGGTAAGCGGCAACGGCGGCACTGTTTGCGGCTATTTCCGGGTGGCTTTGCAGATAGCCGATCAGGCTGTCCAGATTGGTAATGCTGATAACGGGGATGGCGTAACTCTGGCTGACTTCCTGTACCGCCGAGAGTGCTCCGCTGCCGCGTTCCATGCGGTCGATGGCGATGGCCACGCCTTGTGGTGTGGCGCCGTGCTGGCGGATCAGTTCCACCGACTCGCGCACCGAAGTGCCGGCGGAAATTACGTCGTCGACGATCAATACCTTGCCCTGTAGTGGCGCGCCGATCAGGGAGCCGCCCTCGCCGTGGTCCTTGGCTTCCTTGCGGTTGAAGCAGAAAGGCACGTTGCGGCCCTGCTGTGCCAGCGCGATGGCGATCGCCGCCACCAGGGGAATGCCCTTGTAGGCCGGGCCGAACAGCATGTCGAATTCAACCCCGGCAGCGATGATGGCTTTGGCGTAAAATTGCCCGAGTTTTTGCAGTGCCTCGCCGTCGTTGAACAAGCCGGCGTTGAAAAAATAGGGGGAAAGACGCCCTGCCTTGGTCTTGAATTCGCCGAAGCACAATACTTTGCGTGCAATCGCAAACTCGATGAATTCCTGTCTAAAATCGGTCATGTTCAATCAGTTTTAAGGACGTATCTTGCGCATTATATCTGTAAATTTAAATGGCATCCGCTCTGCCGCCAGCAAAGGCTTTTTTGACTGGCTGACCAAGCAGGATGCCGACGTGGTGTGCCTGCAGGAACTCAAGGCCCAGGCCGCCGACCTGCGCCCGGAAATGCTCCATCCGGCGGGCTTTCACGGCTGCTTCCATTATGCCGAGAAGAAGGGCTACAGCGGTGTCGGCATTTACTCGCGGCGTGAGCCGGATGCAGTGGTCGTCGGGCTGGGCATTGCCGACATCGATGCCGAAGGGCGCTATCTGCAGGCGGATTTTGGCAACCTGTCGGTGATTTCGCTGTACCTGCCCTCCGGCTCCAGCTCCGAGGAACGCCAGCAGGTGAAATTCTATTTTCTCGAACGCTTCCTGCCGCACTTGCGCGAACTCAAGGCCAGCAACAGGGAAATCATCCTGTGTGGCGACTGGAATATCGCACACAAGGAAATCGACCTCAAGAACTGGAAATCCAACCAGAAGAACTCAGGCTTCCTGCCCGAGGAGCGCGCCTGGCTCACGCATGTGTTTGACGAAGTGGGCTGGGTGGACGTGTTTCGCCGCCTGCATCCAGAGGCCACAGGCGAGGCCTATACCTGGTGGTCGAATCGCGGCCAGGCCTGGGCCAAGAATGTGGGCTGGCGCATCGACTATCAGATTACAACGCCAGGCATCGCCGAGAAGGCCGTGCATGCCGATGTTTACAAGGAGCAGCGCTTTTCCGACCATGCGCCGCTGACAATCGATTACGACTGGCCGCGCTGAACAGGATCAGGCTGGACTGAGCGAGCCTTTTGCGAGCAAGGCGGCAAACTCTCCGGCGGGCACCGGGCGGCTGAACAGGTAGCCCTGAATTTCGTCGCAACCCAGGTTTGTCAGATAAGCCAGTTGCGCTTCGGTTTCCACCCCTTCGGCGATGACCGAGAGTTGCAGTGCCTGTCCCAGCTGAATAATGGCTTTGACGATGGCGGCATCGCCGGGGTCCGTGACCAGGTCGCGCACGAAGGACTGGTCGATCTTGAGTTTGTCTACCGCCAGGCGTTTGAGGTAGGAGAGGCTGGAATAACCAGTGCCGAAGTCGTCGATGGATAGCTTCACCCCCAGTGTTTTCAGGTGCTGCAGGGTTTGCATGGTTTCTTCGACATTCTGCAGCAGAATCGATTCTGTTAGCTCCAGTTCGAGGTTTGCTGGCGGCAGGCCTGTGCGCTGCAGTGCGGCCCTGACCATTTCCAGCACGTTGCCACGCTTGAATTGCAGGGCCGAAAAGTTAACCGCCATGACTATCTCAGCGAGGCCGAGATCCTGCCAGGCACGTGCCTGGCGGCAGGCTTCATTGAGCACCCATTCGCCGATCTGGATGATGTGGCCACTATCCTCCGCTAGCGGGATGAAACGGGCTGGAGAGACCAGTCCATCGGTCGGGTGCAGCCAGCGCACCAGCGCTTCCACGCCGACGATGCGTCCGCTGCCTATGTCGATCTGGGGCTGGTAGTGGAGCAGGAATTCCTGGTTCTTTACTGCGCTATGCAATTGCCCCTGTAGCCGGATCTGTTCCAGTGCACCCTCGTTCATCTCCCGGGAAAAGAAGCGGTAGGTGTTCCGTCCGCTGCCCTTGGCGTGATTAACAGCGGTGTCGGCTTTTTTAAGCAAGGTGTCGAAGTCATGCCCGTCATTGGGTACCAGGCTGATGCCGATGCTGAAGGAGACATTCAGCAGATGCTCGCCGATGCTGATCGGCTCGGCAAAGGCGTTGAGGATGCTGCTGGTGATGCGACCTACCGCCCCGAAATCGGCAATGCTGTTGAGCAGGATGACGAATTCATCCCCGCCCTGGCGGCTGATGGTATCGGTGTCGCGCAGGTTGCGTTGCAGCCGCTCCACCGCCTTGAGCAACAACTGGTCGCCGACATCGTGCCCGAGGCCGTCGTTGATCTGCTGGAAATTGTCGAGGTCGAGGTAGAGCATGGCCAGCCCGGACTGTTCGCGTTCGGCAATGATCAGCGCCTGTTCGAAGCGGTCGTGCAGCAACAGCTGGTTGGGCAGGTGGGTGAGGGGGTCATAATGGGCTAGGAAGGCTGCTCGTTCTTCGGCTGCGGCACGTTCGGCGCGGGTGCGTAGCGTGACGATGCCGTAGGCGAGGTCGCTGGCCAACTCCTCCAGCAGCCGCACTTCCTCGGGGTTAAACGCATCGGGGTCTGCCGAGTAAATGTTGAGTGCGCCCAACACCTTCGTTTCGCTGATCAGGGGGAGTGCAATGCTGGACTGGTAGTTGCGCTTGATTGCATTTTCCCGCCATGGCGCCATCCTGGGATTGTTCAGGACATTCTGGTTGATTTCGGTGTGTCCGGTTCTGATCGCCGTGCCGGTTGGGCCCCGGCCCCGCTCGGTATCCGTCCAGGTAATGTTGACACTGTCGAGATAGCCATTATCGAAGCCAAATTGCGCCATGGGGCGCACGGTCCCGGTCTCGTCCTGTTCTGCATAACCGACCCAGGCCATACGATAGCCGCCGTTTTCGACGATCAGGCGGCAGATTTCCGCCAGCAGTTTATGTTCGTCTTCTGCATGAACCAGGGTCATGTTGCAGTCGCTCAACAGGCGCAGCGCGCGCGTCATGCTGTTTGCTACCGCCAGAGCGCGTGCGCGCCCGGTCGCCAACTGCCATACCACCAGGGCCAGCAACACGCTGCCGATGGCGCCGGAAATGGCGACAATTTGGGCTTTCTCGCTTTTTAGTTGTGCGTCGAAAGGCGGCAGGGAACGGACAGCCACGGTCCATTGGTGGCCGAACAGGCTTATATTTTGGCTGGACTTGAATATTGCAGCGGACTGGTTTGCGGCAGTCGCCGAGTCGAACATTAGTTTGTCCGGTGCTGCCGTCTCCCCGTCGTAGATCTTGAGATCCAGCGATGCGCTGATCTCGCCGAAATGTCGGCTCAATATCCCCCGCATCAGGTCGTTCATGCGGAACGGAGCGTACACCCACCCCACCAGATTGTCGCGGCGCTGCTCGAGCGTTTCAAGAGGCGCGCCGGCGCGATAGACTGGCACGTACATGAGGAAGCCGGGCTGCCTGTCGCTTTCGGTTTCCTGCAGCAAGCTCACCTTGCCGGAAATGATGGTGCTGTTATTGTCGCGCGCCTGTGCCATGGCAGCGTGGCGTACGGGTTCGGTATACATGTCGTAGCCAAAGGCGCGCTGGTTGCGCCAGTCAAATGGCTCCAGATATATGATCGAGGTGTAGATGTCGCGCTCTTCTTCAGGCCGGATGCCATACCGGGGGAAGCCTTGCTGGCGGATTTGCTCGATGTGGCGGGCCTTGTCTCCAGGTGGCACCAGCAGGGAAAAGCCGACGCCCTGAATGCCGGGATAATTGTTCGCCAGTTTTAGTGCATTGATATATTCCTGAAACGCGTCGCGCTCCACCGATTGCACTGCCTTGAAGAGGCCAGTTGCGCCGATTAACACATGCTCATAGTGATGCAGCCGATTTTCGATGTCGCGGATGATTTCATTGGCGCGGAAGTTGAACTCGTCCTGGCGGGATTGTCTGGCGGCATGCCGCGTGGCATCCTGCAGCACATAGGTCAGCACCAGCCCAAGGCACAGGATGATCCAGGGCAAGGCCCTGACCAGTGAGAGACGTGTTCCAGACTCGGAGTGGCTGGTGGGCATCAGGAGGACAAGATTCGAAGGTGATTTAAGACTACATCATATTGAAAAAAGGGCAATAGTCATGGCTGCGGGTTGGGGAGGGGTTGCCGATCTTTATCCTCGTTCCACGGCGCCACTTTTAACAGTAATAACATGCCGGGTAGCGCCAGCAAGGTGCATAACAGGAAGAAGCTGACCCAGCCCAGTTGCTCCACCAGGTAGCCGGTAGCCGAGTTGAATAAGGTGCGCGGTACGGCCGAGAGGCTGGTGAACAGGGCGAACTGGGTGGCGGTGTAGAGCGGGTGGGTGGCGCGGGCGATGAAGGCGACAAACGCTGTCGTGCCCAGCCCTACGCCCAGCGCCTCGAAGCCGATCACCCCGGCGAGCAGCGGCAGATCATGGCCGCGCTGCGCCAGCAGGGCGAAGCCCAGGATCGATACCGCCTGCACCACGCCGAACAACCACAGAGCACGGTTGATGCCAAGCCGGATCATCCATATCCCGCCCAGCAGACCGCCGATGATGGCGGGCCACAGACCGGCATTTTTGGCAATCAGGCCGATTTCCGTCTTGCTGAAACCCATGTCAAGGTAGAAGGGCGTGGCTAGCGCCGTGGCCATGCTGTCGCCGAGTTTGTAAAAGAAGATGAAGGAGAGGATCAGCAATGCCTGCTGCCACCCGGCGCGATTGATGAATTCGTGGAAGGGCTCCACCACCGCTTCCCTGAGCGTGCGCGGCGACCCCTGGGCGCGCTCGGGCTCCCTGGACATCAGGGTCATGGCGATGCCGGGTAGCATGAACAGGGCGGTGATCCAGAATACGCTGCTCCATGGCAGGTGATCGGCGAGGATCAGCGACAGCGAGCCGGGTACCAGGCCGGCGATGCGGTAGGCGTTGACGTGGATGGCGTTGCCCAGGCCCAGTTCCACATCCAGCAGTATCTCGCGCCGGAAGGCGTCCAGCACGATGTCCTGGGAGGCGGCGAAGAAGGCCACCGCGGCGGCGAGGTAGGCGATTACCCAGATGTCCAGCTTGGGTTCGAACCAGCCGAACAGGGGCAGGGAAAGCAGCAGTGCGAGCTGTGTCACCAGAATCCAGCCACGCCGCCGCCCGAGATGCGGCCAGGCGAAGCGGTCCATCAGCGGCGACCAGATGAATTTCCAGGTAAAGGGCAGCTGGATCAGGGCGAACAGGCCGATGGCCTTGAGGTCCACCTGCTCCGAGCGCAGCCAGGCGGGCAGCAGGCTGATGAGAATGTAGAGCGGCAGGCCGGAGCTGAAGCCGGTGAAAATACAGATCAGCATGCGCCGGTTGAAAATGACTTCGCGTAACATTTTTTCCTAAAACGGCAATTTAACCACGGAGAAAGGCGGTTAGCGGACTCTTGATGAATGTATCAGTAGACGAATGCCAAGCATTATACAATCCATGGTTTTTCCTCCGTGTCCTCCGTGGTTAATGGGTTTTTTAGTCTTTATCCGGGTGACGCAACAAAGCCCGTAACCTTACCGTAAACAGTGCGCTGTGTCACAATGCCCGCCATGTTGGAACAGAGCCTTTTTGCAGTATTTCTTGTCGGCCTGCTGGGCGGCACCCATTGCGTCGGCATGTGTGGCGGCATCGTGGCCGCTATTTCCCTGCAACTACCCGGCCAGGGCACGCGCTTCAGTTACCATTTCGCCTACAACGCCGGGCGTGTCCTGAGCTACGCCATCGCCGGTGGGATTGCCGGCGCAGTGGGCGCCAGCACCTTGCTGCTCAAGGGCTTCTGGCCGGTACAACAGGGTCTGTATGTCGTCGCTAACGTGATGCTGGTGGTGCTCGGGCTTTACCTCGCCGGTCTCTGGCAGGCGGTGACGCAAATCGAGCGCCTGGGCGGGCTGCTGTGGCGGCGCCTGCAGCCTTTCTCGAAGCATTTCCTGCCAGTGCGCAATCCGGCACAGGCTTTCGCGCTGGGTGCGCTTTGGGGCTGGCTGCCGTGCGGGCTGGTGTATAGCGTGCTGATTTCAGCGCTGGCGAGCGGCAGTGCGATTTCAGGTGCGGCGACCATGGTGGCTTTCGGTCTCGGCACGCTGCCCAACCTGATTGCCATGGGGTTGTTTGCCCAGCAGTTGCAGGCTTTCACCAAAACTCTCTGGGTGCGTCGCATAGCGGGCTTGCTGGTGGCGGGGTTTGGCGTGTGGGGGTTGGTGCGGCTGGCGCTGGGGTGATCTCACGGTAAAGGCCAACCCCTCCCGTCCTCCCCTTGTCAGGGGAGGAGCAAAGGCTTCCCCCCTGACAAGGGGGGATTGAGGGGGGTAGCTTTTCCGTTTAGCCGCGTTCGATCCGGTACGCCGCGACACTGCCCCTGATGTTGGGCAGAAAGCCGATTTCCCGTTCCCCATCCATCACCACACGTTGCAGAATACGGATGCCATGTGTGGCGCAGAACGCCTCAAAATCCTTGAGGGTGCAGAGATGGATGTTGGGCGTGTCATGCCACTGATAGGGCAGATTGGTCGAAACCGGCATGTGGCCCTGCAGCACCTGCACGCGGTGACGCCAGTAGCCGAAGTTGGGGAAGGCGACGATAGCTTCCTTGCCGACGCGCAGCATTTCCCCGATCACCTGCTCGATATGCTTCATCGCCTGCAAGGTTTGCGACAGGATTACATAATCGAAAGAGGCCGCCTCGAAGCCGGACAGGCCTGAATCGAGGTCGTTCTGGATCACGTTGAGGCCTTTCCTGACGCAGGCGAGGATGTTGGCATCCTTGATGTCGACGCCATAGCCGTGAGCCTGGCGCGCATCCATGAGGTATTTCAGCAGGGTGCCATCGCCGCAACCAAGATCGAGAACGCGCGAGCCAGGTTTGACCCAGGCCGCGATGGTGGCGAAATCATGACGGACTGTTTCATTCACCATGTTCATGCCGCCTCCCCTTCCCCTGCAACTCGTTCCATGTAAGTCCGCACCAGATTATGGTAATGCGGGTCCTCCATGAGGAAGGCATCGTGGCCGTGGGCGGCGGTGATTTCCGCGTAGCTCACATCAAGATTGTTATCCAGCAGCGCCTTGACGATCTCACGCGAGCGTGCGGGCGAAAAGCGCCAGTCGGTGGAGAAGGAAATCACCAGGAACCTGGCGCGGGCAGCCTGCATGGTTTCGCTCAAATGGCTGTGCTGATGGTGGTGGCTGGGGTCGAAATAATCCAGTGCCTTGGTCATCAGCAGGTAGGTGTTGGCATCGAAACTGTCGGCGAACTTGTCGCCTTGGTAGCGCAGGTAGGACTCGATCTCGAATTCAACCTCATAACCGAAGTTGTAGGCACCGGAACGCAATAGCCGGCCGAATTTTTCCCCCATCACATCGTCTGACAGATAGGTGATATGGCCCAGCATGCGCGCGATGCGCAAGCCGCGGCGCGGCACCACGCCGTGGGCGTAATAATCGCCGCCGTGGAAGTCCGGGTCGGTGAGGATGGCCTGGCGCGCGACATCGTTGAAGGCGATATTCTGTGCTGTGAGTTTGGGTGCGGCGGCGATCACCAGCGCATGGCGCAGGCGGTCGGGGTGGTTCACGCTCCATTGCAGTACCTGCATACCGCCCAGGCTGCCGCCGACAATGGCGGCGAACTGGCGGATACCGAGCAGGTCGGCCAGCCGTGCCTGGGTTTCCACCCAGTCTTCCACCGTCACCACCGGAAAGCTGGCGCCGAACGGCTTGCCTGTGTGCTGGTTGATGCTGGAAGGGCCGGTGGAGCCGTGGCAGCCGCCCAGATTGTTGAGCCCGATGACGAAAAAACGCCCGGTATCGATCGGCTTGCCCGGGCCGATCATGTTGTCCCACCAACCTGGGCGCTTGTCGTGTTCGGAATGATAACCCGCTACGTGGTGATTGCCGGAAAGGGCATGGCATACCAGCACAGCATTGGACTTGTCGGCGTTGAGTGTACCGTAGGTTTCGTACACCAGTTCGTAAGACGGCAGCACAGCGCCGCTTTTCAGCGTGAGCGGCGCATCAAAACGGGCAGTTTGGGGTGTGACGATGAGTTTGGACATATCCGGGCGATTATCGTGAATTTTTGCCGGGGCTGCAAATTTAGCTATCAGCTGTCAGGAGGCTGGTTTGACTGACAGCTGATTGCTGACAGCTATCTAAGCATTCAAGCGCGCCAGGTGCGCGTGCATTCTTTCCGGTTCTTCGGTCTTGAGCATGCGGTTTACCAGCGATGGCAGGTCCGGCAGGTTGGTGCGCAGAATCTGCTGTTTGACCGCCAACAGATGGGCCGGGTGCATGGAAAACTGGCGCAGACCCAGGCCTAGCAGGAGGCGGGTCAGCCTGACATCACCCGCCATTTCGCCGCACACCGACACAGGAATGCCGGCCTTGTCCGCACTCTTGATGGTGTAGGCGATAAGCTGCAGTACCGAAGGATGCAGCGGGTCGTAGAGATGTGCCACGCTGTCGTCGGTACGGTCGATGGCGAGTGTGTACTGGATCAGGTCGTTGGTGCCGATGGAGAGAAAATCCAGGTGCTTGGCAAAAATATGCGACGACAGGGCGGCGGCAGGGATCTCGATCATGCCGCCGATGGGGAGGTTGGCATCGTAAGGGATTTTTTCCTCATCCAGGCTCTGTTTGGCGTGCGCGAGGAGATGGCATGCCTGGTTGAGCTCGGTCAGTGACGAGAGCATGGGGATCAGCAGCTTGATCCTGCCGTAATGCGAGGCGCGCAGAATGGCACGCAATTGGGCGTGAAACAGCTGCGGTTCGGCCAGGCACAGGCGGATGGCGCGCAGGCCGAGTGCCGGGTTGGCGCTGATGTTCTCTGCCCCGAACAACTGTTTGTCCGCTCCCAGGTCGAGGGTGCGGATGGTGACCGGGAGGCCTTGCATTTCCTCCGCCACCTTGCGGTAGGCGAGGAATTGCTCCTCCTCGCCGGGCAGGTCACGCCGGTTGAGGAACAGGAATTCGCTGCGGAACAAGCCAATCCCGGTTGCTCCGTTGGCCTTCACGTCGCCAATGTCGTCCGGCAACTCGATGTTTGCGTGCAGTTCCATCTCCGTGCCATCCAGTGTGGTGGCACGTGTGGTCTTGAGCCGCTTGAGTTTCTGTTTTTCCAGTTCCCACTGGCTCTGGCGCAGCTTGTACTCGGCCAGCACCGTCTTGTCCGGGTTGACGATGACGATGCCCTGCGTGCCGTCCACGATTAGCAGTTCGCGTTCGCGGATCAGGCTGCGCGCATGGTGTAACGCCACGATCGAGGGAATGTTGAGGCTGCGGGCGAGAATCGCGGTGTGCGAAGTGGTGCCACCGACATCGGTGACAAAAGCGGCGAAGGCGTGTTGCTTGAACAGCATCATGTCGGCGGGAGACAGGTCGTGCGCTACCAGGATGCTGGTCTGGTCCGGGCTCGCCGGGCCGGGGGTGTGCAGGGTAGCGTGACCGAGCAGGGATTTAAGTACCCGCTCCACCACCTGCACCACGTCCGCCTTGCGTTCGCGCAGGTAGTCATCCTCGATCTGGTCGAACTGCGCCAGCAGGGTGTCCATTTGCTGCTTCAGCGCCCATTCGGCGTTGACGCGCTGGGTTTCGATGCGCTCCTTGGGTGCGGTGGAAAGGGTCGGGTCGCTCAGGATCAGGATGTGCAGGTCGAGGAAAGCATCGAATTCCGCCGGCGCGCTGGCGGGAATGTTGCTGCGCAATTCCTTCAGTTCCTGCAGCGTGGCCTGAATGGCCGCCTCGAAACGGATGATTTCATCCGGGATCTGGGCCTTGAGCACCCCGTACTGCGGCACGTCGAGGCCGACGTGCGAGATGAGATGCGCATGACCGATGGCGATGCCGCCCGAGACGGCGACGCCATGCATGGTAAAACTCACCAAGCCCTCCGCTGATGGCTGACAGCTGACAGCTGACAGCTAGTCCTCATTCGCCTTCCCCGAACTTGTCATTGATCAGGGCGACAATCGTCTGCATTGCCTGCTCTTCATCCTCGCCGTCGATTTCGATGCCGATGGTGGCGCCTTTGGCGGCAGCCAGCATCATCACGCCCATGATGCTCTTGGCGTTGACGCGCTTGTCGTTGCGGCTGAGCCAGATCTGGCTTTTATGCTGCCCAGCGGCTTGCGTGAGCTTGGCCGAGGCGCGTGCATGCAGCCCCAGCTTGTTAGTGATCTCGATATCCCGTTGCAACATTGCAGACTTCCATGGTGGTGTAAATGATACCGTCGTGGCCTCCGGAAAGCGCTTTCTCCACTACGGTGGCAAGGGGTTCGTCGCGATAGGTGAGGGCCCGCACCAGCATCGGCAAATTGACGCCGGCAATACCTTCCACCCGGCCCGGTTCAAGCATGCAGCAGGTGATGTTGGTGGGCGTGGCGCCGTAGATGTCGGTCAGGATCAACACACCTTCACCTTGATCTAGCTGACGTATCAGCTCCTTGGCCTGGGGCAGGATCGCTACCGGGTCGTCGTGAATGGTGACGCCCAGTTGTTGCAGATTCAGGGGGCGGCTGCCCATGACATGGCTGGCGCAGTGAATGAGACTTTCGCCCAGAGCGCCGTGGGCGACGATAAGAATGCCGATCATCAGGGTTGATGTTGCCGGAAAAAAGAAGCCATTTTACTC
>Ga0105091_10000180_pt1 | contig 24472 bp, 11 predicted proteins | sample PPLLak1March2015_FD_87022 | JGI IMG/M metagenome (GOLD analysis project Ga0105091, IMG submission 87022) | Freshwater sediment microbial communities from Prairie Pothole Lake near Jamestown, North Dakota, USA - PPLs Lake P7 Core (1) Depth... | ecosystem: Environmental > Aquatic > Freshwater >... | reverse complement strand
GTTGTCGCTTGAGGACAACTTCGGGAAAGGAATCCAACCGCTGACGCTGCCGCCGAACTGGTGCCGGTTCAGGGACTGCTTCTCACGATCGTTCGGATCCGGAGTCCGTTTTTGAATCGGGTTCACGGCATCGAGCCAATCGTTACGACCATACTCGTACAGGCTGCCGTGGAAAGAGCTGCCGCCCGATTTCGTCTGAACCGCGACGACCATACCTGAGTTGCGGCCGTATTCGGCGTTGAACGTGCTCATCTGAACGCGGAACTCTGCCACAGCGTCGATCGATGGCTGGGTATACTGAGACTGGTTGTCGCCGACATCCAGGTTCGGCGTGCCGTCGAGGTAGAAATTGTTCTGCGAACCCCGACCGCCGCCCACGTGCAGCGTCTCGACGCCGTTGAAAGTCAAACCAAGGTTCGACTGACTGTTCATCGTAACGCCCGGCACTGTGCGCATCAGCGCGGTCCAGTTGCGGCCGTTCATCGGCAGCTCAGAGACCTGCTTCTGCTCCACGAAGAATGACTTCTCCATGGTGTTCGTCTGAACCATCGGAATCTCGCCGGTGACGGAAACGACCGTCGCCACTTCACCGACCTTCATGGTCAGTTTTCCGACGTCCAGTTTCGCGTTGACGTCGAGTTTGACATCAGACAGGTTCAGGGTCTGAAAACCGGTCAACTCGACCTTAATCGTGTAGAGGCCGGGCTGGACATTTAACGCCTGGAACCGTCCGGCATCATCGGTCACCATTTCACGGACCAATGCGGTTTTTACTTGGTCGATCACCTGGACGGTGGCCCCAGGCAACACACCGCCTGATTGATCGACGACTGTACCGCCGATCAACTGCGCCTGCCCGTAGACCGCGGGCATCAGGGGCAGCGCAAGCAGCACAGCCAGAATTAGGACTTTAGTTCGCTTCATTACTCCTCCTCCTCCTTAACATGTGGAGCGATAAGAACTGCGGACCGAGAGGAACACACTAAAACAACGTTGGCCTGGGAAGCCTACGCCCTTCTTTTATATCGACGGACACAGGCGAAGCAAGTAAAAAGGGGTAAACGGATGTTAGCGACAACGGTAGCCGTTTTCCGAAACATTTCCGACTAGTCTTTACCCTTCAGCGACTTAGTCATTTACCCCCTTGACTGGGGCAGTGTGGAGTAGTATAAAGACAAGTGCCCAGGCTCGGATTGGAGTTCCCTTGAGTTCATCCGAGCAAGACACCCCAAGAATCGATGAAATGCGGGCCGAACTGTCCGCAGTTTTGTCGTCGAAGTATTTCTCTCGTGCTCCGACCCTTGTTCAGTTTCTCTCCTATGTCTGCGAAAAGTACTTTCAGGGCCAAGCCGAACAGATCAAGGAGTACACGGTTGCGCTGGAGGCTTTCGGCCGGCCGGAGACGTTTGAGCCGAAGCGGGATCCGATTGTCCGTGTGGACGCCAACCGTTTACGGCTGAGGTTGCTCAAGTACTACCGGCATGAGGGTCGGAATCACGCCGTCAGGATCTCGCTGCCGACCGGCCAATACATCCCAATGTTTGAGTTCTGTGATGGAGCATCGGCGAAAAGTCATCCGCTCCTGCCGGCTGGCGGTGCTCTGCCCCCGGAAACGGTCGTGTCTCATTCGCCCGGCAGCAACGGCGCCGCTCTGACGCACGACAATCCGCAGCCCGTTGCTAGTCTGCCGGAGGAAACCTCGGACGGCACGCGGCAGCGACGAAAGATTCCGAGACCCGTCTATTCGCTGGCCGGCCTGATGTTAGCCATCCTGACCCTGTCCGGTATCAGTCTCAGGTGGTCCAGTCTGCCTCTGTCACAAGCTGACCCATTACCGATACCCGCCTCCTCTGTCCCTGCGCTGCCCGGGGGAGAGGTTCGCATCCTCTGCGGGAATTCGACTCCCAGGTACGTCGACCAAGTTGGCCGAATCTGGGCCGGAGACCGCTTTTTTGCCGGCGGCGAGACATTTGCGACGAACGTCCCCATCGCGAGGTCGGAAGATCCGGTGATCTGGCAAAAGGGCCGCGAAGGCAGTTTTGCTTATGACATTCCTCTTAACCCTGACATTTATGAGCTTCGGCTCTATTTTGCGGAGCCGGTTTACGGGGTTGACGAAAAGGAAGGTGGCGGTGAAACGAACCGGCTCTTCGATGTTCTGGTCAACGGAAACATCATCCTCGACAACTTCGACATCATTGCCGACGCTTGTGGAACCAGAACTGCGGATGTGAAAGTGTTGACGGATGTCTCGCCGGCTTCGGATGGCTATCTTCATCTACGCTTCACCCCGCGCAAGAGCAGGGCGTTACTTAATGCGGTAGAGCTTGTCCCGGGCATCCCCGGGCGGATCAGGCCCATCCAAATCACGACCAGCTCTTATCCGGTTTACTCGACCGACCAGACGCTTTGGGGTGCGGACCGGTATTTCGTCGGCGGGAGTCACGTGAGCTATACCGAGCGGGTAGCCGGAAGCGACTCCCCGCAGATCTACGGCAGCGAGCGGTTTGGCAATTTCAGCTACTGCATTCCGGTTGCTCCTGGGCGCTATACCGTCCGGCTTCACTTTCGGGAAGCCTGGTTCGGGCCGGAGAACGGAGGCAAGGGAGGTGCGGGGAGCCGGATTTTCGACGTTCACTGCAACGGCCTGATGCTCCTCAAGGACTTCGACATTTTTTCCGAGGCCGGAGGAGCAGACCGGGCATTCATGAAAGAGTTCAGGGGTTTAGAAGCCAATCCGCAGGGCAAGCTGATTCTGACTTTTCAGCCGAGTGAAAACTACGCCTGCATCAGCGCCCTGGAGGTCATCCAGGAGGCGGAGTAGGGGAGGGGCGTAAGGGCGCCACCCGTCTTAGAGAGCCGCGCACGGAGCGAACGGGCTTCAGCCCGGAGCGCAGTAAGCGGGCAACCCATCGTGCCATAACGGTTCGATGGGTGGCCCGCTTACTGCGCTCCGGGCTGAAGCCCGTTCGCTCCGTGCGCGGCTCTCTAAGACGGGTGGTTCACCCCTGCACGGGTTCCGCGCCGGTGACAACAGCCTCTTCCTTCACCCGCTTCGACTCGACCATCATGTAAACGGTCGGAATGAAGAGGAGCGTGATTAAGGTTGAGGAGACCAATCCGCCGATGACCACGCGAGCCATCGGAACCTGAAGCTCAGAGCCTTCGCCAATTCCCAGCGCCATTGGCGCGAGGCCCAGGACGGTAGTCAGCGTCGTCATCAAAATGGGGCGAAGCCTTCGTCTTCCGGCCACTTCCAAAGCTTGTCGGAGCGAGTAATTGTGCTCACGTCGCAGCAGATTCGTGTAGTCGACAAGCACGATGGCGTTATTGACGACGATCCCGGCGAGCATGATGGCTCCGATAAATCCCTGCATATTGAAGGTGGTGTTCGTGAGGATCAGCGTCAGCACCACCCCTACCAGCGCGAGCGGAATCGAGAACATGATGATCAACGGGTAACGGAAAGACTCGAACTGCGCCACCATGACCAGGTAAACGAGAACAATGGCCAGCACCATGCTCATGATCAAATCGTTGAACGCCCGCTGTTGTTCTTCGTATTCGGCCCCCAGCAGCACACCAAAATCGAGCGGAACCGAGAGCTCGCGAAGCCGGTACTGAAGATCCTGGATAACGCTGCCGAGATCTCGTCCGGCCAGGTTGGCGCTCACGACAATATTCCGCTCGTTGTTTTTGCGCTCGATTTCGACGGGTCCTTCGGCCGGCTGGAGTGTAACCAGGCTGCGCAGCGGAACGATCTTTCCCGATGGCGTCTGGATCGGCGTGTCCAACACTTTGTCGATGTCTTTGCGGTCGGCCTCCCCGTAGCGCACCAACACGTCGAATTCGTCACCGCCCTGCCGGAACATCGTCGCGCGGGTGCCTCCGACGGTGGTGCTCAGGGTATTTGCGATTTCCGAGACTGACAAGCCAAACGCAGCGGCCTTGGTGCGGTCGACGTGGACCTGGTTTTCCGGGCGGCCTTCGCTCTGGCTCATGACCGCATCGGTGACACCGGGAATGGTTTCCATGATCCGGCGCACCTGGACGGCAAGATCGTACGCCCGGTCGAGGTCATGTCCCCTGACCTCGACGCTCAAACGTTCTTCGGTTGAGCTCGTCATCCGCATGATCCGGAAACTGCCGCCCGCGCGGGCGCGGATGCGGACTCCGGTAAACGGGGCGAATTCGGGTCTCAGCGCATCAGCAATCTCCTGACTGGTGCGGTCCCTTTGGGATTTATCAACGAGGACGACACGGATGGATCCGGAAGCCACACCTCCTCCGCCCCAACCCCCGCCCGAACCCACTTCGGTCATCACGTGGTCAGCCTCGGGAATGGCCTTTTGGGCGATGGCTTCGAGCCTGCGTGCCATCGCGTCGCTGGATTCCAGCGTACTGCCTGGCGGCAGTTCATAGCTGATCCGGACTTCGCCCTCGTCGGTCTCAGGAGACAACTCGACTCCGATCAGGGGAAGCAAAAACAAGCTCCCTATGAAGAGCGCCACCGTTCCGGTCACGACCGTTTTGCGGTGGTCCAAAGCCCAATGGATCCCACGCTGATAGCCGGCATCCAGCCGTTCGAGCAGCGTACCGCCAAAATGAACGAACCGATACGTCAGCGACTTTCGGTTTGGTTCCTGCACCTTTATGAATTTCGAGCAAAGCACCGGTACGAGCGTGAGCGCCACGACCAGGGAACAGATGAGGCTGAAAGTCACGACATAAGCCAACTGCTTGAACATGACGCCGCTCATGCCGCCGGTGAAGACGACGGGCAGGAAAACGACGACTGTGGTCAAAGCCGAAGCTATGATGGCAGGCCCGACCTCGCGTGTCCCGAGGATCGCGGCCTCTTTGCGGTCCAGTCCCGCCTCCCGGTGCCGGAAGATATTCTCGAGCACGACAATCGCCGAGTCGACGAGCATTCCGACCCCCAGAGCCAACCCGCCGAACGTGATCGTATTCAGCGTGAAACCGTAGAAGTACATCAGGGCGAAAGTGCCGATGACGGAGATCGGGATGGCAATCGAGATAATCAGCGAGCTTCGGAAGTTCCTGAGAAACAGCAGGAGAACGAATATAGCGAGGATGGAGCCGAAGAGGGCGGCGTCTCGGACGGACCGGATCGAGTTCTCGATGTACTTGGAACTGTCCATGGTCACATCGAGCTTGATGTTCGAAAAATCCCGGTTGATCCGGTCTATCTCTTTGCGGACTTCCCGGGCGACCGCCACCGTGTTGGCCCCCGACTGCTTGTTGACCGACAATCGGATGGCAGGCTTACCGTCGACCCGGGTGTAGTCCCTGATCTCCTGGTGGGTGTCTTCGACCTTGGCGATGTCTCTAACCCGCACCGGGATGCCGTTTCGCTGCGTCACCATCGTCTCTTCGATCTGCTGAATATTCGTGTATTCGCCCTGAGTCCTCAGCAGGATCTCGAAGTTACCCTCATAGACGTTGCCAGCCGGGAGCTGAACGTTTTCGCGGCGCAGTGCTGCCAGCACCTCTTCCGTCCCGATCTGCAGCGACTGAAGCCTGTCCCGGTTCAGATCCACGTGTATCTCGCGGCGCAGTCCGCCACGGATGTTGACGGCGGCGACTCCCGGCGCTCGTTCCAGGCGATATTGAACCTGGTCCTCGACAAAGTACCGCAGATCGCGCGGGTTCATGTTCCCGGATACGGACAGGAACAGGATCGGAAACTGGGAGATGTCGAACTTAAAGATGACCGGCGTTTCGGCGTCTTCCGGAAGGGCGCCGCGCAGCCGGTCTATGCGTGTCCGCACCTCATCGGCGGCCTCCGCGAGATCCGTACCCCAGGTGAAGTTAACCCTGACGGAGCTGACACCCTCGGAGGACTCCGAGGTGATCTCCTCGATGCCCGGCACGCTGCCCAGCGCGCGCTCGATTGGCTCTGTGACCAGCGTCTCCATTTCCTGAGGCCCAACGCCTTCGTAGTTTGTCCGGACGGTGATGGCGGGGAAACTGACATCAGGCATCAAATCGATCGGCAGCCGCAAAAAGGCAATAGCGCCGAGGATGATGATGATCATGTAGAAGACCGCCGTCATAATCGGGCGGTGAATCGAAGACGAGGCAAGACTCATGAAGTACTTCTCCTATCTCCGCCGACCGGACCCTGACCAGGCTCTCGATCACCTTCCTGCAGGCGAACCGGGTCTCCTTCGTTCAAAAACTGCGCTCCCGCGGCGACCACTTCCTGACCTGGCTCGATGCCGCTCAGGACCTGGACGTGTCCCTCCTGGGAAACACCAATGTCGACCGGCAGGTAGTGAGCTTTCCCGTCCTCGATCACGAACACACCCTGTTGACTCTCACGGGTCACGATTGCCTCTCGGGGTACCGCAAGCGACCTCATGTTTCGAAGGACGACGGCGGCCCTTACAAACATCCCGGCCTTCAAAAGAGACTGCCGATTGGGAATCATGATTTCGACTTGCGCACTCCGGGTGGCCGGGTCAACCACAGGAGAAATACGTGAGATCGTTCCGGAGAAGTGTTCACCCGGATAGGCATCCACCGCTACGCGTGCCGTTAATCCCACTCGCAGTTTTCGCAACTGCTGTTCGGGTGCCGCTACCACGGTTTTCAGGCGAGACAGGTCGAACACCGAGAGGATGGCGGAACTCGGGTCGACAAGAGCGCCGGGGTGGAGGTTGCGATCACCAATGTAGCCGGACATAGGCGCGTAAAGCCGAGTGTACGCGACCTGGATCTCCAGTTCACTCAAGGCGGCGCGCGCCTGATTGATTTGTGCCTCGGCCAACTCCAAACCGGCCTCACCGGCCTGAACCTGGGAGCGGAGATCCTCAAGGGACTGCAGCGATACAAGTTGGTCGGTATATAACCGCTCGGATCGCCGCAGCTGGCTCCTGACATTCTCCAGATTCGCTTTGTCTTGTTTGAGCCCGGCTTCGGCGACTCGAAGCGCGGCTTGAGCGCGGCTCACCTGTTGCTGAAGTTCCTGGTCGTCGATACGGGCCAGGAGTTGGCCCTTCTGAACATGATCACCGTTATCGACCAGGACCTCGCTCAGGCGCCCGGAGATCCGGGGCGCAACAGCAACTTGCGCGAGTGGCCGCAACTCTCCAGTCAACTCGACAGCTTCTTCGAAAGGTTTGCTTTCAGCCGTCGCCGTCTTTACGACGACAGCCGCCCGCATTCCTCCCGGCCTCGGCGCTGCCGCCTCCTGCTTGTCTTTCAAAGCCTCGGTAACCCGGAAGGCAAGAAGCGCGAGGGTACCGATGGCGATCAGTATGAGCACCAGTCTCTTGGTCATTCAGGTTCTCCGGGTCTCTTGAATCCGATACCGCCTGGAACAGGGCGAGCTTCTGACTTCTTCTCGAATTCGGGGAATGATCTATTTTACTATACGACAGACTACGTACCGGGGAGAGCCGTGTGTCGTTCTCGGGCGACGAGGCAGGGCGGCGAGGGAATCCGCGCTGGGGTCTGGCATAGGCTTTGCGAGCGCTCGCCCCTTCGCCCCTTCGTCCCTCCCCCTCCGCCCCTTCGCCTTTTTCCCTTCCCGAGAAACAAAAGACCTACGGATCTGTATTAGTATGTATGTCCCAGGTAAAGGGTGAAGTTCGTCTGGAGAACGGTCGAAGGAGAAATCATGCAAGGATCTGAGAGGCCTGCGGAGATTCGGCGGGTGATGCGCTATCTCGCGGCGACGATGCTGATTCCGGCACTAATTTCATGCGGCGGCAAACAGGAAACCCCGGGGAGACGGCCGGGCGCACGCGGCGCGGCGGTTGCCATTCGAACGGCAAAGCCGCAGCGCATCGCCATTCAACGCCACGTCGACCTGGCCGGGACGCTGGCCTCAATCGATCAGGCCCGAGTGAGCAGCGAAGTGGCGGGGATGGTGCGCGAAGTGCCGGTCAACCTGGGTGACGAGGTGAAGGCGGGGCAAATTCTCGTTCGGCTGGATCCTCGCGAGCTCGAGATTGCTCTCAGACGTGCCGAGAGCCAACTGCGCCAAACGGAAGCGCAACTGGGCATCGATGGAGTAAAGGTCAAGGCGCCTCCGCCGGATGAAGACATCGCTGCCGTTCGGACAGCGGCCGCCAACCTGGACGACGCCCGAGCTCAGCTGGAGCGTGCCGCCCGGCTGCGCAGTCGAAACTTGCTCGCCCAGGCCGACCTCGATACCGCAGAAACGAGGGTGAAGGTCACCGAGGCGGCGTACCAGAGCGCGCTCGAAAACGTGCACAGCCTCAAAGCCAGTCTCCAGGATCGCCGTGCTGCTTTCGAGCTGGCCCAGAAGAAGCTCGCAGACGCTGAAATTCGGGCGCCGGTCGCCGGTTCGGTCAGCGAACGGCTAATTCAGCCAGGCGAGTTCATCCGGGAGAATACGCCGGTCGTTGGGCTTGTGAAGCTCAACCCCCTGAAGGTGGTCACCGGAATACAGGAGAAGCACGCGGGAATTATCCGTCCCGGGCTGACGGTGCAGTTCCGGGTAGAGTCCTTCCCCGAGGAGCTGTTCCAGGGAAAAGTTGCGGCAGTCAGCCCGGCTGTCGACCAGGGAACCCGCACCTTCACGGTCGAGGTGCTGGTCGACAACAGCGCCCGGAAGCTAAAACCCGGCTTTTTTGCGAAGGGAAGCATCCTCGTGAAACGGGACGAAAACGTCCTCGCCGTGCCGGAAGAAACGGTCTCGACACTGGCCGGAGTTGCTGCCGTCTTTATTGTGGAAGGAAACAAAGTGCGTCAGCAGACGGTTGAGATCGGAGCCCGGGAAGGCAAAAACCTCGAGGTAAACAGCGGACTGGAAGGTAGCGAAACGCTGGCCGCGAGCAACCTGAGCCAGTTGGCCAGTGGAGTTGCCGTCCAAGTAGGTGGAGGCCACGACGGGCCCGGGCAACCGGGTGCTGAATTGAGAAGAGGTCCAAGGCAGGAGGGTGGGCGATGAAACTCGCCGATGTCAGTATTAGCCGACCGGTTTTCGCCTTCATGATGTCGATCGCTCTGGTGGTCCTCGGGTTATTTTCGTACCGGGACCTCGGGCTGGATCTGATGCCGAAGACCGACTACCCATTGGTTTTCGTCAGCACCCAACTCCCGGGTGCGAGTGCCGAGGAAATCGAAAGCCAGCTCAGTAAGCCGATCGAGGAAGTAGTGAACTCGATCAGCGGCATCGACGAGCTGCGTTCGATGTCTGACCAGGGTTCCTCGCGCGTCATGGTCACCTTCAATCTGGAAAAAGACATCGATGTAGCCGTGCAGGAAGTGCGCGACAAAGTAGCCACCATCGTTAACCGCTTTCCGCGCGACACCCTACCTTCCATCATCAACAAGGTTGACCCGGATGCCGCGCCGATTCTCACGGTTGCGGTCTCTGGGGACCGGTCGCCTAAAGAGATCACCGAGATAGTCGACAAGCAGATCAAGCAGGTTCTTGAAACAGTTAAGGACGTCGGGGACGTGACCTTCCAGGGTGACCGGCGCCGCGAGATCCAGTTGCTCCTGAATGCCGACCGCCTGAATGCCTATGGGCTTACGGTTGATCAGGTGCGCGGTGCGGTACAGCGGCAGAATGTTGAGATCCCCGGCGGCACCTTCATCGCCGGCCCTTCAGAAATCGCTCTCCGCACGATGGGGCGCATCCTGAAGGTCGACGATTTCAACCGGATCATCGTGTCGTATCGGAACGGGTCAACGGTCACTTTTGGAGATGTGGGCCGCGTGCTCGATACGGTCGAAGAGCCGCGGAGCCTGGCCCGCCTCAACGACAGGACGGCCATATCTCTTCAGATCCGCAAGCAGTCGGGCACCAACACCGTCGCCGTAGTCGACGCTATTATGGCGCGGCTGGAGCGAACCAAGCCCACTCTGCCCCCCGACATCCAGATCCAGACGATTCGCGACCAATCTCGTTTCATACGCAAATCGGTCGAGGACATTCAGCATCACCTGATCCTCGGAGGACTGCTGGCGAGTCTGGTGGTCTTCCTTTTCATTCGCAATCTCCGGAGTACCGTCATTGCGGCCATCGCCATCCCGACTTCGATCATCGGGACCTTCACGATCATGAAGGCGCTCGGGTTCACGTTGAACAACATGACGCTGTTGGCCCTCTCGCTCGCTACCGGTATCGTGATTGACGACGCGATCGTGGTTCTGGAGAACATCTTCCGGTATATCGAGGAGAAGGGAGTGGCGCCCAAGAAGGCAGCCGCTCTGGCAACGAACGAGATCGGGCTTGCGGTCATGGCAACGACGCTCTCGCTCGTCGTCATCTTCCTGCCCGTCGCTTTCATGACCGGCCAGGTCGGCCGGTATTTCTACAGTTTCGGGATCGCGTCAGCGGCCGCGATCATGATTTCGATGTTCGTTTCCTTTACCTTAACGCCTGCCCTCTGTTCGGTTTGGCTGCGATCGAGCGACGTGGGCGGGCACGGCAAGAAGTCCAAATCACGTGGCGTCTATGCCGGGATGGATCGGGCTTACGGGCACATGCTTTCGTGGAGCCTGCATCACCGGCTGATCATGCTCACGATTGCCGCAGCCGTCTCCGTGTCGGCGGTGTTGCTGTTTCCGAGAATCGGGAAGGAGTTGGTTCCGGATGATGATCAGAGCGAGTTCGGAGTGAACGCCCGGTTGCCGCGTGGAACCAGCTTCGCCCGTACGGATCAATACGCCCGCGAAGTGGAGGCGGAAGTCAAGAAGTTGCCTGAAGTTCGGGACATTTTCACTACGATCAACGGCAACCGCGTTGAGATCTGGGCGGGTATGACGCCGCTCGAAGACCGGTCGGTTTCCCAGCAGGCGGTCATGCGAATGGCCCGTATGCGGCTCAGCCGTTTTACCGGCGCCCGTATCAGCGTCACCGGCGGAACTGACATTTCCGGAGCATCGACTACCGGAGGTCGAGGCGGCGGCTCGACGAACAGGTTGTACCTGTTAATTCAGGGACGAGAGATCGAGCAACTCCAACTCTACATTACCGACCTGATTGCCCGAGTCAAGACGATCCCCGGCCTGGTCGACGTGGACACGAACTTTGAAGCGACCCAGCCTGAGCTTCGAATCAACATTGACCGCGCCCGTGCCGCCGACCTGGGAGTCACGATAGACTCGCTGGCCTCGAGCATGAGGCTGCTGGTTGGCGGCGAGGAGGTCTCCAAGTACAAGGAAGGCGACGACCAGTACGTGGTCCGGCTGCGGCTGGATGAACCCTTCCGCAACAATCCGGCGGGAATCAATCAATTGCTCATTCCATCGTCCACTCAAGGGACGGTGAGGGTCAGCGACGTAGCCGCCCTGCAACTAGAGCCTGGGCCGGCGTCAATTGACCGCTACAACCGGCAGCGCCAGGTAACCCTATTTGCCAATCTGGACAATCTGCCGTTGGGCGAGGCCATCACCGCTGCTCAGGCGAAGATTGACGAACTGAACATGAAACCGGGGTACCAGGCGGTGTTCGGTGCAGGCGCCCGGACTCTGAGCGAGGCAAGCAATGATTTCTTGATCGCCATCATACTGGCGGTCGCGTTCATCTACATGGTGCTGGCTTCGCAGTTCAACAGCTTCATCCACCCCCTGACGATCATGACGGCGCTGCCCCTGAGCGTGCCGGCGGGGTTGCTTACACTGCTGGCTTTTAATCGAACGCTAAACGTTTACAGCGCCATCGGGTTGATGATGTTGTTCGGCATCGTCAAGAAGAACTCAATTCTCCAGGTGGATTACACGAACACGCTGCGCGCACAGGGAATGGAGCGGCATGAAGCGTTGATCGCCGCCAACCACGTGCGGTTGCGTCCGATCCTGATGACGACGATCGCGATCATCGCGGGCATGATCCCGATCGCTCTGGGCCAGGGGTCGGGGGCCGGCTCGCGGTCTTCGATGGCCTTGACGATCATCGGCGGGCAGGTTCTCTGTCTGCTGCTGACGCTGTTGATAACCCCGGTTGTCTACAGCTACTTCGATGATTTGAGGGAGTGGAGGTCCTGGTCGGTGTTTCAGCGGTTCCGGCGGGGTAAACCGGAACCGGAAGAGCCTGTTGCAGAGCCGGTGATGACGGAGTCGGCGCGGTAGCTCCGAGAACTGACAAGCTGACCAACTGACCAACTGACCGACTGACCAGCTGACAGGACTGATAGGACTGATAGACTGACAAAGATGGAGGATTGATTCTCGCGCAGCTTTTCAGTTGGTCAGTTGGTTATTCTGTCAGTCCTGAGTTTGTCAGTTTGTCAGTTTGTCAGTTTGTCAGTTGGTCAGTTGCATGGGCGGTTCGCCCCTGGGAGCGCAGGCATCCTGCCTGCTCGTGCCGGTTGCACTATTGATCTTACAGGTGGCACGAGCAGGCAGGATGCCTGCGCTCCCAGGGGCGAACCGCGGTCAGTCGGTCAGTTGGTCAGCTTCCCAGTTTCCCCAGTTCTCCCCGTCGCCCGGTCCAGTTCGACGCGCGATTTAGCGTAGCTGGTTCGGGCTCGCACTTCCTCAAACTGCGCGAGCATCAGATCGCGTTGGAGGCGGATCACCTCGTACGGAGTCGACAAACCTGCCATCAGTTTCTCCTGCTGATCCTGGAGGCTCTTCTCGCGAAGTTCCACAGCCTTTCTCGCCGACTGCGCCTGGGCGCTTGACTGGATCAGCGCCGTAATCGCATTGCGGACTTCCAGGTGGATCCGGCTGCGAGCCTGCTGAAGGGCGGTCTGTGACTGAGCCAGCTCAATCCGGGCCCGGTAGTGGTCGGCCTGCGCGCTCCGGTTCAAAAGCGGAATCTGGAGACTAAATCCGAAGGCGTATTCCGGATATTCGAAATGACCCACCTGTCGAAAGGCTTGGGTGAGGCCCCCCGGAAAAATGACGCCGCCGGTTGACATGTCAATCAGCCGATTCCCGTACAGACCCGCACTGTTCAGCATTCCGAAGAGAACAAAAGTCGGTTTGAGCAGGTTCTTTGTATAACGGACGGCTACCTCCTGGTTTTCCAGGTTGGCCTCTGCCTGACGAAGCTCAGGTCGGTTCCGAACCGCGTCCGACAACAGATCCTCAAGGCGAGGAGGGTTAGCGACCGGATCAGGGAGAGAATCCGTGGGGTCGAGGCGAACGGATTGAAAGACTTTTGCGAAGTCTCGGGTCAGGAGGCTCTTGAGATCAGCTTCCCGGGAGTCAAAGACAGCCTGAGCCGCAATCAGGTCCCGGCGGCGGGCAGCAGCCTCAGACGCGGCGGTAAATACTTCCATCTTGGAGAGCGCTCCCAGCTCTTCGCGGGCTGTATTGTCTTCCAGCAACTGTTGAGCTACGGACAGAGCCTGTTGGGCGACCCGGACATTATCGCGAGCAGCAACAAGGTCCCAATACAGCGACTCAGCTTGAGACAAAGTCGTCATCACCTGTTGCCGGGTGGCTTCGGCGGAGATCCTCTTACCGCGCTCGGCAACCTCCAGGAACCGTCCCCCCACTTCCCTGCCGTACCCGTTCATCAGTTGCTGGGTCACAGTCAGCGAAAAGGCGGAAACGACCGCCGGGTTGAAACGCAAGAACCTCTGCGTCGAATTCTGGCGCTGGTTGTTAAAACTGACGCTGACGCTCGTCCCGGTCGTAAACGCTTGTGCAAACCGGGCCTGTATCGCGGTGGTTGAAGTCTCGACGGAGGGCAAACCTGCTACGACCAGGGTGTTCAAGGGGCTGGTGTTTTTATCGACGCTGAAATTCAGGGCAATGCTGGGGTCATAGCTGCCGCGCGGCCGGGCAACCACCTGGCGCGCGTTACCCGTAATGCCCCCTGCACCGCTCGCACCGCCTGCGGTCGTCGAATCGCCGACGCCGGCGCCGATGGCACCGGCGAAGAGTCCGCTCGGGATTCGAACCCCGGGAGCACCACGCGGCGCACCGCCGCCCCGGGCACGGAGGATGTCCGTGTCCGCCATGCTCCCGTTGTCTGCAGCCGCTGCTATGTCCAGGTTGTTTTTGAGCAGGGCGGATCGCAGTTGAGCAAGTGAAAGCCGCAGCGTCCCGTCGACGGCCAGGCTCGACAAGTCCACCTGATCGATCATCGGGGTACCGGTGATCTTTTGCGACAGGTACGGCCGAACCACGTTCGGGAACCAGTCAGGCCCGCGGCTGTAGTCGGGGGCTTGCTGTGCTGGCAGCCACCCAGCGGAAAAGGCCAGAAATAGGAAGGCGGCTAAAAACCCTTTCGGAGTGCGGCGGCCCTGACGCCGCTTTGTGTTCGCCGGCCCAGCCGGCGGCCCCAGGCAGGCGGCGATCGAGGAGCAGCCGCCGGCAAGGCCGGCGGACACAAAGCGGTGGCAAGGCCACCGCACTCCGAAAGAGTTTTGTGATACTTCCCGCACCTTCTTCATGGCGTCACCTTTGATGTCGACGCCGTTCCAGCCAATGCGTCCGCAAGCTCGACTCCGCGGCGTTCGAGCGCGGTGCCCATCGCCCGTCCCATCTCGACAACCGCTTTCGCGTATCCGACGTTGGCATTTACTTCCGCTTGCTGAGCGGCCACAAGGTCACGTTCCCTCAGAATCACCTGGTACGACGTTGAGACTCCGGCCTCTAGCCGCTCCTGCTCACCGACCCAGATTTCGCGGGCCAGCCGGGCGGCCTCCCGGGCAGCTTCCAGCTGCGCGCGGCCCTGAATCAGGCCGATCATCGCTTTGCGCACTTCAAGCGCCACCTGGTTGTGAGAACGCTGCAAGCCCAGCCGCAGCTGTTTCTGTTCCAGCTGAGAACGAAGGTTATCGGCTTGAGCCACTCGATTCCGGATCGGAATGCTCAGACTCACGCCGCCGCCATATTCCGGGAAATCGCCATAAAAAGCCTGTTGGAACGAGTCTCCGGCGCCTCCCGGTAGGGCCCCCTCGTTACCGTCGAGCCCGGAGCCGGCGTACAGTCCGAATACGGCAACAGAAGGTCTCAAGCTGCTCTCGGTGAATCGAGTTGCCAGTTCCTGGTTCTGCAGATTGGTTTGCGCCTGTTTCAGGTCCGGGCGGTTTCTAAAGGCCGTCTCCAGACCCTCCTTGCCCCCCGGCAGGTCCTTATCCGCAGGCGCCGGCATCTGGTCTTTTAGAACAATGGTGACATTGTCGAGCTCCGGACTGTTCTTCTTCACCAGCAGGTTCTTGAGATTCGCCTCCTGCAATTGGAGGTTGGTCCTGGCTAAAGTCAGGTCGCGCGTGCGCGCGGCAACCTCGGCCTCTGCCGAAGTCACCTCCAAAGGCGGCATTGACCCCACTTCGACCCTGAGCCGGTTGTCGCTCAGCAGGCGCTCGGCCACGGCCAGCGACTGCTCGGCCACCTTCACGTTCTCCTGAAACGCCTCCAAATCCCAGTACGCGTTTTCGACCTGAACGATTGTCGTTATGACTTGTTGCCGAAAAACCTCTTCCGACGTCCCCGTGTTGTTCAGGGCCACCCGGATGAAACGCTCGTTGGACTCCCGCCCGAAACCATTGAGAAGCGGCTGATGAAAGGCCAGCGAGAAACGAGAAACGACCGCCGGATTGAACCGCAGGCGCTGTTGAGTCGAACCTTGCCGTTGACCAGTCAGTGAGACGGAGTAGCTCGTGCCGGTCCGGAACATCTGCGCATAGTTGCTGCTGAAGGCCGTGGCATTCGCGGTGACAATCGGAACGCCGGCGACCTGAATCGTGTTGAGTGGCGAAGTAACCCGGTCGTAACTGAAATTCATGTTGAGTGAAGGATCGAAATTTCCGGACGACCCGATCGAGATCGCCCCGCCTCCACCCGTTATTCCGCCGGCACTTCCGAGTCCGCCGCTCCCACCCGCCGCACTGACACCGACACCGAGGGCGCCGGAAGTCAGTCCGCTCGGTACCAGCGCGCCTTGCACGCCGCGCGCCGCCTGCCCGGAACTGGTCCTCAGGACGTCGGTTTCGGCGATCGCCGGGACGTAGCGCTGAACGGCAAGGTCGAGGTTGTTCTCCAAAGCAAGAGCGAGCGCATCGGCGACCGTGAGCTCCAGCTTTCCGTCCCGGATTAGGCTGTCGAGGCGCTGAGAATTCTCGAGCACCAGCGACGCGCCGGGCTGAGCCTGGTAGGGGCGCAGAACATTTGGAAACCAGGGCGCCGGCTCGACGTACTGACTTGCCGGCGATTTCCGTCCCTCGGCCGCCTGACCGCAAAGCGCCGCGGGCCAAATAAGAATCAATAAGAACAGCGACATCAGCCGCCACACCGACCGCGATCTCATTTCCTCACTTCTCCGTTGTTTTCCGTTAGTCAAGACCGCGATGGTAGCAGAAAATGACAAACTCCCGTCAAGGCCATGACCAAACGTTCGTTTCTTTTCTACGTGGCGGGGGACGAGATGTATCGTTTGGGGGTGCAGCGTGCTGCCGTAGTGGACCTGGAGTCGCGTTACAGAGCCGCGCCGCAGCCCTCCACTCCGTGCGCGGCCCTGTAACGCGACTCCAGGTCCACTGCCACTGCGTTACCGGATGTCACTACCAGATGCTACGCCGTCACCCGCAGCACCAGCAGGGTGATGTCGTCATGTTGGGGGGCCTCAGCGACGAATTGGTCGATCTCACTCATGATCCGGTCGCGAATCTCAGGGCATGGGCGATCGATCGAGCCTCGAACCACGGCGGCCAGCCTTTCTTCGCCGAACTCTTCATTGTCGGCGTTGAAGGCCTCCGTAACACCGTCGGTAAAGACGACCATGACGTCGCCCCGACACAGGGACAGCGCTTCCTGCTCATACTGAGCACCCGGAAAGATACCGACGACGGTGCCGCCGGTGGTCAATCTCAGAACCTGGCAAGTATGCTCCCCCTGGTCCGATTTCCCGTTGCGGCGGAATAGCATGGGCGGATTGTGGCCGGCATTGACGAACGTCAGCTCGCGGTTCTTGTCATTGTAAATGGAGCAGAAAAAAGTGGCGTATTTACTGCCATCGGTGGAATTGCACATCAGGCGATTGATGTCGGAAATGAGGGCAGCGGGAGAGTAGCCCCTCAGCGGGGCCTGGCTCCGCATCAGCGCCTGCAGGCTGGCCATCAGCAGCGACGCCGAAAGGCCCTTTCCCGAGATATCGCCAAGGGCGAGGCAGAGATTCTCGGCATCCAGTTGCAGAAAATCATAGTAATCCCCGCCGACCTCGCGTGCGGGCCGGCAGAGCGCCGAATACTCGATGGTCCGCATCCGTGGCTGCGTCTGGGGGAAGAGCTGAAGCTGAACCTGCTTGGCAATCTCGATCTCACGCCTCAACCGTTCCTGTTCAGCCGCCTGGCCGACCAGGTACGCGTAGTCCAACGCGATTGCCATCTGCTCCGCAACCGCCATCAGCAGTTCCTTATCCTCTCGCGAATACGGCTCCTCTGAGAGTTTTTCGCCAAGGCTTAAGAAGCCCAGGAGGTGGTCGTGCGTCGCAAGGGGAACGATCAGACGCGAACGGATGCTCTCCAGAAACAACCGCTCCTGGTACAGTCGCAGATTATCGGGCCTCGCATCTGCGAGAGGGGCCGCCCAGGACTTCGGGTCTCCGAGATAGACATCGAGCGCGTTGAGCTCGCTGTCCGGTGTCTGGCCGAGCGCCTTGATCAGAAAGGCATCAGAAGGAAGGACAATCGAATTGATAGGCCTTCCGCCAGCCTTGTCCTCTTCTCGCGACTCAGAACGAAACCTGACCCAGCACAGATGGAAATCTCCTCGATTCCTGGGGTTGAAGTTTGGCAAGCCATGTAAGGAGCCGTCCTCCTTAAGGATCAGGGTCCAAGCCTCATTTCCCCGCAAGAACAGGGCAACATGCTCGGGGAGGAACGAGTCACTGACCGTGTCGGTCACGGTGCGCACCAGCCGGCCCGGACTCGGCACCAGCCGGCGAATATTGCGGCTTAACTCAGTGAGGACCTGGCGCGCGTTGTAGACCTCCCGGAAGAACCTGCGATCGATAGCCGGCATCACCGCCCGGTTGATTCTCTGGAGAATCATGAGGGACCCAAGCGTACCCAGCGCAGTGGTCAGAGCCAGAAGTTTGTCGCTGGCATGAGGAACCAGGCGGTAAAACAGCGGCGCGCCCGCGAAGAAGAAGGCAACGAAAATGACTGCCGCTTCAACAGCCAGGAATCCCCGGGAGACAAAAGCATAGCTGAGGCCGCGGCGCACGATCAGTCGTATGCCGAGCACCCGGTGCCGGAGAACGACGTAAATGAACGAGATAGGGAATATCCCGACGGTACAGCCAACCAGAACCAGCAGCCACCATGACGGCGTGGTCATCCCTACAAGCTGGATGTAAATAATGAAAGCAACCAGGGGGACCAGGCCGACAACCGTGCCGGCAAGCAGGATCACCATGCGGCGTTTCTCGTCCTTGTTATCCGCCCGGATTGTGTTCGCCGTAAGCGAAGCCAGCCCCATGATGAACATCAGCAGGATGAGCAGGTTCGATATCCCGCCGAACCGCGGGAGCATCTCAGATAATCGGGAGGATGCCGAGAGGTCGTAGGCGGTCATCAAGGCGAAGGCTAACGAAATCAGGAAGAGGCAAACCGAGACCCAGAGAGCCAGCCGCTTGGCCTTCGGGATTCGGCGATCAATCACCGAGGGTGACGGGAAAAGCAGGAAGAAGGTCAGGAAGAAATAGCCAAGGAAGGAATTCAACGCCGTGTTGTAGAACAGCCCGATGTCACGCAGGACCGGGGGAAAGAGGGAGATATTGGCGTCAAAAATCGTCGACAGGCAGAAAAAGAGCACGCTGGCTCGAAAAGCACTGGGGCTGTCCAAACGGGCAAAGCCGATGAATAGCGCCGTGAGAATGGCGATCAGCGGCAGGACGAACGAAAACAGCAGGCCGAGAATCCGGACCCGGTAGTCGCCCCAGAGCCGGTCGATACCGGGAGGGACGCGAAGCGCTGCCTCCTGGACCTTCCCGTCTCCTATCGGGCGCCTGACGACGATTGTCCACCATTCGTCTCGCTTGATACTGCGGAGGGCCGAGCCGTAATCAAAGACGCCTCTTATGATTTTCCCCCGACCGGCCGCGTTATAGATCGCGTGGATCCGGTCCCCCGCCTTCAGTCCTGCCTGCGAAGCCGCGGTCGGCTGCCCGAAGATTTTGTGCGAGGTGGCCGGATCGACAACCATGTCTCCCCGGTCGACCGTGGTTACAAGACCGACCATCCGCGGCGCCGCGGTGCTGATGAACAACCGATAGATATCGACACCCCGGTAGAGACCAGTGGTCACGGCCAGAAGAACCAAGACCCAGAATCGCTTGTTAGTCCAAGGCAGACTCACGCTGCTCCTCCGAAGTGTCTCTAATTCGCCTATTTTACAGCGAGAGGCGAGAACGATCACAAACTAACACGGACCGGCGCAAGTGTGACCGTGTTCGTCCGTGGTCAGTCCGTGTTGGTCCGTGTTAGTCTCATCAGAGATGAGAATAGGCATTTTCGATTCGGGGTACGGAGGACTGAGTATCTTTTGTGGGATAGAGAAACTGCTCCCCGACTATGACTACCTGTACCTGGGAGACAATGCGCGCACCCCGTACGGCAGCAGGTCTTTCGAAACCATCCTTTCCTTCACTACGGAATGCGTCGAATTCTTGTTCCATCAGGACTGTCACTTGATCATCATTGCCTGCAATACGGCCTCCGCCAAGGCATTGCGCAGTATTCAGCAGGAATATCTACCCCGGGCGTTCCCCGAACGCCGGGTGCTGGGAGTGATCAGGCCGTCGGTCGAACAAATGTGCCGGCACACCCGCTCCCGGACCGTCGCTGTGTGGGCGACCGAGGGAACAGTAAGATCCATGAGCTACGTGCTCGAACTGGAAAAGCTCGCTCCGGGAACGCGCCTCGTTCAGCAACCCTGCCCGATGCTGGTTCCGCTTGTTGAGGCGGGCGAGCTCGAGGGCCCGCCGGTCGAGTACTTTATCGACAAGTACTGGCGGAAGACCGAGCAAGGGGCGTCGGATATAGACACGTTACTCCTCGCCTGCACCCACTATCCGCTGCTTGCCAACACCATCCGCGAGCGGGTCCCGGATTCGATTCGCCTGCTGGTGCAATCAGATTTCGTCGCACCAAGTCTCCAGGATTATCTCCACCGTCACCCCGAGCACGATCATCGGCTATCCCGTAACGGGACCCGACAATTCCTGACCACCGACCGCAGCGAAGCTTTCGATCGGCTGGCCGCCATCTTCCTTGGATACGAGATCTGTTCGGAGAGAGTGAATTTGGAGCGGTAGCAGCAAACTGACAGACTGACAGACTGACAGACTGACAAACTGACAAACTGACAAAGTCACGAGTTGAAAAGCTGACCGAGCTTTGAGCGTCGTGTCAGTTTGTCAGTTTGTCAGTTTGTCAGTTTGTCAGTTTGTCAGTTTGTCCCCTGTCACCCTCGTCCGATAACATGCTTCTCGGCTTTATGAGAAGTGCGCGAGTTGCCGGAGCACCAGCTTGCAGGTTGGCCCGAACTCGATCCCGCCCCTCGGGTTTTACCATCACCCCTTTCCCGGACAGCCCCGGTTTCCAAGGACTTAATGCATGGAGAAGATTTCGTCTCTGCTTGGCCATCATGACCGCCGAAAGATCTACGTCCTGGACACCAACGTCCTTCTTCATGATCCGGCAGCGATCTTCCGTTTTGAGGAGCATATTGTCGTCATTCCCCTGATCGCCCTCGAAGAGGTGGATTCGAAAAAACGAGATCCCGTGCTCGGCTTCAACGCGAGGGAAATCAGCCAGAAACTCGAAGGTCTCTTAAGGAAAGGTTACAACCCCGAAGAGGGCCTCCAGATCAAGAACGGCAAAGAAGGACTGGTCTATTTCCTGACTTCCGAACAGGCCCGCCCGTTCTCCCGGGAACTTGAGCCGGGGAACAAAGACAACATGATGCTCTCGCAGGTCATGACCCTCCGGCAGTGTTATCCACACCGCGATTTCATCTTCGTCACCAAGGACCGGAACCTGCGCATCAAGTCGAAGATCCTCGGCGTCACTGCCGAGGACTATCGCCACGACAAGATCACCGAGGAGTACCTCAACAGCATTTTCCTCCCTCTGCGGCAACTGACGTTGACCCAAGAAGAGGTCAACGAGATCTTCAAGGACAAGAACCCAGACACATGGGCGGTCGGATATCAAAAGAACTGGAAGCTCCAGGAGAACGAGGGAGTCGTACTGCTCGATTCAAAGGGCGTATTCTTCGGCCTTGGCATTCGGAAGAACAGCACCTTGAAGTACGTGGACTACAAGGCGATTCGTGTCCTTGGGTGCCCGCCAAAAGTGCTGGATGAGAAGAATTACGACCACAACTTCGAACAAGCGATTTGTATGCACCAGGCCCTGGACGATTCCGTCAAGGTGCAGGTGATTATCGGTAAGGCCGGCACGGGAAAGACCTACATCGCTATGGCGGCGGCGCTTCAAAAGGTGCTGAAAGAAGGCCGGTACGAAGCGATCAAATTGGTCAAACCGGTAATTACGAAGAGCCGTCTCGGCGAGGACATCGGGTTCCTGCCCGGCTCCGTTAAGCGCAAGCTGATCCCGAAAATGCGTCCTTTTATAGAGAAGCTGCGTCACTTTACCAACGACGATGCTCCCGAACCGGAAGCCGGCTACCACAAGCTGCTCGAATCAGGGCTCATCGAGCTGGTGAACCTTGCCGACGTGCGCGGTGCCGACCTGTCCAACTCCTTTGTCGTTTTCGACGAGGCCCAGAATGCCAACCCCTTCCAGATGAGAACACTGGGGACCAGGTTGGGCGAAAACACGAAACTGATCGTCCTGGGAGACCCGACGCAGATCGACAACATTTATCTGGACAAATACTCCAACGCGCTCATCAATCTCTACCTGAATTCCATTCATTACCCTGCACCTTTCATTTCCCGCATTTACTTGCATCAAATGGTGCGATCCCACACGTCCAAATGGTTTGAGGAGAGAATCCAGCCGGCAGAGGGCGAAGAGAAAAACGGCAACGGTTCCCGCAAATCTTGATTTAGCAAAGTCTTATTCTCACACCGATTGCCAAGTATCTCCTTATTGGCTGGCAGGATTTGCTATTGAAGAGCCTTGCTCAACGCGTTAGAATCCGGCTCAGGCTATAACTCAGCGGAAGCGTGAATCCGGGGGAGGAGATGAGGCAGTCTCTGCGAGGTCTCGCGCCGTCCAGATCCCTCTGCCGACGCGTAGATCACCTGCTCGTCGAGAACAGAAACCTGCGCAAGCAGCTTATGTCCTCGACTCACTCGCTCGAGGTCAGGGAGACCGGGCTGATCGAGAGCCAGCACCAGGTCCAGGCACATCTTGAGGAAATCGAGAAGATTTACAGTTCTGCCCACATCGGGCTGTGCGTCTTTGACCACTATCTTCGCTATTCCAGGGTCAACGAGCGCCTGGCCGAAATTAACGGCCTCCCCGTCAGCGAACACATTGGGCGGACCCTGCGGGAAGTCGTACCCGAGGCGGGGCCAAAAGCTGAGGCTGTCGCAAAGCAGATATTCGAAACCGGGCAGCCGGTTTTCGACGTGGAATTCCAGGTGCCTGCAGCTGGTGAGCCGAACACTAACCGGACCTGGATTTCCCAGTGGCTGCCGCTGCTTGATGGCGACGGGGCTGTATGCGCGATCAACGTCGTTATCGAGGATGTAAGTGAGCGCAAAGCGGCCGAGGAACGAGTCCGGCGGAGCGAGCGGATGCTCTATGCCGCCCTCGCGAATACGCCTGATGTCCTGGTTATTTACGACCGGGACCGGCGTATTGAATTTATTAACTCCTCTGCCCTGAGACTCTTGCGCCAACCCATCGGTGACCTTCTTGGAAAGCGTGATGAGGACGTCTGGCCGGCAGAAGTCACTCGCCATTACCTGCCTCGGCTTAAGGATTGCCTGACCCGGAAGCAGGTCATTGAATTCGAAATGACGGTCGTTTTTCCGCCTGAGACTGTGGATCGCACGATGGCCGTCGTTTTCGTCCCGTTGCTGGACGACACCGGCGACCTCTACCAGGTCCTGGCTATCAGCCGGGACGTGACCGACCGAAAGCGGGCGGAGCAGGAGTTGGAGAAACTGGTTGCGGAGAGGACAGCACAACTCGAGAACCTCGCCTCCCAGCTGCATGGCCGTAACGCGCAACTCCAGGCGATGGCGCTTGAGCTGACCCAAGCCGAACAACGGGAGCGCCGCCAACTCGCCCAGATTCTTCACGATCACCTGCAACAACTCCTCGTCGGCGCCAAATTCACGCTGGGCGCGATGAAAGGACGACGCCATCGCAATGTGGCGCTGAAGGCCGAGTTTGATCAGCTTGAGGGACTGCTTAACGAGGCAATCGACACATCTCGCTCGCTGACATACGACCTGAGTCCTCCTATTCTCTACCAGTCCGGACTTGCCGATGCGCTGCGGTGGCTGGCGGGAGAGATGAAGCGCAAACACGGGCTTCAAGTGGAGACCAAGCTTGATTCGGCGGCGGAGATCAAGTCTGAGGCAGTCAGGATCTTGGTTTTCACCGCCGCACGGGAACTGCTTTTCAACGTGGTCAAGCATGCAAAAGTCGACCGCGCAACCCTCACGATGCGCCGCGAGAGCGGCAAGGTTCAGATAATCGTCGCCGATCGCGGGAGGGGTTTCGACCCCAACCAGATCCGAGGACGAGGCGGCCCTTCCCAGGGTTTTGGCCTCTTCAGTATTGAGGAACGTTTAGGCCTGATTGGCGGAAAGCTCGCACTCGAAAGTCAACCGGGACACGGTAGCAGTTTCACACTCGTCGCCCCGGGCGATTCCGTGGAAACTCCATCGGTTCCGGAGAATGGATCCGGCCCTCGCCCAGCCCCCGACTCTCGCCGCCCCCGGCCGGCGGCGGCCCGAGGAAACACGATTCGCGTCATCCTGGCCGACGATCACGGCGTGATGCGCAACGGTCTCGCTACTCTCCTCAGCGAGCAACCTGACATTTCCGTCGTCGCACAAGCGTCAAACGGACAAGAGGCGATCGATCTCTGCCGGGAACACAAACCGCATGTGCTGGTGCTGGACGTCGCAATGCCCGTTATGGACGGCGTCCAGGCGTGCGGGATTATCAGCCAGGAAATGCCGGGTGTTCGGATTATCGGACTTTCCATGTTCGACTCGGCCGATCTCGCCCGCCCCATGCTCGCGGCCGGAGCCGACACCTACCTCAGTAAAGCCGGTTCTCCCAACCTGCTGCTCGACGCCATCCGCAGAGCGGCGCACTAGCCCGCAGCCAAGCCACCGTGCCTTTCAGAGCCGGGAGCGTAACGCGCGAAGCGCGTAGCGACCGGATCGTTTACCTCTGAGCGAAGGTCATACTTCAGAGGCAAACGATCCGGTCGCTACGCGCTTCGCGCGTTACGAGGGTGTTGAAAAAGCCCCTTTAGGATATGGAGTGCGGCGACTGGTCGCCGCTTTGAGAATTTTGGATCTCCTGCTCCTTCAATAGATTCCAAAAATCCTAAAGCGGTGACCAGT
>Ga0105091_10000177_pt1 | contig 24649 bp, 18 predicted proteins | sample PPLLak1March2015_FD_87022 | JGI IMG/M metagenome (GOLD analysis project Ga0105091, IMG submission 87022) | Freshwater sediment microbial communities from Prairie Pothole Lake near Jamestown, North Dakota, USA - PPLs Lake P7 Core (1) Depth... | ecosystem: Environmental > Aquatic > Freshwater >... | reverse complement strand
TACGCCGCCAGGAGCAGAATTCCCATTGCCGCTTCATCGCCGAGGGGCAGCGGGGCGTACAGGGCCGGTCCGGCCTGCGGCAGATGCGCCTGTTCGGCCAGGCTGCGCAGGCCCGCATCCGATTCCGCCTTCCCAAGACGCATAATCTCCCGGCCCGAGACCGCAAAATGCAGCTGCGGCGCGGCCTCGGAGGTCACCAGGAAACCGGGCAGCGCCTGGGAATTTATCCGATCGTATCCGCAGATGAACTCCACGCTGTCCCCGTTTTCCGAGGATGCCACGAAGTAGGCAACCTCCACGCGCATGGCGCTGCACAGCCAGACCGTGATCGCCTGCGGCAGGTCCTGGGGTTGATGGGTCAGGATCAATTCCGAGAGCGAGGGGACGGATTCCGCGGCGGCCTGCCGGATCTGGCCGGCCGGGCTTCCCGTAGCGGCAGACCCGCCGGCGGATGCGGCTGCGTAGGCGAGCCGCATGCCCGCGAATGGGATCGCCAGCAGATCGAACAAGCGGGCCAGCCCCGGCAGATGGGTCGAGGCGTCGCCAAGGGCCATTTGCAGGGTCACCCCGGCGAGGAAAAGCATCATCGCGACAAAGGATAACCCCCATCCCGCCGGCCGGCGGACCAGCAGGATCACGAGGCCGATCGCAAGAAAAATCCACCGCGTGAGATCCCAACTGAAAGAAAACAGGCTGCTGTTGTATGAGCCGGCGGCGGGATAAAGGTAAAGATAAACCGAGGATACGGCGGCCGCGAGCAGAACTCCGATGGTCCAGACCGCGGTCAGCGCGTCCCCGGTCTTGTGCCGCCGTGGATAGAGGAAGAACCAGACCGCGCCCGTGACCGAGAGCATTTCCAGCGCCCGGTCGATGTTGGCCAGCAGATGCGATAAGGAAGGGTTGTTCCATGCCGGGCCGAGGATATCGTTGACGAGCCCGATGCCCTGCACAAAAATAATGCCCAAAGTCAGGAAGAGTCCGCGGCCCCATTCCCGGCGCGGCTTTTTCACCACGAGCAGGAACGCTGCCACCAGCGCCACCAGCAGGATCGAACCGTGAAAGAGCAGGATGCCCTGGGTGCCGAGCAAAAAGGATTCGAAATCGCGGACGGAAATAGCCATGGATGGGATCCCTCTCCGGGGGATCGGGCGGGCGGTTACTCCTTCGGCGCTTCCTCGTGCCTCGTCCGGAGCGCCCACAAAGCTTCGAACGCCATGCTGCGCACGGAGTTCTCATTATCGCTCAAACCCATGCAAATATCCTGGATGAAATCGCGGTCTCCGAGCATCCCGATGGCTTCCACGGCGGCCGCGCGCTGTCGCGGCTCCCCTTCGCGGATCACGCGCTGGAGCATCGCCATCGCCGGGAGCCCGGGAGCCAATCCGGTCTTGCGCTCGGTCGCGAAGGCGATCAGCCAGGGCATATTGTGGATCGGGGGCGGGACCGGCAGCGGGTTATCGGTTTCACCGTGCAGCCGTTCCACCGCCTGCGCCGCAGCCGATTTCACGGCCCATTGGCCGTCTTCGACCTGGACCCGTTCCAGGATTTCCAAAGCCCAAGCCTGCCCGGTCCGTGCCAGCCCGAAGACCGCCGCGCGGCGTACCAGCAGTTCGGCGTCCTGGATCGCTTCGCGCAGGATGCCATGGCCTTCGATCGGATCCAGTGAGAGCGCTTCGGCGACGGCGCGCCGCAGATCGTCATCGCCCTGAAGCAGCACCTGGCCCAGCGTGTCGATCGCCGCATGGGTGGCGATATGGCCAAGCGCGAGCGCGCCGGCCCAGCGCAGTTCGCGCGAATCCGTTTCCATCTGCTTGGATAGCAGTTCGATCGCACTCTGGTCGCTCATGGCGCCCAGCCCGAGCGCCGCCAATATCTTCGACTCCAGGTCGGCGTCTTCGGCGGCGAGGATCTGCCGGAACAACTGGGAGACGGAAGGATCCCGGCTGTTGAGGAACGCGCACAACGCCCGGGCGCGCAGCGGGAACGGCTGGCTGGCCGTGCGGACAAGCTTCATCAGGCGCCGGAACACTTCCACCCGCCAGCCGGCGGTGGGAGGCGCATCCCGCAGCCAGGACGCAACCCGGAGCAGCTTCCACCCGTCTTCGACGATCGGCGGCATTTGTGCTCCGCCGGCGGATTCCTCGACATCAGACCTGTGGATCGGGGATGTCAACACGGCGGAGACGAGCGTGGAGATGTCGGTTTGCGCCGCCATCGCCTGCGCGGCGAGGGTGGACAGCGGGGAGCGCGTGTTGGCGAAGAATGCGTTAAGGTTGCTTTCTTTGGCCGCCGCGCCCGCCGCCAGCCGCGCCGCGATGGTCAAATGCCCGAAGGAAACCCGGCCGGCCGGCCTGCGTCGCAGCATGCCGCACTCGATCATGTCGTCGAAGAAATCCTCGACCGGCGGAAGGGATTGTTCCGAATGCGGCCAGGCGAGCGCCAGGGCGGATTCAACCTGTTTGCGGGTGAGGGTGGAGTTGTTGTCCACGATCATCGCCCGGGCGGCCTGAGCCATGGCTTCTTCGGCGGCCCCGGGCAGGTGGCGGGAGAGATACGCCTGCTGATCCGAAGCCGCGATCGTCCCCTGCAGGTCCCCGCTGAAAGCGGCCCAGGTCCGCAGAGTGATATCCAGCGGCGACAGGCTGAACGTCTGGCGCGAGATCCAGCCGATGAGCAGCGCCGGATCCGGCTTCTCGGCCGACTTGCGGTCCGAGACGATGACTTCCTGCCAGCGCGCCCCCCATTGCTCCATGAACCGGCGGTGATCCGCGGGGAGCCAGGGAGCCGGGGCGGCGATGGCAAAGCCCATCGGGCGCCAGTAGGCCGCTTCTTCCGGGGCGACGGTGACGATCAGGCGGGTTTTCGGGAATTGGGCGAGGAACTCCCTCACCCACTCCCGGACGGCATCCTGTTCATCGAAGGTGAGCTCGTCCACGGCATCCAGCAGCACAACCGAACCCTCGGCCCGCAGGCTTCCTTTTATATAGGAGGGTATTTGCGAGGCAGAGAGTGACGCGGCGAAATACTGCACGGCCGCGGCCAGCGGCTGGATCGCATCTTTTGAGGAGGCGGGCAGCGCCAGATCGTGGGCGTTGGCATAAAAAAGCGCCCGCGGGATTTCGGCCGCCGGTGCGCCCGTTTGGGCGGATTTGCGCAGCCATTCGAGGATCAGGGCGGCCAGGACGGTGGTTTTACCGCTGCCCGGAAGACCGACCAGCAGTGTGTGCGATTTCAGCGTGAGCAGCTGCTGGGCGGGGATGTTCGCCGCGCCGTACGCGATCGCCAGCTGGGGCCAATCCGGGGTGAAGGGGAACAGGGCCGGGGCGTCGTATTCCGGAGGTTGTTCCGGATCCAGCGGGGGCGGGTGGATCATCAGCCGCGGCGGGAGCAGGATCTCCTCCAGCGCGAATAAATGCGAAGTCATGTGCGCCGATTGCGCCCATTGCATCAGATCGTTGCGGTAGCCCTGGGCCGAGGTGGTGGTCAGCGCCTCCACGGCGGTCCGGTAGGATTCCCCCATGGCTTCGCGGAAAGTGGAGATCCGGCCGCGCAGCCGGTACAGCACGAATCCCAGGAGCGCGGCCAGGAGAAAGCCGATCCAGAAGGAGATGCTCTCGAATTGCCAGCTGCTGAGAAAGGCCATACTATCCCAGGTAAAGGATCCGTCCGCAATTGCCGCACTGGACGATCTCCTGGCCGGAGCGGGCGGAATCCACGCGCGAGGTGGAAGGGGCGACTCCGCAACCGGCGCACGAATCGTTCTCCATGCGGACCACGGCCAGGCCGCGTTTGGCGCGCCGGACGGAGCCGTATTTTTCGAGATCCTCCGGCGAGACCGCGGTTACCATCGCTTCGCGCTGAACCCCGAGTGTGGCGAGCGTGCCCTGCAGCGCGGATTGTTCCGCGCGGAGTTTTGATTCCGCGTCCACCCGCCGCCGTTCCAGATCCTCGCGCCGGCTTTGGGCTGCGGCGACGGTTTTTTCCCCGTCTTCGCTTTGCATCATCAATTGCAGTTGGCGTTCTTCGAGGACGGACAGATACCGGCGCAGGGAGGCGGCCTCTTCCTGGAGATCCTGAAGCTCTTTCGGGTTGCGGACTCCTCCGCCGTAAAGCGTTTTATCCGTTTCGGCGATCCGCTGCTGCTGGCGCCGGGTCTCTTCCTCGGCGTGGCGGACGTCCTGCCGGGCGGTTTCGAACGCGGCGCGTGCCGCGGCTTCCTCAGCCCGCGCTTGATCCAGCTCCGGGTGACGGCTCAGGTCGGCTTCAATCTCAGCCAATCGGGATTGGTGTGTGTCGATCTGGCTGTCCAGCGTTTGCAGCCGGAAGAGGGTGGAAACACGCGTCACGGGGTGAATTATAGGGGAAAAGGCACGCAAGTCAACACGCGCACGGGCGGATTGACCTCATAAAATGCGGGCGGTACAATCCCGGCGGTGGACAGACCACGGAGGTGTTGGATGAGTAATTCGAGATGGATTCTTCTCCGGAGAGGAATCCCGTTGATCTGCTTGGGGCTTGCGACGGCCTGCAACCTCGGGTTGGGGGACCCGAATTCGACCGGCGCGTCTTCAGCGACTCCGTTTCTCCCCGAGGATACGGCAACGTCCACGGCCACGCCGACCGAGACGCCGCCCGAACCCACCGCCACGCCGACCGAGACGCCGATTCCGCTGGTGTATCCCGTCGGACCGTCGGGCTTTCCGGCCAATGTGAACCCGCTCACGGGCACGATCGTCGCCGATCCGGCTCTCCTGGACCGGCGCCCGCTGGCGGTCAAGGTCACCAATTTCCCGCGCACCGCGCGCCCGCAGGCCGGTCTCTCGCGCGCGGACATCCTCTGGGAGTTCTACACCGAGTTCGGCAACACCCGCTGGATCGCGATGTATTACGGGCAGGACGCCGAGAAGGTCGGCCCGATCCGTTCGGCCCGCGTCCTGGATACGCGGATCATCCCGCTCTACGACGCGATCCTGGTCCATGTCCAGGCGTTCGAAACCGTCTGGCAGGAGATCAGCAAAACCGGCGTGGATACGATCAACGAATTTCCGGCGTCATGCCCGGCCATCTGCCGGGATCCGGACGAAAAATACATCGAGAACAGTGCCTTCGGCAACACCGCCGAACTGACCAAGTATGCGCGGCGGATCGGGCTGCTTGCCGCCGGAAGGCCCTATTTGGACGGGATGGTTTTCGATCCCGCAGTTCCCGCGGATTTGAAGGAATCAATCGGGACACGGATTACTTTTTCGTCCTCCGCCATGGCGCAATGGAAGTACGATCCCGAGCGGAAGCGGTATATGCGCCTGTCGGAGAACGCCTCCTTCCTTTTTGAACCGCTCGCCGACCGGATGACCGGCGAACAGCTGGCTGTGGACAATCTCGTCCTCATGGTCGTGGACACCTTCCGGTACAAAGGCCAGACGGGCACGGGCGAGCAATTCGACATGGACCTGACCAAATCCGGCAAGGCGTATTTCTTCCGCGACGGGTTTATGCTGGAAGGCCGCTGGCAGAGCGGCGGGCCGAATGCCCCGCTGCAATTCGTGGATGCCGATGGGGGGATGTTCCCGTTCCATCCCGGAACAACCTATATCGGGATCCTCGGAGACCGGGCCACCGGCGCGCGCGCGGCCTCTTCGGAGTGGTTTTTCTACAACGCCCTATAATCGGATACCCGGCTCGGAAATTGCGGAATAATTAAGGTTTGCTTATCCTTTCGGAAAAAGCGCATGAATTTCTCCGAACTAGGACGAGCGTCCCTTTCGCGGGTGATCCTTTAGTAGTACAAAGATATTGGGAACGCTTCGGAAATGTCACTCTGAGCGTCCGAACAGTTGGCTCGCTTCCTTCGTTCCCCCCTCGCTTCGCTCGGGACAGCCGCATGCCTTGCGGGCCAGGGACACTCAGTATGAGTGCGCCGTGTGAAACAAGGAAGGTCGCGCATGAGCAACAAGCAAGGACGCACCGAAAACCGCACTGAAGGGCGCCGGGATTGCCGGCGCAACGCCATGATGCGGATAAAAAACATCTGGCTTATCTTCGGTCTGGCGTTTGCCGCCGCGTGTTCCGCATCCGCACCGGCTGCCTCCACCGGTATCCCCCGGACGGAAACCGAGCCCCAAATTCCACTGCCGGCGGATCCGGCCACGGACACACCCGCGCCGGAATCGACCGCCACATCCACCGAACTTCCATCGGCGACCCCCGAACCGCAAATTCTCAATCCGCTGACCGGCCTGCCGGTTTCCGACATTTCCGTGCTCGAGCGCTGGCCGCTTTCGATAAAAGTTTCCAACTTTCCCCGCTCCGCGCGGCCGCAGGCCGGTCTTTCCTATGCCGACCTGATATTTGAGTTCTATCAGGAAATGGGGATGACCCGCTTGCAGGCGATCTACCTGAGTAGGGATGTGGAAAAGGTTGGCCCGATCCGATCCGGGCGGAAAATCGACGTGCCGCTGATGAAGGCCTATCAGTCGCTGCTGGTGTTCTGCGCCGAATATTCGGCGACCTGGGATTTCATGGAATTCCAGGGGGTGGGCGACCGGCTGTTGTATGTGGGGCCGGTGGATTGCCCGGCGCTGTGCCGGGATGAGCGCGAGATAACCGAAAACGGCATTTTCGGGAATACGGCCGAACTGCGCAAAGCCGCCAAATTCATGGATCCGCCGATTCCCGACAGCGTTCCGGACCTGACCGGGATGGTCTTTCAGGAGGCGCCTCCGCCCATGAGCGGCGGCGCGGTGTCCAACGTCTGGGTGCGTTTCATATCCGATAATGCGCTCGCCGAATGGCGCTACAATCCGGAGGACCGGAAATATTACCGCTGGTCTGAAACCGGCAAGGCGAACCGCGACATGGCGCCGCTCCTGGACCGCCTGACCGGCGAGCAGCTTTCGGTTTCGAATGTGATCGTGCTCTACGCCAATTACATCCGCCGCCAGCAGCGGGAGATCTACGAATTGGAGCTCTTCGGCGGCGGGAAGGCCCTGATCTTCCGTGACGGCAAGATGGAAGATGGAATTTGGCTGCTTCCGAAAATCGACCGCCCCCTGCAATTCTACGGCCAGGACGGCCCGTTTTCCCTGCGGCCGGGCGTGACGTGGATCGGGATCGTGGAAGACACCTCGACCGCGACGATGGATGGTGAGACGTTGCGGGTGGAGTTCGGCAAGACCGGCGTCGGGCAGTAGGGGCGCACTCCACGAAGTTACACAAAGAAAAACCTGAAAGGCACGAGAAATAATTAATAGAAACCTCTGAAAAAGGGGTCATGCTGAGCGAAGCGAAGCATCTGTTTCTGCGTTTTCAGACCCTTCGCTGCGCTCAGGGTGACATTTTCAGGGGTTTCTATTAAAAACTTCGTGCCCTTCAGGTTTTTTTCTTCGTGTCCTTCGTGGATTGTAGGGACACAGGGCCCTGTGCCCTTACTAGGTCGGTATCTCCAGCGACGGATCACCCATCTCCGGGAAGGGGTGCCGGATGGCGGGCAGGTAGAGGTCGCACGCGTATTCCTTCAGCATGCGCCGCGTGTTAAAGGTCGGGGAAATCGTCCGGATGGATTCGCGGATCCGGTCGACCCATTCGGATGGAATATTCTCGGGGGAGCGGTTCTCGTAAAACAGGGGGACGAGCTCGTCTTCCAGAAGCGAAAACAGCGAATCCGTATCCTGCGCGTTCTGAACATCGGCGGTTTGATTTTCCTTATCTTCGCCGATCGCCCAGCCGTTCCGCCCGTTGTAGCCTTCGCGCCACCAGCCGTCGAGGACCGACATATTCAGCGCGCCGTTCAGGGCCGCCTTCTGCCCGGACGTGCCGGAAGCTTCGAGCGGCCGCATGGGTGTATTCATCCACACGTCCACGCCCTGCACCAGGTAGCGGGCCAGGTTGATATCGTAATCCTCGAGGAATACGAACCGGCCGCCGGTTTCGGACCGTTTGGCAAAGCGGTATACGTCCTGCAGCAGTCGCTTGGCCGGATCGTCAGCCGGATGCGCCTTGCCGGCGAAGATGAACTGCACCGGGAGGTTCGGCCGGTTGAGGAGGGCCAAAAGCCGTTCGGGCTGGCGCAGAAGCAGGCCCGCGCGTTTGTACATGGTAAACCGGCGCGCGAAGCCGATCACCAGCATGTTCGGGTCCATCAGCACGCCCGCATTCACGATCTGGACCGGGTGCTTCTTCCCGGAGAGCCACAACTGCCGCGAGCGGTCGCGCATATGGGCGGCCAGCCGGCGCTTGAGATGAATCCGCGCTTCCCAGAGATCCTTGTCGGGGATGTCGCAGACGCGGTCCCACACCGCCTGTTCGTCGATCCGTTCGCGCCAGTCTTCGCCCAGATACCGGTCGAAGAGGGTTCCCATCTGCCGCGCGAGCCAGGTTTCGGTATGGATGCCGTTGGTGATGTGGCGGATCGGCACTTTGTCTTCCGGGAGATCCGGCCAGAGGTGGTTGAACATTTTGCGCGCGACCCGGCCGTGCAATTCCGAAACGCCGTTGGCATGGTCGGAAAGACGCAGCGCCAGGACGGGCATGGAAAAAGTCTCGCCCCAGGATTGCTTGTGCCGGGCAATGTCGAGGAAGGCATCCCGCTCGAGCCCGAGTTGGGGCCAGTATTGGGAAAAGAATTTGTCCATCAACCAAAGCGGAAATTCATCCGCGCCGGCCGGGACCGGCGTGTGGGTCGTGAAGATCGTCGTTTTGCGGACGATTTCCTTCGCATCGGCGAACGTCCGCCCGGCGGCCACGTACTCGCGCGCCCGTTCCAGAAGCGCAAACGCCGAATGGCCTTCGTTCAGATGCCAGGCGGTCGGATTGTAGCCGAGCGCGCGCAGCGCGCGCACGCCGCCGATGCCGAGGATGATTTCCTGGGAGATGCGCTGCTCCACTTCGCTGGTGTACAGCCGCGCCGTCAGCTCGCGGTCGGCCGGCGAGTTGGATTCGACGTTGCTGTCGAGCAGATAGAGGGGGATCCGTCCGACGCGCACCTGCCACAGGCGCGCCGCCAGTTCCCGTTCGGGGAGTGAGACGCTGATCGTGAGCGGATCGCCGTCGCGCCCGAGAACCGGCCAGACCGGCAGGTTGGCAAAATCCAACGGCTCGTAATTCGCCTCCTGCCAACCGTCCTCCGTCATGCTTTGGCGGAAGTACCCCAGCGTATACAGAAATCCAAGCCCGACGATCGGAATTCCAAGGTCGCTGGCTTCCTTGATCAGGTCACCGGCCAGCACACCCAGGCCGCCGGCGTAGCCCTGGATGCTTTCATGCAGGCCGTATTCGGTGGAGATGTAGGCGATCGGGCGGTTGAGGAGATCCGGATTCTCGCGCGAATACCACATGCCCGAGGCGTTCAGGTAGCGGTCGAAGGCTTCCATCACGCGGTCGTACGTTTCCAGGTAGGAGACGTTCGAAAGCGCGGCGTTCAGCTGCGGGCGCTTGATTTTCCGTAGGAATTGAACCGGATTGTGGCGCACCTCCTCCCAAAGGGAGAAGTCGATCCGGCTGAACAACCCCTGTGCCTGCGGATGCCATGTCCACCAGAGGTTATAGGCCATCTCCGGCAGGCGGGAGATCCGCTTGGGCAGCTGAAGTTCGGTGGCGATCGGCGGCTGCGTTTCCAGGAATCCACCGTGCATGGGCATCATCCTCCTGTCCGGCGGAAAGCGCTGGGCCTGCCGCCGCTGCGGGAAAAAAGTTAATATAACACACGCGCCGCGGGCGCTATGCCGATGGCGTACCCCGTAGGATGTTCCACAATGCGGTCAGCGCGGTAATGGCCGCCCAGCGCGAGGCCATCGGATGGGGAACCCGGTGGGTCCGCTGGATCCGCGTTTCCTTTCCGTCCGCTATCAGGATGTATTCGGATCGGAAGCCGCCGGGCACCGGCGTAAGCGCCAGCCCCGCCGCGTGGGTTGCCTTGTGGGCCGACTGCCATTCGCGAAGCGTTTCCGCCGCGTCGGAATCCAATCCGTTGAGGCCGAGCACCAGGCCCCCGCGGAAGGCGCCGGAATTCTCGAGGCTGAGGATTCCGGCAAGCGCGCCGCCGGTCCCCCGTTCCGCCGTGACCAGGCTTCCCTCCTTCGGCAACAGGCGCAGCACCGCGCCCGCCAGGGTGTCTCCGTCGGCCCCGATGATGTTATCCGCGAGCGCGGCACGGATGTCTTCCTCGGCGGCGGCGATCAATTGCCGCGCCGCGTGCTCGTCCCCGGCGCGTGCGACGATGCGGATGTCGGTCACGCCGGCGTGCGCCATCAACCCGACCGCGGGATTCTCCGCGCTTTCCCATCGGCCGATCCGCTCGTCGATCAGCGATTCCCCGAGGCCGACGACGTGGATCGTCCGGGTGCGGACGGCCTGCCCGCCCCCGAAGCGCGCGCGCAGCGCGGGGAGTACCTGGCCGGTGATCATCGCTTCCATTTCACTCGGCACGCCGGGCACCGCAAACAGCAGCGACCGGCCGAGGGGCAGGGAGAATCCGGGCGCGGTCCCGAACGGATTGGGGAGCGCCGTCGCGCCGGCGGGCAGATGGGCTTGCTTGCGGTTGTTTTCAGGCAGGGTCCGGCCCAGGCCGCGGAATCGCGCCGTGATCGCCTCCCATAACTCGGGATGAAAGACCAGTTCGACTCCGGCGGCGGCGGCCGCGGCTTCGCGGGTCGGGTCGTCGACCGTCGGGCCCAATCCTCCGGCGGCGATGACGCAATCGGATTCCGCGGCCGCATGTTTCAGGGCGGCGACGATCCGGCCGGGGTCATCCCCGACGGCCGTCACGCGCCGCACCCGGAATCCGCCTTCGCCCATCGCGCGGGCGATGAATTGCGTGTTGGTGTCGGCGATGGTTCCCAGGATCAGTTCGTCCCCGATGACCACGATCTCTACGTCCATATCGCTCCTTTGGCAAGTTCGATTAACTTTTTCACGGATATCCACGCAAGAATCGACGTTTCTTTTTCGAGGATTGCATTTTAGCATTTCAGCGGCTTTCGGCTAATTGGAAACTTCGCTAAACGGCCTTTATGGAGAAACGAACTTTTCCAGCCCGGAGCCATACCATCCCATCCCACCTCCCCTAACCCCTCCTCCCTTCCCGTAAAACGGGAAAGGAGGAAGGGTTAGGGGAGGTGGGATGGGCGTTGTGCTTATAGGTCGTTCCAATATGAATAAAAAAAGGCGGCCAACGGCCGCCCATACTGGTTCTTTTCTTATGCTTGTCCGGCGATTACGGATGAAGTCTGGTCTTCTTGGCCAGAAGTTCATCCTTGGTCTCCTTGTGGGCGGGATCCGGGCCGGGGGCTTCGTTCGGGCAGACCGACCGGCACTGGGCCTGATCGAAGAACCCGACGCATTCGGTGCAGCGGTCCGGATTGATATCAAAATGCGCGTCCCCCATGCTGATCGCCTGGTTGGGGCATTCCGGTTCGCAAACTCCGCAGCTCAGGCAGTCGTCGGAAATTTTGTACGCCACGGTGAAATTCTCCTTCGGGATGGGATTAAGGCATCGCCGGCATCATCCTTGCGCCGGCGGTCTTTTTTTTCGGTCCGCATATTCTATCACTTGCCGGAGCTGGTCCGGCCGGAGCGGCGCCGATTTGGGCATATGGCGGATGTATTCCTTGACCTTGGCGGCGTGCAGCGCCGGGACGGGAGAGGCATCCGCTTCGACGCGGGTCTTATCGTTCACGAAAACGACGATCGGCCGCACGATGATCTCCCCGCCGTCAGGCAGGATCTTGCGCAGCGATCGGGTCAGGTTTTCCGCTTCAAATTGGCTGTCGGCGGAGGGATTGCCCAGCGCTTCCGTCCCGAAGAATTTCATAAACGAGGACACACCCGTTTGGCGCCACTTTTTTCCGTCATAGGAAACCAGCCCGCGTTCGGATTTGGCCAGGATCGCGAGGATTCCATCCGGTGTGAAGAGCGCGTGCTCCGCGCCCAGCCGGTAATGGACGATCGTATACCGGTCGTCGAGTCCCTTGAGCACGTTGTCCACCGCCTCGTCGGGCGGGGGAGTCCGCCCCCAGCGGTTGGTGAATGAGGAACCGATGGTGACCAGGATGAATCCGAGAATAAGCGATAAGTAGGAAAGGTCGAACCGTTCCGGCAGCAGGAATGAGGCGGCAAATCCGCCGAGCAGGACCGCCATCCCCCCCAGCTGGCTGTAGTTGCCGATCTGCTTGTTGCGCTTCAGCATTCCGGGATTGGATATTTTCTTCACGCGCCCTCCCACTTGCGGAGCACCAAGCAGGCATTCTGCCCGCCCAGGCCGAAGGAATTGGAAAGGACGGTCCGGACGGCGGCCGCGCGCGCCGTGTTCGGGACGTAATCCAGGTCGCACTCCGGGTCTGGCGTGTCGTAGTTGATGGTTGGGTGGATCATTCCGGATTGCAGGGTCTGCACGCACGCCACCGCCTCCACGGCGCCGGCGGCTCCCAGCGGATGCCCGATCATCGATTTGGTCGAGGAGATCGGGATCTTCCGGGCGCGCTCGCCGAAGACCTGCTTGATCGCGTTCGTCTCCATCAGGTCGTTGGCCGGGGTGGAGGTGCCGTGGGCGTTGATGTAATCCACCGCATCGGGGCCGATGCCGGCGTCGCGCAGCGCCCAACGGATCGCGCGCACCGCGCCCGCGCTGGTGGGATCCGGCGCGGCGATGTGATAGGCGTCGGAGGAGGAGGAATGCCCGAGGATCTCGGCAAGAATCTTCGCGCCGCGCCGAAGAGCGCTCTCGAGGCTTTCCACCACATGGATCGCGCAGCCCTCGGAGAATACAAATCCTTCGCGGTTCTTGGTGAAGGGGCGCGAGGCGCGCTCCGGATCATTGTTGTAATTCACCGGCAGCGCGTGCATGATGCTAAACGAGGCGATCATGAAATCCGTCACCACCGCCTCCACGCCACCGGTGAAGACGATATCGGCCGATCCCCTGCGGATCAATTCCGCCGCCTCGCCGATCGCCTGGGTTCCGGCGGCGCATGCGGTGGGGACCGTGTTCAGCGGGCCGTAAGTCTGGTACTTTTGCGAGAGGTGGTGGGCCGGCATGTTGGGGATGGATGAGGGCGGGATGAACGGATTCACCTTCAGCATCCCCTGGTTCCACATAACCTTCAACCCGTCCGCCATCCGCTCCCAGCCGGCGACCGCCGTCCCCAGCAAAACGCCCGTGCGCTCGGGATCCGGCAGACCGCCTTCCAAACCGGCGGCCCGGACCGCTTCCTGCGCCGTGGCGAGCACCATTTGCGAACAGCGCGCCATCCGGCGGGCTTCCTTTATATTGATGTACTTGGCGGGGTCGAATCCCTTAACTTCGCCGGCGATCTGGCACGGCAGCTGGCTGGCGTCGAACTGGGTGATCCGGCCGATGCCCGACCGTCCGGCCAGCAGCCCGTCCCACAATTCGGCGACGGTCAGGCCGAGCGGCGTGATGGCCCCCATTCCGGTGATCACTACGCGGGGTCTGGTATTGGTCATGGTGCCTCCTCAGGATGCCCCCGGAGTGCCGGAAGCGAGCCGTGATATTTCCTTGCGGATGAGATCCTGCATCCCGGAGCGGGCGGCGCCGGCCGCCACCCGGACGGCATTCTTCACCGCCAGGGCGTCCGAGCGGCCGTGGCCGATGAACACCAGCCCGTCCACCCCCAGGAGCGGGGCCGCTCCCTCTTCGCTCGGGTTGAGCAGCTTTTTGATGTCCGCGAGAGCCGGTCTGATCAAGGCGCCGCCCAGCTTCACCAGCAGCGAACCGGCGAGGATTTTCTCCTTCATCGTGTCGACGATCATCTTCGCCACCGCTTCGGAGGATTTCAGGAAGACGTTTCCCGTAAATCCGTCGGTGACCAGCACGTCGACATTCCCGGCGTAGACTTCCTTCGGCTCGGCGTTGCCGATGAAGTTCAACGCGCTTTCCTTGAACATCGGCGTGGCTTCGCGGACCAGGTAATTCCCCTTGCCGGTTTCCTCGCCGTTGGAAAGCAGCGCCACCCGCGGCCGCTTGACTCCGCGCACGGCCTCCGCGTACACCGAGCCCATAACCGCAAATTCCAGAAGGTTTTTCGGCTGCAGGTCCGGGTTGATCCCGATATCGAGCACCACGCAAAAACCTTTGCGGGTGGGGAAGACCGGCGCGAGCGCCGGCCGCTCGATCCCCGGCAGCATTCCGAGCCGGAAGAAGGCCACCGCGGCGGCCGCGCCCGTGTTGCCCATCGTCACAAAGGCGTCGGCCTTGCCCTGCTTGACCAGATCGACCCCGACCGCCATCGACGTCTTGGGTTCCCTCTGTTTGGCCTTGAGCGCGAGGGCCAGCCCTTTTTCCTGCATGGTCAGCATCTCGGGCGCGTGGATGATCGTGATCGGCAGATTGCCCGGCGCAAACGAATCCAGCACCGGGCGCACGGCCTTTTCATCGCCGATGAGTAAAACCTCATCGCCGTACGCGCGCGCGGCCATCACCGCGCCTTCCACATCCGGCCGGGGGAATTCGTCCGAGCCCATTGCATCCAGTGCGATCCGCATGGTGGTTTCCTTTCCATTGCGTTGGAGACTTGCGTATTATATCCTCCTGGCGCCTTGACATCGGGTGCAACCTCCGGTAAAATCCAGTTTCGTAAATCCATGGACACCGTTCTGTTGAAGCCTCGCGCTCGTCGTACCTTCATCCACCCGAAAAACGGGAAGGTGGGCTAGTTTAGCTTGGGCCGAGCGCGGACAAGCATAATGATCCAAATTTCTAAGCCCTCCGTCACCCGGAGGGCTTTTTTTGTGTCGGCACACCCGCTACCGTGGTAATTACATCGGGGCGGAGAGGGAAAAAGGAGAAGAGGATGAAGAAGGATAGCGCCAAGAAGGTCGTACTCGCCTATTCCGGCGGGCTGGATACCTCGATCATCGTCACCTGGCTCAAGGAAGCCTACGGGTGCGAGGTGGTGTGCTTCACCGCCGACATCGGGCAGGGCGTCGGCGAGACCGCGTCCCTTGCGCAGCGGGCCAAGGAATCCGGCGCCAGCCGCCTGATCAGCGAAGACTTGCGCGAGGAGTTCGCGCGCGATTACATCTTCCCGCTGCTCCGCTCCGGCGCGGTCTACGAGGGGAAGTATCTGCTCGGGACGTCGATCGCCCGGCCGCTGATCGCCAAACATCAGGTGCTGGCGGCGGAGCAGGTCGGGGCGGATGCCGTCGCGCACGGATGCACCGGGAAGGGCAACGACCAGGTGCGGTTCGAACTCACCTACACCGCGATCAACCCGCGCCTGAAGGTCATCGCCCCCTGGCGCGAATGGGATATCCGCTCGCGGGAGGATGCGGTGGCGTACGCGAAGGCTCACAACATCACCCTTCCGGATACGACCGGCAAATCCCTCTACAGCCGGGACCGGAATCTGTGGCACCTCTCGCACGAGGGCGGGCCGCTGGAAAATCTGGCCAATGCGCCGGAAGAGGATCTCTTCCAGCTGACCGTCTCGCCCGAAAAAGCGCCGGACCGGCCGGAGACGGTTGAGATCGGCTTCGAGCACGGGAATCCGGTTTCCCTCAACGGGAAAAATCTGGCGGGCGCGAAACTGATCGAGGCCCTCAACGAAATCGGCGGGCGCAACGCCGTCGGCCGCGTGGACCTGGTGGAAAACCGGCTGGTGGGGATGAAATCCCGCGGCGTATACGAAACGCCCGGCGGGACGATCCTGGTGGCGGCCCACCGCGAACTGGAGAGCATCACCCTCGACCGCGACACCCAGCACTATAAGGAAAGGGTTGCCCAGCGCTATGCGGAGTTGGTGTATTTCGGCCAATGGTTCACCCCGTTGCGGGAGGACCTGCAGGCCTACATCGACAAGACCCAGGAACATGTGACGGGCTCGATCACGCTCAACCTGTACAAGGGCAACGTGATCGTGCAGAAGCGGTCCAGCCCGTTCAGCCTCTACCGCGAGGATTTCGCCACCTTCGGCCATTCGCTGGTGTACGACCACAGCGACGCCGCCGGCTTTATCCACCTCTTCGGCCTCCCGCTCAAAGTGCGGGCGCTGCTCGAAGAGGGCGGCAAGGGCATTCCGCCGGTTCCGCCGGAAGAAGTGGATCGGGATTAACCCCTCACCCCTATCCCCTCTCCCAGCCAGCACATAAGGACCAATGGCTGGGAGAGGGGGAAGAGAAGGATTGGATACGATGAAACAACTCTGGACGGGAAGGCTGGAAGGCGGATTGAATGAAAAGGCGGACGCGTTGAATGCGTCGCTGGCCTTCGACCGCCGCCTGTCCGCGCAGGATGTGCGCGGTTCGATCGCCTGGGCGCATGCGCTGGAGCGCGCCGGATTGTTGACGGCGGAAGAAGCCCGGAGGATCGAGGCCGGCCTTTCACAGCTCGGAACAGAATTGGCGTCGGATGCATTCGCTTACGCGCCGACCGACGAGGATATTCACACCGCGGTGGAGCGGCGGCTGGGGGAGTTGATCGGCGAACCGGCCGGCAAGCTGCACACCGGCCGCAGCCGCAACGACCAGGCGCCGACGGATTTCCGGATGTGGCTGATGGAATCCGAGGACCAGCTTGGCGCCGAGATCCGCAATCTCCAGCGAGCGCTTGTCGCGCGGGCGGAGCGGGATTTTGGGATCGTAATGCCCGGGTACACGCACATACAACGGGCGCAGCCGGTTCTGCTTTCGCATTGGTGGCTTTCCCACTTCTGGGCGCTGGAACGGGATGCGGCGCGGCTGACGGAAGCGCGCGGCCGCGCGGCGGTCTGCCCGCTGGGAAGCAGCGCGCTGGCGGGGACCGCATATCCGGTCGACCGGGAAGCGCTCGCCAAAGAACTTGGGTTTTCCTCCGCCGCGCCCAACAGCATCGACGCCGTCTCCGACCGGGATTTCGCGGCCGAGTTCCTGTTCGCCGCCGCCATGATCGGCGTGCATTGCAGCCGCATGGCGGATGCGCTGATCCTATTCTCGACCGCCGAGTTCGGCTTCATGGAATTGGACGATGCCTACTCGACCGGCTCGAGCCTGATGCCGCAGAAAAAAAATCCGGACCTGCTCGAACTGGCGCGCGGGAAGAGCGGTCGGTTGATCGGCCTGCTCACCGGATTGCTGGCGGTGCTGAAAGGCCTTCCGTCGGCGTACGACAAGGATCTGCAGGAAGACAAACTCCCTGTGTTCGAAGCGGCGGATATCCTGGGCGCGGTGTTGCCGGTGATGGGCGGCATTCTGGAAACACTCACCATCAAACCGGAGAAGATGGCCGCCGCGATCGACGACGGAATGCTCGCCACCGACCTGGCCGACCACCTGGTGCGCAAGGGGATCCCGTTCCGGCAGGCGCATACCGCCGCGGGCAAAGCGGTGCGGCGGTCGATCGAAACGGGGACCGGTCTTTCGAAAATGGCCTTGACGGAGTATCAGGCGATCCATCCCGCATTCGAAAAAGATCTTGCGGATGCGTTCAACGTGGAAAGCGCGCTTTCCCGCCGCAACGCCAAGGGCGGGACGGCGCCGGAGGCCGTGAAGGAACAGATTGTTCAAGTCAAGAAGATTCTGGAAAAAGGGTGATAAACCCATGTCATTGCGAGGAGCGAAGCGACCCCGGCCTACCCCAACCGGGGCAGGCGAAGCAATCTCCCCCAATTCTGAAAAGATGGAGATTGCTTCGCTCCCTACGGTCGCTCGCAATGACATATGAAAAAGTCGTTCGGGTAGACTCGAATAATCCCGAAAAAATTCATGGCGCGCCGGAGCGCGCCCAAAAGGAGAATTGAAATGAAAGGTCTTTGCCCGGAATGTGAAGGGGAAGTCGCGATCCCGGAAGATGCGCAGACGGGGGAAATCCTCATCTGCCCGGATTGCGGAGTCGAGTTGGAGCTCACGGCGCTTGAACCCGTCCAGTTGACCCTGGCGCCGAAAGAAGCCGAAGACTGGGGCGAATAGGAATGCGGAACCGGTTTGCCGGGAAGGCTGGGAGGTGGCAACGATGAAGATCGGCGTGTTGATGACCCGGTTGCGGATCGAGGAGAAATGGCTGTTCGAGGCGCTCGAAAAACGCGGGGTCGCCTTTGACAAGATCGACGACCGGGAGGTGAAGTTCGATCTCAACCATCCCGGGGAATGGGATCAGTACTCGGTGGTCCTCGAGCGCAGCATTTCGTACGGGCGCGGCTTGTACGCCTGCAAGATCCTCAACGGCTGGGGAATTCCGACGGTGAACACCTCGGCCGTGGAAGACACCTGCGGCGACAAGCTGTGGACCTCCGCGGCGCTCAAGTTCGCCGGGGTGCCGCAGCCGGAAGTACGGGTGGCTTTCACGCCCGCGAGCGCCGTTGCGGCGATCGAGGAACTGGGCTATCCGGTGGTCCTCAAGCCGGTCATCGGCTCGTGGGGCCGGATGGTCTCGAAGATCAACGACCGCGACGCGGCCGAGGCGATCCTCGAGACGCGCGAGGTGCTGGGCAACTACCAGCAGAACATCTTCTACATCCAGGAATACATCCACAAGCCCGGCCGCGACATCCGCGCGTTCGTCGTCGGCGACCGGACCATCGCCGCCATCTACCGCACTTCGGAACACTGGATCACCAACACCGCCCGCGGCGGCCAGGGCTCGGCCTGCCCGGTGACGCCCGACCTGGATAAAATTTGCGTCGACGCGGCGCGGGCCGTCGGCGGCGGCGTTCTAGCGGTGGACATCCTCGAAGACCGGAAGCGCGGGTTCCTGGTCAACGAGGTCAACCACACGATGGAGTTCCACACCTCGGTCCCGGCCACCGGGATCGACATCCCCGGATTCGTGATCGACTATACGATCGAAGTCGGGAAGAAAAAGGACGAGTTCCGCGCGCAATATCATCCGGTGCCGCACGCGTCGATCGTGGAGATTCTAAAATGAGCCAAAAGCTGAAAGCCGGCATCGTCGGCGCCTCCGGATACACCGGCGGCGAACTGCTGCGCCTGTTGCTGGGGCACCCGCAGGTCGAGGTGATCCAGGCGACATCGGAGCGGCACATCGGCGAGTATGTCTATTCGATGCACCCGCACCTGCGCAAGCGGACGGCGATGCAATTCGTCTCGCGCCAGGTGCTGCAAGCGTGCGACGTCCTCTTCCTCGCCCTGCCGCACGGCGAGGCGCAGAAGGAAATCGGACGTTACGCGGATTTGGCCGGGAAGATCGTCGACCTGTCGGCGGATTTCCGGTTGAAGGATCCGGCGCTTTATAAAAAATGGTACCAGCACGATCACCAGGCGCCGGAATGGATCGGCAAATTCGTATACGGGTTGCCGGAGTTCCACCGCGGGGAAATGCGCACGGCAAGCTTCATCAGCGGGGTGGGGTGCAACGCGACCGCGGCCAACCTCGCCCTGGCGCCGCTGGTGCGCGGCGGGCTGATCGATCCGGCGCGCCCGATCATCGTCGATGTCAAGGTCGGGTCCTCCGAGGCCGGAGCCAGCCCGAACGCCGGCTCGCACCATCCGGAACGGGCGGGCGTGATCCGCACCTACGCGCCCTCCGGCCACCGGCACACTGCCGAGGTGATCCAGGAGTTGAATCTTACGGATGTGCACCTGACCATCACCTCGGTCGATCTGGTCCGCGGCGCGCTGGCGGCGGCGCACTGCTTCGCCAAGCCGGGCGTGACCGAAAAGGATCTGTGGCGCGCGTTCCGGGGGTTCGCCAAGGAGGAGCCGTTCATCCGCATCGTCAAGGAAAAGACCGGCGTGCACCGGGTGCCGGATCCGAAGATCCTGGCGGGCAGCAATTATGCGGATGTGGGCTTCGAGCTCGACCCGGAAACGGGGCGGATCGTCGCGATGGCGGCGATCGACAATTTGATGAAGGGCGCCTCCGGTTCGGCGGTCCAGGCGATGAACGTGATGTTCGGATTCGAAGAGAGCACCGGGCTGGAGTTTTCAGGATTGCATCCGATTTAACCCTCACCCCCGACCCCCGTAGGGGCGCAGCGACGCTGCGCCCCTACGGGGGTCGGGGGTGAGGATGGAGGGCAGACATGCTTGTCGTAAAAATCGGCGGAGCCGCCGGCAACAACATGGATACCGTCTGCGAGGATCTCGCGCTGCTCGTCAAATCCGGGCAGCAGGCCGTGCTCGTCCACGGCGGATCGGAGGAGACCAACGCGATCTCCGAGCGGCTCGGCCATCCCCCGAAATTCGTCACCTCGCCCTCCGGTTTCACCTCGCGCTTCACCGACCGCGAGACGCTGGAAATTTTCGCGATGGTTGTGTCCGGCAAAATCAATACGATCCTCGTCGAGCGGCTGCAAAAGCTGGGCGTGAACGCCTTCGGCCTTTCGGGCGTGGACGGCCGCATGATGCAGGCCAAGCGCAAGGAGGCCGTGCGCGCCGTGGAAAACGGACGGGTGCGCCTGCTGCATGACGACCACACCGGAACGATCCAGGCCGTCGACGCGGCGCTCCTGCAGATGCTGATCCGCGCGGGGCTCACCCCGGTTGTCGCGCCGCTGGCGATTTCCCCGGAAGGAGTCGCGCTGAACGTGGATGCCGACCGCGCGGCGGCGATGATCGCCGGCGCGCTCAAGGCCGAAAGCCTGGTGATCCTGACCAACGTTCCCGGGTTGATGCGCCGCTTCCCCGATGAGAGCACGCTGATGCCGAAGATCGAGCGTTCCAAACTCGAGGAGGCGCTGGAATTCGCCGAAGGGCGGATGAAAAAGAAGGTCCTCGGCGCCAGCGAGGCACTCGGGGAGGGCGTGCAGCGGGTGATCTTCGCCGACAGCCGGATCCCCGCGCCGATTTCCTCGGCCCTGGCCGGGAAAGGAACGGTCATTTCATGAGCGGCGCGACACTCGTCCTCGAAGACGGAACAGTGTTCAGCGGCGCAAGCTTCGGGGCCGAAGCCGACTCCGTATTCGAGCTGGTGTTCAACACCAGCATGACCGGGTATCAGGAAATCCTGACCGATCCCTCCTACCGCGGGCAGGGCGTGCTGTTCACCTGCCCCCACATCGGCAATGTGGGCGTCAACCGCGAGGACTACGAATCCGGCTGCCCGCAGATTTCGGCGGCGGTCGTGCGCGCGGTCAGCCCGATTGTCTCCAACTGGCGCGCGGAAAAATCCCTTCCGGATTGGCTCGCGGAAGCCGGCGTGCCCGGGATCAGCGGCGTGGATACGCGTTTTCTGACCCGCAAACTCCGCGACGGCGGCACGCAGAAGGCCGCGCTTTCAACCCGCGGAACCGATCCGGCGGAATTGATCGAGAGGGCGCGCGCGTGGCCAGGTCTCGACGGGCGCGATATGGTCAGCGAGATCTCCTGCCCGAAGGAGTATGCCTGGGCTCCCGATTCGGGCAGCCGCTGGGTGGAGGGCGACCGGCCCGGTGCAATGAAGGGAAAGCACATTGTCGCCTACGATTTCGGAATTAAAAAGAACATCCTCCGCCACCTGGCGGCGGACGGGGCCAGGGTGACCGTCGTTCCCTCGAACACGCCGGCGAATAAAGCGCTCGCGCTCAAGCCGGACGGCATCTTCCTTTCCAACGGACCCGGCGATCCGCGCGGCTTGCCCGCTATCGTAGAGACCGTGCGGGCACTGCTCGAGAGCGGCGTGCCGACGCTCGGGATCTGCCTTGGCCACCAATTGATCGGACTCGCGCTTGGGGGGCGGATCACCAAACTCAAGTTCGGCCACCACGGCGGCAACCATCCCGTCCGCGACGAACGCACGGGGCAGGTCTGGATTACCGCCCAGAACCACAATTACATCGTCGAGAGCGAGAGCCTGCCGGCCGGCGTGGCGGAGGTCACGCTGCGCTCGCTCAACGACGGCTCGCTTGAGGGTTTCCGGCTGCTCCAGCGGCCGGCGTTCTGCGTGCAGTTCCATCCGGAAGCGTCGCCGGGACCGCACGATGCCCGCGACGTCTTCGGGCGGTTTTTCACGCTGGTCGAAAGGCGGGGAGCCTAGGATGCCCAAGCGAACCGACATCCGCTCGATCCTGGTGGTCGGCTCCGGCCCGATCGTCATCGGCCAGGCGGCCGAATTCGATTATTCCGGAACCCAGGCGGCCAAAGCCCTGCGCGCCGAAGGCTACCGCGTGATCCTGGTCAATTCCAACCCGGCCACGATCATGACCGACCCGGACCTGGCCGACGCGACCTACATCGAACCGCTCACGCCCGAGACGCTCGAGGCGATCATCGCCCAGGAGCACCCGGACGCAATGCTGCCCACCGTCGGCGGGCAAACCGGGTTGAACCTGGCGCTCGCGCTCGGCAATCGCGGGACTCTGGAAAAATATAATGTCCAGCTGCTCGGCGCAAAACTGCGATCGATCGAACTGGCCGAGGACCGCGAACAATTTAACCGGGCCATGCGCGATAACAACATCCCCGTGCCGCAGGGCGGGCCGGCGCACAACCTTGAGGAAGCCGCGGCGCTCGTGAAGGCGACCGGCTACCCGGTACTGGTGCGCGCTTCGTTCGCGCTCGGCGGAACCGGCGCCTCGTGGGTTAAAACAGCTGAGGAACTCCCGGAGGCGGTGCGCAAGGCGATCGCCGTCTCGCCGATCGGGCAGTCCTGGCTGGAGCAATCGTTCCTGGGATGGAAGGAATTCGAACTCGAGGTGATGCGCGACCGGGCGGATAATTTCGTCGTCGTGTGCTCCATCGAGAACCTGGACCCGATGGGCGTGCATACCGGCGACAGCATCACCGTCGCTCCATCCCAGACGCTCACCGACCGCGAATACCAGGTCCTGCGCGACCTGGCGCGGCGGGTGATGCGCGCGGTGGAGATCGAAACCGGCGGGTCGAACGTCCAGTTCGCGGTCAACCCGGCCGACGGGCGGACCATCGTGATTGAAATGAATCCGCGCGTTTCGCGCTCCTCGGCGCTGGCTTCCAAGGCGACCGGCTTCCCGATCGCCAAGGTCGCGGCGCTGGTCGCGGTCGGGTACACGCTGGACGAGATCACCAACGACATCACCGGCCAGACCAAGGTCGGGTTCGAACCCTCGCTGGATTACGTCGTGGTCAAAATCCCGCGCTGGGCGTTCGAAAAATTCCCGGGCGTGGATCCGACCCTCGGGGCGCAGATGAAATCGGTCGGCGAGGTGATGGCGCTCGGCCGGACATTCCCCGAGGCGCTCTCGAAGGCGGTGATCTCGCTCTAAAGCGGGATCGACGCGCTGGACGGATCTGGGCCGAATAAAAAAGCTCCCGCCGGCGGGAAATCCGACGCCGAGCTTGAAAACCTCCGCATCCCGGTTTCCGGGCGGTTGTTCGACGTGTACCGGGCGATCCGCGGCGGCGCGGAACTGAAAAAAATATCCGCGATCACGGGAATGGATCTTTGGTTCCTGGATCAAATGCGCGGGATTGCCGAACTCGAAAAAGAAATATCCGCGCAAAAGATGGAAACGCTGCCGGCGGAGTTGCTGCGCCGGGCGAAACAGGCCGGCCTGGCGGATACGCACCTGGCGCGCCTGCTCTCCCGGGACGGGGAAAAAACAACCGCCGCGGCGATCCGCGCGCGCAGGCTGGAGGTCGGAATCCGGCCGACCTTCCTGCGGGTGGACACCTGCGCGGCGGAATTCGAAGCACAAACCCCGTATCTGTACTCCTCGTATGAGACCGAGGACGAAGCGCGGGTCACGCCGCGGAAGAAGGTGCTGATCCTCGGCAGCGGGCCGAACCGGATCGGGCAGGGAATCGAATTCGACTATTGCTGCTGCCAGGCGGTGTTCGCGCTGCACGAGCTTGGATACGAAACGATCATGCTCAACTGCAATCCGGAAACCGTCTCGACCGATTACGACACGGCCGACCGGCTCTACTTCGAACCGCTCACCCTCGAACACGTATTGAACGTGGTGGATGCCGAAAAACCGGCCGGCGTGATCGTGCAGTTCGGCGGCCAAACGCCGCTCAACCTTTCGGCCGACCTGGACGCGGCGGGCGTCCCGATCTGGGGAACCTCGCCGGAGGCGATCGCGCTGGCGGAGGACCGCCAGCGGTTCGCGGCCGTGCTTGAGGAACTCGACATCCCCCAACCGGAACACGGGATTGCCCATTCGCTGGAAGAAGTACGGACGATCGCGGAGCGGATCGGGTATCCGCTGCTGGTGCGGCCGTCGTTTGTATTGGGCGGGCGCGCGATGGCCATCGTCGGCGACGAAGCCCAGCTGGAGGGATTTGTCAACGCGGCGCTGGCCGCCGCCCCGGGCCAGCCGCTGCTGGTCGACCGCTTCCTCGAGGACGCCTACGAAGCGGATGTGGATGCGATCTCCGACGGCCAGCAGACGGTGGTGGGGGCGATCATGCAACATATCGAGGAAGCCGGCGTGCACTCGGGTGATTCAGCCTGCGTGCTGCCGCCGTACAAGATCAGCGCCTTCCATCTCAGTACGATGCGCGAATACACCGAAAAACTCGGCCAGCGGCTGAAGGTGCGCGGATTGATGAACGTCCAGCTGGCGATCAAGGATGAGGTGGTATACGTCCTCGAGGTGAATCCGCGCGCCTCGCGGACGATTCCCTACGTGAGCAAATCGATCGGCGTGCCCCTCGCGCGCAAGGCGGCCCAAATCATGGCCGGCCAGACGCTCGCGCAATTGGGGATCACATCGCAACCGGAGGTGGACGGCTTTTTCGTAAAGGAAGCGGTGCTTCCGTTCCAGAAGCTCCCCGGTGCGGATTCTCTGCTCGGGCCGGAAAT
>Ga0105091_10000176_pt1 | contig 24674 bp, 23 predicted proteins | sample PPLLak1March2015_FD_87022 | JGI IMG/M metagenome (GOLD analysis project Ga0105091, IMG submission 87022) | Freshwater sediment microbial communities from Prairie Pothole Lake near Jamestown, North Dakota, USA - PPLs Lake P7 Core (1) Depth... | ecosystem: Environmental > Aquatic > Freshwater >... | reverse complement strand
TGCTGACGATTGCAGACAAAATAAAATACGACGATTTAGTTGTGCTGGAACTTTCAAGTTTTCAAATTGAGCAATTGGCCCAAAGCAAAAAGGCGCCTCACGTGGCGATACTGACAAACCTTACGCCAAATCATCTCGATCGCTATAAAACTTTCGAGAATTACTGTAAGGCCAAGGAACTTATATTCCAAAATCAAAAGTTAAATCTCAATCAGCCGGCGGTTTCGATTTTTAATGCCGAAGATAAGATTGCTCGTCTATGGTTTGAAAAATACAGCAAAGACAAAGGGAGGCGCTGTTTAAAATTTTCGCCTGATGATGTTTCTGAAGATATCCACAGCAATTTCAGTCTGCCGGGAAGGGCTAACCTTTCAAATCTGGCTTGTGCAATTGGCATTGCACGCTGTTTTGGAATTTCAGACAAACAGATAATGAAGTGCTTGCCTGATTTCAGGGCATTGCCTCACAGATTGGAGTTTGTGGCAGATAGTAAAGGGGTTTGCTGGTATAACGATTCGAAGGCGACCACGCCTGATAGCGCGATTGTCGCACTTGAGGCGTTTGAAAGGCCTTTAATCATAGCGGGAGGCTATGATAAACATATTCCATTCGATGAATTCGGGGCAAAAATAGCTCAAAAAGCGAAGGCCGCAATACTTATAGGCCAGACGGCACAGACGATAGGAAAAATTATTCAAAATCATCCGCAAAATAAGGCACAGGTAAAATTTACCAAGACCCTGGAAGAGGCGGTCAAGTTAGCAAATGAAATCGCTGTGAAAGGTGATGCGGTTTTACTGAGTCCTGCGTGTGCCAGCTATGATATGTTTGAAAATTATGAGCAGCGAGGCGAGCAATTTATCGAATTAGTCAACAAGGTGATCCGCTGATTATCGGAACTTAACAATTGATAATTGATAATTGATAATTGATTATTTAATCGGAACGGGGGTTTAAATCATTAATTATCAATAATCAATAATCACTTTCTTAAGCCGTCCCTTAAAAACGACGATTGCCGTATTGCAAACACATTAAACGTCCTTTTTGAGGAACCTGCGATGGAAAATACATCTGAGCGGAGAAGAGAACAGAGACTAAGATACCACTGGCCAGTATGGTTCGCCGAAAATTTCGCGGGTATGCTCTCACAGGGGCAAATGGTCGACGTTTGCAGCGGAGGGGCGGCCTTTACCTGTTACGCAGATACTGGCTGCCCTTATCCGGGTCAACAGATTACAACGCGCTTCAGTGTTCCGTATTATCATGAGGATGCGCGTTTTGATATAAGTGATTTCATTCGGGGGGGACAGGTTTGCCGAGTTCAGCATTTAGGCTGCGGATTGACAAAAGTGGCATTGAAATTTCATGAGCCGCTGCCCTTTAAACCGGGTGAACTTGCGAATTCACGTTCAAAACAGAAAGACATACCCGAATTCGTAATGGTTTAAGAATCTCTCCTTATATACTTCTAAATTTTTCAAAATGGGAGTGCTGGGATTCGAACCCAGGACCTACGCATTAAAAGTGCGGTGCTCTACCAACTGAGCTACACTCCCAATGAATAAAGATTCACCGAGGCGAACAGAATACTCATTTGGCCCCATTTTGTCAATGGCTGTTTAACGTATGCTGATTGTATTTTGAATTTAATATGCAGTTAATAGGCGTATTTGGAAATCATCAAGTGTCCAGCTTTGGACAACATTCATAACAGTGCCATCCATTTTTTTGATATAAACTTTAGTCATATTATCAGCAGTTATGCCAAAGGGCGTGCCGCTGTTTGGGGTTTGCGGATAGAGGATATTTGCGCTAAGAATATTCCAAGCCGCGATATTGGTGTTATTAAAATAAGGCGGCTCTTCTATTTTAATGCCCTTAACAGCAATAGATTTGATTAGAGCCTGCTGGTCAAAACTTTCCGGCTCGGCGGCGGGCAAAACGGAAACGCCATCTCTAACTCCCGCAAATAAAGTTGAACTTTCCATGCTGCCAACTGTGACTTTTCCAATATTGCCATGGGACAATATTTTGGAATTATATAACCAGTTTACGCTTAATTTGCCGAGAGCAGGTATCTTTAAATGGGGGAGTTGATTTAAATTAATATCGGTTGTATAGAATTCGTTAGCTGATATGCTTTTTATGGAGTTGCACGTCCAGTCGCCAAAGATTGTGTCTTTGGCTTTTACAGTGCCGATATTTGCATCAACTACCACATCGAGAGTCAAATCGCCCAAAATTTGTCTTTTTCTGTCGCCGTTAGCAGTTATGCTGCCGATCGAAGGTGCCTTGAGCAGACCACCATGCCAGGCTGTTAGTTTCAGTGACTTAATTTGTATTTCGCTATCTATGGTAACGTCGCTAACCTGGTCAAAATACATTCTTACGGCTGCTCTCGGATTTATAGACTCATTTAATATAGTGGAGTCGGTTACGTCATTTAGAATCAATTTTCCAATCGGACCTGTCCCTACAGAGCCTGCCAAATTCACTTTTTTGGCAGAGATGCCTTTTAAAGGTCCCACGCAGGTAATATCGTGAATACTTGTTTCAATATTTGATTTTGTAAGGATAGTGAACTGGGATTTTTCAGTAGTGTCATGTAAAATGACTCTTCTGGTCACAGCAGAATTTATTATTTCACCCCATCCGCCGCCCGTAAGTGTAAACCTGACAGGCGCATTATTAGCATCGTAAATAATGAAAGGTTTTTTACTGAACCGGTTGAATTCGTATGCCCCCATATCAACAAAATCGACGGGCCCTGTGCCGGTATTATATATTTCAGCAATATCAACAAATCGATTTAATCCGCAAATATCCTGTGTAATTCCTGCGACAATCAACTTATTACTGTCGCCTGCGTCAATGCAGGGTGAATTGATGTCCAAATTTGCCAAAGTCCCATTACTAAAACAGGGGTCTGCGTTTATATTGCCTAATCCGGTGAAGCCGCCTTCGATGTCGCTGTATGTGACTACAGGATTTCCGGAATCGGTAAGTATTTCATTTGGCGTATCGTTCCATAGGATGCAGCTTGTTATATTGGGGCTGCTGTTGTAATTGTATATCCCGCCGCCGGAGCTAGCTGTATTGTCTACGAATGTGCAATTGATGACATTTGGACTGCTGTTGTTAACGCTATTGGCAATTCCTCCTCCTGATGCGCCGGCAGAATTTAAAGCAAATAAAGAATTGATTATGGTTGGTCTGCTTGCGACATTATTCATAATTCCGCCGCCGTGAGTACCGGCAGTGTTTGACTCGAAAAGACAGTTTTTTATTAATGGGCTGCTTTGCTCATTGTAAATGCCAGCACCGTGAACACTGCTGCTATTTTCAAAGAACGTGCAGTTGCTAATTTCCGGATTAGCGTTTATGTTGGCCATTGCTCCGCCACTTTGAGCCGCATTATTAGAACTGAACACACAGTTTTTAATAGTGGGGCTGCTATTTTGATTTAGCATTCCGCCGCCGTAGTTGTTTATTCCAGTTCCATTGGCGTTACCTCCTTCGATAGTAAAGCCTTCGATTATAGTGTTTGCGTCTTCACCGGTTACGCATTGGATGACATGGTCGTCTCCATCGGCATTTAATGTAGTTTGAGAGTTCCCGGCACTGCTGAAAAGTCTTATCGCCTTGCCGTGAAAATTGATTGGTTCATAATAAGTTCCAGGAGACAATTCAATCTGGTCGCCATCGTTGGCATCATCTATTGCCTGCTGAATCGAATCATAAAAGGTGTTTTGGGTAATATTATGAATCTGGGTCAAAATAATAATATCGTAAGCCTTTGTTTGGGCCGCTATCGTGCAAAATGCCAATAACACAAACACAAGAATTTTCAGCATTGTCGATTTTTTCATTTTTGAAGCCCTCACATCAAAATTATAATTTTTGATAGGTGATGGAAAAGAAAATGATACCTGAGTCAAAGAGATGCCGCTTCATTATTTTTCCTCTCCAGTTTTTTAAAAGAAAAAACTGTTTTCCATAAAATGACCACGTAATAATGATTATAGTTATTTTTAAAGTCTTAGTCAATGGTTCTCTGCTGCAGTTTATTTATAAGGATTGACATCATCTTCTCACAACGTTACTATCATTCGCCTATTTTTTAATTCTGGAGCTAATAAAAATGACAAATGTTTCGTTGATAACTGGCGATGGAATCGGGCCGGAGATTGCAAAGGCCGCACAAAGATGCATCGATGCTACGGGTGCAAAGATCAAATGGGAAATCTGTGAGGCGGGAATAGACGTAATGCGGAAGGCGGGGACTCCGCTGCCGGAAGCCACAGTCGAATCCATAAAAAAGAATAAACTTGCGCTCAAGGCCCCTATTACGACACCTGTAGGGACGGGCTTTCGCAGCATAAATGTTCACCTTCGCCAGATATTTGATTTGTATGCGTGCCTTAGACCATGCAAGAGCTATAAGGGCGTTCGAAGCAAATATTCAGATATTGACATTGTAATAGTTCGCGAGAATACTGAAGACCTTTATGCGGGTGTCGAATTCGAGAAGGGTAAAGATGATACAGCCGAGCTTATCAACTGGCTAAATAAGCATAATAAAAAACAAATCAGGTCAGATTCCGGCATAAGCATCAAGCCAATTTCTATAACTGGAACAGAAAGAATAGTTCAGTATGCCTTCGATTACGCACGCAAGATGGGACGCAAAAAAGTCACGAGTGTTCATAAAGCAAATATTATGAAGTTTACCGATGGTCTCTGGCTGGAGGTCAGCAGACAAATAGCCGCAAAGAATAGCGACATACAATTCGAGGACCGGATAGTAGATAACATGTGCATGCAGCTTGTGCAGAAACCTGAGTTGTATGATGTCCTGGTTTTACCCAATTTATATGGGGACATAATCAGTGACTTATGCGCAGGTTTAATAGGAGGGCTTGGAGTTGCCCCGGGCGCAAACATAGGAGCAAACACGGCAATATTCGAGGCAACTCACGGAAGCGCGCCGAAATACAAAGGCCTTAATAAAGTAAATCCGACGGCTCTGATATTAAGCGGAGTTTTGCTGTTGCGGCATATTGGAAATACTGCCGAAGCAGATAAATTAGAAAAAGCAATAGCTGCCGTAATAGCCGAGGGCAGAGATGTTACATACGATATGAAAGAGAACAGAGATGACCCGACGGCCGTTGGCACGCAGGAAATGGCCGATGCAATCATAAAAAAAATGAAATAATTAAAAAATTCCTTCCTAAAATTCACATTTAATCTTGTGAACATGCTATAATATTCTTACGTAAATCGTTTTTGTTATTTTTGAGGAATCCTGGATGAAAAAACAGAAACATACGCGCTTTGCTTTTAAATCTTTAAAATTCTGGTCAAAAATCGCCGTTATTGCATTTTTTATTTTAACACCATTCGAATCAAGCCTGGCCGACTGGGACAGGGTGCAGGGCAATTCCATGTATCCTACGATACTTGATGGCGATTTGATAGATGTTGATACAATGGCTTATGACTTCAGATTTCCATTTACACAGTTGAGTTTATCAGAATGGTCAAAGCCGCAAAGAGGTGATATTATAACCTGCTTTTCTCCCAAAGACAGCAGGCGATTAGTCAAAAGGATTATTGGGCTGCCTGGGGACACAATCGAATTGATTTCAAATATAATTTTCATCAATGGAATTGCTCTTAATTATAGCGATGTTAAATGGAATAAGGGATTTGCTGCTAACTTGAATAAAAATAGCGTATTTGCAATGGAAGACCTCGATGGTTATGAGCATTTGGTTATGGGAATTCCTTCATTTGAGGCGATACGGAATTTCGGACCTGTTAAAGTGCCCATTCGCCACTATTTTGTATTAGGCGATAACAGGGACAACAGCAAGGATTCACGAGATCTTGGGTTTATTAAAAGAACTGCAATTATTGGAAAAGTAAAGTCTGTGATGTTTTCATCTGATAAAAAACAAAAGAACCGTCCTCGTGTTGAAAGAATATTTGCAGACTTGAAATAAAAAGCATCTAATGGTATAAAAAGTCCCTTTAAGGGCTTTTTATTGAATCAGAGGGATTGGCAAATAATAGTTTCGGGTAAAACAGAAGGCTTTTGGGCAAGCCTGATGCGATTTTTGCTTGAAGCAGCCTCCATCGCCTACCGGCTCGTTATTCACATTCGAAATTTGCTCTACTCTAAAGATTTTCTCAAATCTTATGCAGTAACAAAGAACGGGCTAAAAACTTCAGACAAAATTCAAAACATTCCTGTAATAAGCATAGGCAATATAACAGTTGGCGGGACTGGCAAAACACCTCTTGTAATCTGGTTATGTAATCTCTTGAGGGGAAAAAATATAAATTGTGCCATACTGACAAGGGGATATAAAACCGATAATAGCGCAAATGATGAGCCTGGAATGCTGGCAAAAAATTGCTCCGGAACATCAGTAATTATAAATCCAGACCGTCTGGCCGGAGCGATTGAGGCGGTCAAAAAACACAAAGCTCAAGTGCTTATTATGGATGACGGCTTTCAGCATCGCAGGCTGCGCAGAGATATTGATATTATAACTATAGATGCATTGCGGCCGTTTGGATTTGGTAAATTGCTGCCTGCAGGGTTATTGAGGGAACCTGTATCATCTCTAAAAAGGGCTCATGCAGCAGTAATTACCAGATGTGACCTCATTTCAAAAGATAACCTCACTGAACTGAGTGCCTCAATCAAAAAGATAAATCCTGATTTGATTATTGCACAGGCAATTCACAAACCTGTTTACGCCGTTTGTGAAAAAAAACAGATTTCACTTGATGAATTGAAAAACAAAAATATTTTTGCCTTTTGCGGAATAGCAAATCCTGAGGCTTTTTTGAAGACGATTGGACTAATTGGAGCAAATATCACCGGTTCAAAAATTTATGATGACCATCATAATTATACTTGGGAAGATATAAACGAGATTTATCAGGATGCAGCACAATGCAGTGCACAGATAATTCTTACAACAGAAAAGGATTACAACAAAATCTCACAGCCAAAATCCGGCACGGGTGATTTGTTTATGGCATATCTGGCGGTCCGAATGCAATTTTCGGAGGGCGAGGACCGCATAAAGGAGTTGATTGAAAGGTCTTTTGCGGGTAAAATCTTATAGCAAAAACAGTTTAATCTCAGAAATCCTTATGTATGAAAATCTTTTAAAGACCGTAAGCAAACTGGGCTCACCTAAAATTTTGCTGGTGGGCGATTTTATGCTCGATGTTTATCTATACGGTGACGCCGAGCGGATTAGTCCTGAAGCGCCTGTGCCCGTGCTTAAGGTCAATCGAACTGAATACAGTTGCGGCGGGGCAGGGCTTGTTGCCGCGAATTTATGTGCCTTAGGTGCAGTTCCTATTTGTGTAGGTATTATTGGTAACGATTCAAGCGGTAAGGAACTTAAAGAACGATTAAAAAAAATGGGGGCTGATGTATCAGGCCTGGAGACTATCGAAGGCAGGCCAACAACCACCAAGCAGCGATTGATAGGTCTTGCCCAGCACCGCCATCAGCAGCAGCTATTCAGGATGGATAACGAATCAACTGAGCCGCTAAATGAAAAGCAATATGAAAATCTTGTCAGGATAATAGAGAAAAAATTGAGGAAGGCGGATAATGTTTGTCTGCAGGATTATAACAAGGGAGTCCTTGCCGAGCCATTCTGCAAAAAAGTTATAAAGCTTGCTGCCAGGGCGGGCAAAAAAGTTTTGATTGACCCTTCACCAATAGCTGATTACTCAAAATATGCCGGCGCATCTGTAATTACTCCTAATCGATACGAAACAAAGATGGGAGCCGGTTTTGAAATAAAGACAATCGATGATGCGAAAAGGGCGGCAAAGGGACTTATAAAGAAGCTCAAATTAGAGTCAGTTGTAATTACGTTAGATAAAGAGGGAGCTTATTTGAAGTCTCCCGATTTTGATGAGCATGTGCCTACAAGGCCGCGAGTTGTTTATGATGTAACAGGGGCTGGTGATACGGTTTTAGCGACATTGGCGCTGAGTTTAGCGGCAGGCTGCGATTATAAGAGTGCTGTGGAATTGTCAAATATTGCAGGCGGTATAGAGGTCGAAAAATTCGGCGGGGCTACTGTTACGCGGGATGAAATAGTTACGGAAATCGCTTATTTGAATCGCGGCGGTCAAGGCAAGCTGCGTTCAGTCGAAACTCTTTTGCCGGAATTGGCCTGGCACCGCAAGAAAAAACAAAAGATTGTTTTTACTAACGGCTGCTTTGATGTGATACACAGGGGACATATCGAATATCTGAAGTTCTGCAAAGAGCATGGCGATATTGTTGTAGTCGGCCTGAATAGTGATACTTCTGTTAAGGCCCTAAAAGGGGATGGAAGGCCTGTTCATAACGAGCTTGACAGGGCAACAGTTCTTGCTGCCCTCGAATCTGTGAATTACATTACGATTTTTGAAGAGACAAGCCCGCTTAATATTATTAAAAAAGTTCATCCCGATATTCTGGTCAAGGGACAGGATTGGGAAAAGAAAGGCGTTATAGGGGCAGATTTTGTGAAATCATACGGCGGCAAAATGATTTTAGCCCCTCTTGTTAAAGGCAAAAGTTCGACACTTATAATTGAAAAAATGAAATCATTACCGGCATAGAAATAAAAATATGGTAAGCATCAAGAAAAAACAGGTATTCGAAATAATCCGGACACACAGGAAATTAGTTACCCAACTTGAAGAATCCGGACTTGAAACAATTTCGGATACAGCAGAGATAATAGTTAAGGCATTAAAGAAAAACGGCACGGTTTATATCTGCGGCAATGGCGGCTCGGCAGCCGATGCCCAGCATATAGCGGCTGAATTAGTGAACAGATTCGAATCAAAAAGAAAGGCGTTGCCGGCAATTGCATTTACGACCGATAGCTCTGTCATAACATCGATAGCTAACGACTTCAGTTTTGAAAATATATTTGCAAGGCAGGCAGAGGCGCTTGTAAGAAAAGGCGATATTTTCTGGGCGATTTCAACAAGCGGCTCATCCCCTAATGTTTTGGCTGCTGTTAAGACGGCAAAGAAAAAGAGAGCTGCCGTTATCGCCTTCACCGGCAAAAAGAATAGCCCAATTGAGAGACTTGCCGATATATGTTTTTGTGCGGATAGTGATTCGGCCGCAAGAACTCAGGAAATTCATCTGCTTGCATATCATATAATTTGCAAGCTAATAGAAGAAAGTTTTAGATAGGCTGATTATGCCGAATAAGGCAATATTTTTAGACAGAGACGATACGATAATTGAAGATACGGGGTATATCAATAATCCCGATCTTGTCAAGCTGCTCGATGGCGTGCCCGAAGCTTTGAGCTCGATGAAGGCAATGGGTTATAAACTTGTTGTCGTATCGAATCAGTCGGGTGTAGCCAGGGGAATTTTAACAGAAGAGATACTGGGCCAAATTCACAAACGGCTGGAGCAGCTTTTGGCCCAAAAGGGTATCGCTCTCGATAAAATTTATTATTGTCCATATCATCCCGAAGGAGTTATTCCGAAATACCGCAAGGATAGCGATTTGCGAAAGCCCAATCCCGGTATGCTTCTTTTGGCGGGCAAAGATTTGGATATTGAAATGGCAGAGTCGTGGATGGTTGGCAACAGTATCAGAGATATCGAGGCAGGCCGACGGGCGGGCTGCAGGACTGTAATGATTGAAAGCCGCTCGCATGAGCAGAAACTTCAACCCGGTGAACCGGGACCCGATTACAGGGCAGTCAATCTCAAGGAAGTAGTAAATATTATTAAGATGAGAGCCCGAACAGGACAAAAAACTGTTTCAACAAATATTTCTGCGACTCCTGCGCAGGCGACAACTGTAATCAAGGAAGAACCGAAAGAATCGGCTGGTCCGCAAGAGCCTGTTATTTCAAAACAGGAAACTCCCCCGCAGCCAAGTGAACCTCTGGCGTCAAAGCCAAAGATAGAACAACAGCAAACCATTGAAGAACTGCTTAAAAATATCCTTGAGCAGATTAAAAAAATGCAGCGGACTAATTTATTTGGTGAATTTTCGATAACCCGCCTTATTGCCGGCATCGCTCAGGGGCTGGTGTTTTTGTGCCTGCTTGCAAGCATCTGGTTTTTGACAAGCCCGACCAAAGAATTTAATCACGTCATGATTTCCATAGGCTTTGCCGTAGTTCTGCAGTTAATGGCCATGACATTTTATATTATGCGCGGACCAAAATGATTGATAAATAATTATTGATAATGACGATTACTTCTCGGTGGTCGAATTCGAAAACAAGCGATTACTTTCCACAATTAAAATAATCAATAATCAATTATCAATAATCAATTGAGAGTACAGGATGAGTAACGTTGATAATAATATTATGGTCTGGCTTCCTTCTCCTATGGGAGATGCGATTCTATCCACGCCCGCGCTTAAGGCAATACGCAATAAATTTATTTCTTCTAAAATAACTTTTTTTGCAGGCCCGGTTGTTCATCAGGTTCTTTCGCCATCTAATTTTGCAAATGAATGGCTTGAGCAAAATGGCGGCTTTCTCGATTCAGTAAGATTGCTCAAAAATAAGCATTTTACGCATGCGATTCTACTCAAAAATTCTTTCGGTTCAGCGGTGACATGCCGGCTGGCCGGAATACCGGTTCGCACGGGTTACTCAAGGGATGGCAGGGGGGTATTATTGACACAAAAGCTGCACCCGCCAAAATTGTCTTGCGGAGATTATAAGCCGATATCTGTAGTCGATTATTATTTGGCTATAGCTGCAAGATTAGGGGCTGATATAACGGATAAAAATATCGAATTATCCGTTGAGCCGAGTGATTTTGAAAACTTGAAAACAAAATTACCAGCTGTATTCAACGCAAATGGCCCTGTAATAATTTTTGTCCCCGGTGCTGCGGCCGGACCCAGCAAGCGATGGCTGCCCGAGAGGTTCGCGCGGGCTGCTGACTGGCTATCTGAAAAATACAATGCTGCAATCGTTCTTTCAGTTGCACCGAACGAACAGGAAAAAGATATAGCGGCAAAAATAATTAATTCAGCCGAATATAAAGTTGTAAACCTGGCGGATAGTCCTATTGGATTGGGAGAGTTGAAAGCCCTTATAGCAGGCGCTGATTTGGTTATCTGTAATGATACAGGACCAAGGCATATTGCTATAGGATTAAAGCGAAAAGTCATGACCCTTGTAGGCCCAAATAATCCCGAATGGACCGACCCTGGCTACGAAGATGAAATATTTATTAAAGGCAACGTCTCTTGTGCACCATGTGATAAACCGATATGCAAAGAGAAGTCGCATTTTTGTATGGAGGCAATAACCGTTGAAATGGTCTGCAATGCGGCCGAAAAAATACTGAACGCCGCAGGCTTCGAAAAGCGGGGCGGATAATGAAAGAGTTTTTCGTAGAGCCGGAATATTCAAGCAGCTTTGAGAAGCTCGGATTGACTGATATCGATAGTGTATTTGCGTTTGAATCGGGGAAAAATCTCGTAAAAGATAATCTCGCCTCATATCGAAGCCGTATACAATTCAAAATCGATTCTCCGCCTTCTGAAATATTTCTAAAACGATACGATAATCCCCCGAAAATGACACAATTGAAAAATTGGATAGCGGCGAAGAAACGAATCTCTTGCGCAATGGCGGAGATTGAGGCAGGTCAAAAATTAACAGAGTTTGAAATAAATATACCAAAGATGGTTTCCTGGGGACAAGATTCAAACGGATTTTTTGAAAGCCGCAGTTTCGCGGCAATCGAGGAAATTAAGCAAGGTCAATCTCTCGAGAAAAGTTTGCCTGATTTTTTTAGCAGTTCTGAATCAAAAGAAAATCTGATTTTGCGGAGGAAATTTATTGAGCGATTGGCATTATTTATAAGAAAATTTCACGAAACCGGCTTTCGGCATCGAGATTTATATCTATGCCATATATTCAGGGTTCCCGATGGCAGATTTTATTTAATAGATTTGGCCAGGGTCTTTAAACCAATGATATTGAGCGAACTATACCGTTTAAAAGATATTTCCCAACTGCATTATTCTGCCCCTGCCAAATATTTTTCTAGAACTGACCGGATGAGATTTCTTCAGGCATATCTTGGCCGAAATAAACTAAATTACAGAGATAAGATTTTTGTCAGAAAAGTTATCAATAAGGCAAAAAGTATGGCAAGGCATGATTTAAGGCATGGAAGGATTGTCCCTTTCATTAAATTAGAAGGATAATATTTGTAAATGAAATCGAAGATAGCATTCATAATCGAACACTGTGATGCAGCACTGGGCGGGGCCGAGCGGTCGATTAGTGAATTGGCTGAGGCAACCGGTGCTTTAGGTTTTGAGACGCATATTATTGCCGCCAAAGGCAAGGCGATAAATTCAAACGTGCATGTATTATGTGCAGATAACTTTGGGAAAAGAACCAGCTATAAGCTTTTCGCACGAGCTATAAAAAAACACATTGAGCAAAATCATTATGATATTCTTCATAGTGTCCTGCCGTTTGATTTTGCCGATATTTATCAACCAAGAAGCGGAACTTTTGCCGAGTCGATAATCAGAAAGGCCGAGACTTATCCTGCCATTTTGCAGGGCTTAAAAAGAAAGACTGCTTTTTTAAATTTTCGAAGGACGGCCTGGTTCGATGCCGAGCGGCGGCTTTCAGAAGGAAAAACCGGTCCATTAGTTATAGCTATTTCTGATTATGTAGCCGGGCAGTTCAGGACTCATTACAATATCTCTGAAAATAGAATGATTGTAATTGCCAATGGTATCAAACCGACAGGCTTAATAGAAAAAGCAAAATCCGAATCATTGAGGGCAAAATTGCTGGCTCAATCCAGCAAAGAGGCGAAAAACTTAGTTCTCTTTCTTTTTGCCGGTCATGATTTCAAACGAAAAGGTCTGGACTGTTTAGTCAAAGCAATGGGAGAGGTTCAAAAAACAAATAATAATATGTCTACAGTTGTAATTGTTGCCGGGCGGGGAAATTCAAGCGCCTATCGGCGTATGGCGCAAAATCTGGGAGTCGCAGAAAAGGTTATTTTCTTAGGAGATGTCAAGAATGTGCAGGAATTGATCACGGCGTCGGATGTCGCGGTTTTGCCGACTTTTGATGACCCCTGTTCACGATTTATTCTCGAAGCTTTGGCGGCCGGAAAGCCGGTTATAACTACAAAATTTAATGGTGCAGCCGATCTGTTTACGGATAATCGGCACGGCAAAGTAATCGATGACCCTCGAAATATTTCCGCTTTATCTGAGGCAATCGGATATTTTCTTAACCCTGAAAATTTAAATCAGGCTGCAAATGCGATAATCAGCGACAATCTTCGCCAGAATGTTTCGGTTTCAAGGGTGGCAGCACAGTTAAAAACGATTTATGAAAAAATACTTAAAGGCAGAGGCCGCAGATGAAATTAGCTCTTTTTATTATCGGGTCGTATTTGCTTGGCGCGATTCCTTTTGGAATACTGATTGCTTCTATGCACGGAATTGACCTTCGCAAAATCGGCTCAGGAAATATCGGCGCTACAAATCTTGCGCGAGCGTTAGGTAAGAAATGGGCTTATGTATGTTTCATTCTGGATTTGGCAAAAGGATTATTGCCTACATTTTTAGCCGGTGTATGGTTTGTAAAAGGGGATTCATGGGGATTAATTGCCCAGCTTGCTGTTGGATGCGCGGCAATCATCGGGCATATATTTCCGGTTTATCTTGGATTTAAAGGAGGAAAAGGGGTGGCAACCAGCTTTGGTGTGGCGCTGGGGCTTTGGCCGTATTATACAATTTCTGCCGTCATTGCACTGGTTATCTGGATTATCACTGTTTTGATTTGGAAATATGTTTCGTTTGCGTCACTTTTAGGGGCATTGTCATTTCCAATTGTTCTTATTATTTCCATTCTAATAATTCCCGCCTGGCATTTGAATCATCTATGGCCTTTAGTAATTATTGCATTGATTATCCCGATTATGGTTTTCATCCGTCATAAAGATAACGTTGTGCGCCTAATGGCGGGAACAGAAAATAAAATTCTTCAGAAGTGATAAATAAAAAAAGCCGTCCTGCGATTCTGCATAACGGCTTAATTATAATGAATGTGTCCTCGGCGAGTCAGTCCATAGTTATGTTAACTAACTCTTAATATCGGGCATGCGGCAGCTCAAAGCAAATAGGCAATCCCTTAAATTTAAGGTCGTAAAACCGTAGAAAAAGAAAAAATGAGAGGTGACAAGGATTGACACTCTTTGGAAATAAAGAAGACAATTTAAAAATGCTTAGGTTTCAAGTGCTGTAAGCCCTTCGCGAATGGCGTATTTTGTGAGTTCTGCAATGTTGTTTATCTTAAGTTTATCCATAATATTTCGCCTGTTTGATTCAATGGTTTTTCCACTGACATTAAGGAAATTAGCTATTTGCTTGGTGCTTTTTCCTTCTGCCAATAACTGCAGAACTTCCCGCTCCCGTTGGCTAAGGGCAAGTCCATTGGGCGTAGATTGTTTCGATATACGCTGAACATAATCGTCTATGACAACCCCGGCAACCTTGGGGCTTAAATAAATGCCCCCGCCAAGAACAGTATTTATGGCTTCAATTAACTCATCAAAGAGGCAGTCTTTCAATATATAACCCGATGCACCAGCCTTGAGCATTTCGGCTACAAACCTGCGGCTTGAGTGTATGGATAAGGCAATCACTTTGACATTTTTCAATTCGTCAACAATCTTACGAGTGGCCTCAACTCCGTTAAGATTCGGCATGCTTATATCCATAATTACGAGATTAGGCAAAAACTTGCGTGCAGTTTCAATTGCCTTGCGTCCATCCTCCACCGCCCCGACTACATCAATATCAGGATGCTTTTGCAGCAGTGACGACAACCCCTGCCGGATAATCGCATGGTCATCGACTATCAAAACCTTAGCGGGCATTTTATATCTCCTTTATTGAGGTTTACTCCTTACAGCCTTGCATCCGCCATCCATTTTTGATTCAAAAATAATGTTCATCTGCATAGTCTTTTGATTTAAATTGTGAAATATTTAACAATAAAAATTTTGATTGCTTTTCAGGTAAAGGCATCTCCCTGTGTGACTCATTAACCGCGTGCCAGATAAATGCATAATTCATACACGCTCCTTGCTATAACAGATTCCCTCAGAATCGACAATAATTTTAGTGCAAAGATTAGATATGTCCAGAAAAATCTGAAAATTGATAAAGATTTTATATACAATCTTCTTTGAAAAAGATGTAATTACAGGCGGGCTTTTCTCAGCGAGTTCTTTTGGAGATTTACCTGTTTTAACTATTTCCTCTAAAATGGTATTTGATGCTGATGCACTTATTTCCCCTTTTTATGGCATTTTGGCTATCTGGGTAATGTTAGTGTGTTTAATGCATACTGTGTCGGTAGATTTTGAATTTTTATATCAATTTTCATTTCATCTCGTTTATTGTCCGATACATCGCTATTACTTTTTCGGGTGGAATTTCGGCAGTTATATTGTGAATGCTGTTGAAAATGTAACCGCCGCCATCACTTAGGCACTCTGCCACAGCTCTCACTTCAGCTTGAATCTGCTGGATTGTTCCCAATGGAAGTGTGGATTGTGAGTTCACGCCTCCACCCCATAAGGCAATCCGCCCCCGGCATTTGTCTTTCCATTGAACATAACCATGTTTTCCGGCCGGCCACTGAACAGGATTTAAAATGTCAAATCCGGCCTCGATTACTAAATCAATAAGCGGGTAAATCGCCCCGCAATTGTGCATAAAAATTTTAATATTCGGAGCGATACGATGACATTCATCATTTACCTTGCGCATGTATGGCAAAAAAAGTTTTTGAAACACATCAGGCGATGCTATCAGAGAATTTTGTGTTCCCCAATCATCTGCCGACATCATTACAATATCTATGTAATCCTTAATTGCGGGAAGCAGGCGCTGAATTCTTTGGACTGCATAATCTGTTATCATTTCATGCAGTGCCGCCACATATTGCGGTTCTGTTATGCAAAGAACGGGGAAAATCCCGATTCCACCCCTCCAGATAATGCCTATATCATTGCTTATCCATTTTGAAAGAAAAACAGCTCGCTGAGTCGAGTCTCTTGCTTTTTTACAATATTTGGCGAAATCATCGATCTGGGTGTCTGTGAGACGCTGGTTTTCGAGCTGTGCCCTTAGGATATTTAAATCCTCTTTTTGAATCTCTATGCTAAAGTCAATAGGATGACCGCCGTGCTGCTCATCAAATACAAACGAAGTCGGCGGCATTGTGAGGTCACGTCCTTCAAAAAAGCAGCGTATGGTTCCATCCGGCTGCTCTTTAAAAATACGCTTTTGCCTTACAAGTGCAGGCAGCCTGCCGCCAAAATCATATTCCTGCCATTTTTCTGGTTCATCGAAGGCATTTGTCACATCGTTGTCTATAGCGACAACATCACAGCCAAGTGCATCGAGCACATCTTTATCGGTTAGGGCAAGCATCTGCCAGACATCGTGAATTTTGGGCCTGCGTTTGGCCAATCCCAGTGCCTCTACAAGTCTTGGATAAGCAAAAGCGCTGATACCTGTAGAACGCATGCCTCCCAAATCTTTGGGCAGCCTGTCTGGCTGTTTGAAATTGAGTGCAGCAATTACTCTTTCACGCGAGTTCATTGCTAAGTTTCTTATCAAGTATCTCGCCGGCTACTTTTGGGTTTGCCGTGCCTTTTGTTTTCTGCATTACCTGACCGAGCAGAAATCCTCTTGCCTTGCCGCTTTTTTTGCCGCCTTCTTTGAAGTCTATAACGGCCTGCGGATTATTTTTAATTATTTCATCAATTATTTTTTCTAATTCACCAGCATCGCTCTTTTGAATCAGATTTAATTCCTGAGCTAATTGCTGCGGGGATTTACCCGTTTTAACCATTTCCTCTAAAATGGTATTTGAGGCGGATGCGCTTATTTCTCCTTTTTGTGCCATTATCGCAACCTGGGTAATGTCTGCTGCTTTGAATCCAAGCTCTGCGATGCTTGATCCGCGGGCGTTTGCAATTTTTAGACCAACCTGTGTAAGAAGGTTGCATATTCGTTTTGGTTCTCCGCCGCCGTTAACGGCCTGTTCAAATAAATCCGCTACAGGTCTGTCGTTAATTAAAACACCCGCATCATATTCATTTAGATTAAATTCTTTTGTATATCGTAAACGACGTTTAGCGGGCAATTCGCACAGGCGGCATTTGATTTCATTTAGCCATTGCTCATTAACTTGTACCGGTACCAAATCCGGGTCGGGGAAATATCTGTAATCATGGGCCTCTTCCTTTTCCCTTTGCAGCACAGTAGCCTCTTTTATATCGTCCCAGCCGCGTGTGCTTTTGTTGCCCATCTCCATTGTTTCACCGGTTTCAAGGAACCGCTCGAATTGTCTCCTGATTTCGTAATTAATACTGTTTTCCAGTGCCCTGAAACTGTTGAGATTTTTTACTTCGACAATTGGTGTTTTGAATTGCTGTCCGGCACGGTTTATTACAAGGTTGACATTAGGCTCAAATCGCATATGTCCTTTTTGCATATCGGCCTGCGAGACATCCAGGTATCTAACAATCCTCTGCAGTTCCTCGGCTAAGGCCCTTACCTCTGCTGCGCTATTCATATCTGGCTCAGTAACTATTTCCAGCAGGGGGGTGCCTGCCCGATTTAAATCCACCTGCGAGAAATTCCCGGCCGTATGAAGATTTTTTCCGGCATCCTCTTCCAGATGCGCCCTTCTAATAGTGATTTTTTTAAGCGTTCCATCTTTAAGAGGTATTTCAATAAATCCGTTTAACGCAAGCGGCAAATCATACTGACTTATCTGGTAATTTTTAGGTAAATCGGGGTAATAATAGCTCTTGCGGTCCCACTTCGTGAAAGACGCAATCTGGCAATTTAGTGCAAGCCCCGCCAGAATCGAAAATTCCACCGCCTGTTTATTCATTACAGGTAATGAGCCGGGCATGCCAAGACAAACAGGGCAAACCCTGCTGTTGGGCTCGGCTCCAAAGGCAAGCTCGCACCCGCAAAACATTTTCGTTCGCGTGTTAAGCTGAACGTGAATCTCCAGGCCGACCAGAACTTTATAATCTACATTACTCAAATCGAGGGCCTCTTATTGTGCCAGTCAGTTTGTTTTTCATACATCTGTGCGATTCGCAATAATTTTTCTTCACTAAATGCCGGACTTAATATTTGCAGACCAATCGGAAGATTTTTGTCATCGAAACCGCATGGAATACTTATGCCGGGAATGCCTGCCAGATTGGCGGCGATTGTGTAAATATCGGATAAATACATCTTCAGCGGGTCATCTGTTTTTTCACCTGTTTTGAAAGCTGTTGTCGGAGCTACCGGCATCATAATGCAGTCACATTTTTCAAACGCCTTTACGAAATCCCCGCGTATAAGATTTCGAACCTTCAATGCCTTTAAATAATATGCATCATAATATCCGCTCGATAAAGCATAGGTGCCCAGCATTATTCGCCGTTTCACTTCTTTGCCGAATCCCTCTTCGCGTGATTTTGTGTAAACCTCAATATAGTCATTGGGGTTTTTTGTCCTGTGGCCGTAATGAACACCATCGTATCTGGCCAGATTGCTCGATGCCTCGGCGGTTGCGACCATGTAATAAGCAGCTGTCGCGTAATCGAAATGAGGCATGTCGATTTCTATTAAAGATGCGCCTAAATTTTTGTAAGTCTTTAACGCCTCATCTACTGCCTTTCGAACCTGTTCATCGGCCCCCGCATTTAAATTTGGCGCAATAGCGATTTTTAAATTTTCAACCGGTTCATTTAATTTTACAAGGTAATCGCCTGTTGGGGCATTTATTTCATCAACGCCGGTGCTGTCAACCGGGTCATAGCCTGCTATCGTATTCAGCATCAAAGCGCAGTCTTCAACCGTCTGCGTGAGAGGCCCAATCTGGTCGAGACTTGAGCCATAAGCGACAAGGCCATATCGGGATACTCTGCCGTAAGTGGGTTTTAGTCCGACAACTCCGCATAAGCTCGCAGGCTGCCTTATAGAGCCGCCTGTATCAGAGCCGAGGGCTGCATAGCAAAGTCTGGCCGCAACTGCCGCCGCTGACCCGCCGGAGCTGCCGCCGGGTACGCGTTTAATATCCCATGGGTTTACTGTTTTTTTCAGGCCGGAATTTTCTGTGCTTGAGCCCATCGCGAATTCATCGAGATTTGTCTTGCCGATTATCACCGCATCTGCGGCAAGCAATTTTTCAACAACTGTCGCGTTATATGGTGCATGGAAATTAGCCAATATTTTAGATGCGCACGTAGTAGTTCCAAACGTTGTGCACATATTATCTTTAACGGCAATGGGAACACCGGCGAGTTGACCAACCTTATCTCCGGATGCAATACGTTTATCGATTTCGGCTGCTCGCTGAATTGCCTGCTCTTTGAATGTGCTTATATATGCCCCGATAACCGGCTCGATTTTTTCTATGCGGGTAAAAATCTCTTTTGTCGCTTCCTGGCTGCTAATCTGGCGCGACGCGATTTTATCCCTTAATTGTTTTGCGGTAAGCTGTTCCATCACGAGGACCTGTTATTTTTTTCTGCCGCTTAACTTGTGTGATAAAAACCATTCATAGAGTTCGGGATTGTTGTAAGTTTCTGTCCATGAGTCGTGCGTTGCTTCGGGATAAACAGTCAGCTTTGCGTCACCGCCGGCTTTTTTGACGGCATCGACCATTTCCTGAGACCTGACCAGCGGCACGACATTATCCTTTGCGCCATGAAATGCCCAGACAGGGACTTTTTTTAGCCGAGATGCGCTAATCCGTTCACTGCCTCCGCATATCGGCGCAATAGCCGCGAAGCGATCCGGGTATTCGGCGGCCAATGTCCATGTCCCGAAACCGCCCATGCTCAAACCTGTAAGGTAAACCCTGTCGGTATCGATCTTGTATTTTGATTCGATTTCGTTAAGCAAAGTAATGAGAATATCAGCCTCTTGCGGTTCCGGCCACCACCTGTCATTAGGGCACTGCGGAGAGACGATAACAAAGTCGAAATTCTTACCGTTTGCAATCATTTTTGGCAATCCCTGCTTTATGAGAACGCTAACTTTGTTTCCCCTTTCTCCGGCACCATGTAAAAACAAAATTAAAGGAAATCTTTCTTTGCTCGTATTATAATTCTCAGGCAAATACAGCAGATAGTTGCAGTCAACGGTTCTGGTCATTTTCGTATGCAGCTTTTCCGCGGTTTGCCGGCCGGCTTTTGTCGTCTTTAAATTCGTCATTGAACATCCTGTGCATACTAATGAAATTACTAATCCTATCATCCATGTTCTCATTTGATAATCCCTTAAATAAAATTTTAAGATTCTTCCAGAATTTTGGGGACTTTAAAAAATTGCCCATCCTGCTGGGGTGCGTTAGCTAATGTTTTTTCGGTTCCAAGAGACTGCTTTACAATATCCTCACGAAAGACATTGTTTATTGGCAGGCAGTGTGCCAAAGGCTCCACACCTTCGGTATTTAGCTTATTCATTCTTTCAACGTAATCTATAATTGCATTCAACTGGCCGGCAAATTCGTCTATCTCCTGATTAGTTAATTCAAGACGGGCAAGCCTGGCGACTTTTATGACCTCTGATTTATCTATCTTTTTATCCATACTTGATTTTAATATTGTTTTTAATTTATTTCTCTGTGACCTCTGCCTGCCCTGAGCATTGTCGAAGGGTGGCTCAAAAATTTTATCCTTTATTGACTCTGTGGCTAAATAAAAAGAGCGAGGCAAACCCGCCTCGCTCATAATGTTTCTCCTGGTAAAATGATTGATTAACTTGCTGCAGCCTTAGTCTCGGCGGGTTTGTAGCTGCGTTTAATCCTTTTCTGCACAAGTCCCATTTTCAAAGCCTTAGTCGATACCCTGATTCTTGTAACCTTTCCGTCAACTATCGCGTGGACCTTCTGAATATTCGGTTTGAATTTCCTTCTGGTGATGCCGGTAATCTTGCGGCCGACTCCGCCTAAATATTTGGCCTTGCCCCGGCGGGAAATCTGGTTGCCGAATGATACACGCTTACCGGTAAAATGACATTCTCTTGACATCTAAAAAACTCCTTTGCAAAACTGTTAAAGACACCTAAATGCTCGATTTAACTAAAACGGTGGATTATACCATCTGCCCCTGATTTTGGCAATGCTGATTTTCTACAGCTTTAATTTTCAGGTGTTCTTGTGTAGCACGGCCATCTTGGCCGTGCCTTAAAATGCACGGGCTGGAAGCCCGTGTTACCTACAAACTCGATTCATAACCTGAATTTCCCTAAATACGTCCCAAATCTTCAAAAAGTGCCCTTTTTTAATGATTTTACAATATTTTCAAAAAATAATAAAATCTTTGAACATTTTTTCTTCTCAAGTATCTTATTAAAGAGAACTGAATTATGCGACCAAGTGAAAAAATAATTGACGAAATCCTGATTCTGCGTTGTCAAATTGGCGACAGGGACGCACTCGCACAGCTTATCGAACGTTATCGCGAACCTTTGTTTTATTTTATAAACTGTTTGTCAGACGATTGTAAGGCGACAGAGGATGTTTTTCAGAATACTTGGCTAACGGTTCTAAAGAAAATCTCTTCGCTGAAAGAACCGGATGCTTTCCAAGCGTGGCTTTATCGTATTGCACGGAACTATGTTTATAAAGAACGAAAGCACAAAAATGAGGTTTTTCTAATTAATGACAATATTCCGTGCGACAACTCGGAGAATGACCAGCTTTTACTTGATGATGTATTAAAAATGAAAGCATGTTTGCAAAAGTTAAATGTAGCATATAGGGAGATTCTGGTGCTACGCTATTTCGAACAAATGTCGTATCAGCAAATATCGCAGGTAACGGGATATGACTTAGGCACAGTTAAATCTCGAATCTACTATGCTAAACGATCTCTTAGACAAGAAATGGAGAATTAAGCGTATGGAAAATGATAAACAAAAAAAGACAGATTTGGTGCAGGAAATTCTGGCGAAAGATGCAGCTCGTGTTAAACGCATGAAGATGGTAATGATTATTACATGGCTCATTTTTGCAGTGCTTTTCATAATTGGAGGCGTTGTTGAGCATCTTATGAATGCTGGAAGTGCACTAAACCCCAGTATCCCTGTACCTGGTTTCCATCCGACCCCAACCACACCAGAGGGTACATGGATACCGTGGGTGCCAATCATAGCGATTACCTTACGGGCTTTCTTGTTAATTGCTATTATCTTTACTGTTTCTTTTTACATCCGGTCAAAGACCTTGAGTATGAGACAGATACAGGTCAGGTTATCAGCGATTGAAGAAGCCATAAAAAAAATTGACACAAAAGGTCAATAGGTTTGTTTTGACATCAAATCTAAGCCCTCACCTCGATACAGTAGTATATGGAAATTCTCAGGGCATTTTCGCGTTAATCGTTTTGTGGTCGATGGCGGACTTTAATAGTTCTTGTAGACGCCCGAAAGCGTTAATTTAGGCCGGTTTTTTAAAGAATCGGCCTTTTTCTTGGTTTTCCTATGGTTCTTGGCATCGTTTCTGTTAAGGCATTATATGATGGACTTATCAACTTATTTTATAAACAGTTGACAAAAAGAAAAATAGGACAGTTTTTGGATAGTGGCGTCTCGTGCCATATAGTTTCTTGTGTTTTATAATGTTTGTTTTTCTCCAGCGGTTCAAACTGACAGGCAACTGGCCAAAGTTTGAACCCTCCCATAAATGCTGAAAACATATGAAGTTGTAGTTGGCCTATGATCAAAGAAATCGGGGCGACTGGATTCGAACCAGCGGCCTCTTGGTCCCAAACCAAGCGCTCTAGCCAAACTGAGCTACGCCCCGTAAAGCTCATTAATATACCATTTAATCTTTTTTTTCGCAACAGAAAGGATGAGCAGCCTGTAGGGAGGGGCTTGCCTGTCCTGAGCAAAGTCGAAGGGTCCCGCCTCTTTAACTTAGCCCTCGTAGAGGGCGTCACTATAATAGCCCGGCGTGTAAACGCCGGGAAAACAAATCCCATCCCCTTCATAGCCCACGTAGTGGGCGACACAAATTATACAAATACAATGTAATTAGCATGAGATACTATTGTTTTTCAAATATTTCAAGACCATGGAATAAAGTAGATAATTTAGAAAAGAATGCATAAACTTGATATTGAATTCTAAAAATAGGATTTAATAGGTGACTCTTCATAATCTATGAATGTGACTAATCTGTGGGAAGTTATTAAGAAGACAGTTTCTGCAGATGAGAAATTGATAATGATTAAATATCAGCCGACGTAATCTAATCAAGGTATGGAAAAGAAAAGCAAGTGATGTTATGGCTTTTTTAGATTTGAATTTTATTTTTTTGGTGGATTATGTCTAAAAAAAGAATAATCAAGCTTCTGATAGTGTCTTTTTTGCTTTTATTACCAATAGGATACTTTTTATCCGAGTGGTGTTTTGCTTCTGGCGGAATTAAAGTTCTTTATTATAATTTCTGGAAATATGACAAAAGCAAAGTACGTGTGGTCGAAGATTGTAATTTTGTTTTTTATAAAGAGGGATATTCGAAAACATATACCTTAAACAGTACCTATTATGTTGCACATAGAATACTTTTGATTCCAGAAGCCAACACAATTCCCATTAACTATGAGTATAGCGGAGAAATTATTGTTCAAATCTTCGATGGTAATAATCTTCTGAAATCCACAAAAGCGACTACGTTTAATCGTATTTTACGAAGAAAAGAAAATAATGATTTTTATGGTAATTATCTAATTTATGTGGGGAAATCACCAAGATATGCAAGTTCAGTTTTTGCATTTGAATTGGGTTATATTCCCTTCGATTTAATTCGTTTAAAGTGGCATAGATTGAGGGACATGCAGATTAAAATCACTGTTACTAAGTCTGATAAAGATATGAAAAATTTTTGTGAAAGTGCAACGTTAGTTATAATTCCAGACTTAAAACTGTAATGCTTTAGTGGTCCGACAAAAATCACCCATAACACATCCAACATATTCTACAACAACATGAATCAATACACGGCTGTCGCCAGCGTTGCCTATACTTTAGAAAACGGGGTCAGCAATCGTTTTTTATAAAAATCTATTAAAAAAAATCTAATGAATAGGGTCAGCCAAAATTTTTAAATTTAAACCGTGTTAATCCGCCTCTTTAACGAAGCCGGGTGTCTAAAACTTTTTTGAATTTTATGCCTTATTACAATCTGTGTCTTTCTGTGTCATCTCTCATCCGTTTAGGGGTCATTTCTTATAAGTTTTCGGTCATTTGGGGATAGTTTTGGGTACGTTTCGCAGCAAAGCGCAGATCTCGACGCATTTACTTTGCGTCGGACGAGCCATTTTTTAATTTAAATTAATCTTAGTGCCTTTGCGTCTTGCCTGTCCTGCCTGCCCTCGAATGTCGTTGTCGGGGGAGCTTTGCCGAAGGAGTGGTTGAGAAAAAAAAATTATTCATTTTCCAAAATAAATTTTTATCCCTTGCCTATTAAAGACTTATAGCTTACCCGATTAAAAAATCGATGTCCCTAACTCCTTATTTTGCCCCTAAAACAGCCTTATATATAGAGGGAACTCT
>Ga0105091_10000175_pt1 | contig 24751 bp, 20 predicted proteins | sample PPLLak1March2015_FD_87022 | JGI IMG/M metagenome (GOLD analysis project Ga0105091, IMG submission 87022) | Freshwater sediment microbial communities from Prairie Pothole Lake near Jamestown, North Dakota, USA - PPLs Lake P7 Core (1) Depth... | ecosystem: Environmental > Aquatic > Freshwater >... | reverse complement strand
GTCATGTAACTCCTTAGTTCGCTTAGTCACCTCATTTTTAAGGGAATTATTCCATTTAATTAGAAAGATCATAAGAACAATTACTCCGGCTAAGGTAGCAGCAAAGAGCGAAAACAATTTTACTCTTTCAATGAAAAGAGAATTTTCCAAGTCAGAATATAGACTATTTGTGGGAGTCACTGCCTGTACGAAGAATTCAGGCCGCCCGTTTACCGATATTGGTTCTTGGGTTGTAATTCTCTCCCCTCTTCCGTAGTCATATATTCCAAAACCTGAGTGACCCTGTAAGAGGTCTCGTGTGAGGTTATTCAATACCTTATTCCTGGCAACAAAATCCTGAACAAACTCTCCAAAGTAATTTTGTCCAAGAAGACCTGCATTGCCGGGATTAGTTATGATGTTACCTGTTTTATCGAACACCACCAAAAATTGATCATCAAGGTTTTCGAGGTTACCATAAGTCGAGAAGAATGGGGCGGTCGAGAAAGAAGCTCCCACGATTCCTAATCTCTCATTTGTCTCTCTGTCAAGTATTGGAAATGTAATAAATATTTTGTATATACCTTGTCTCTCAAAGCCACCTGAAAAATATGGCGCCTCAGTCTGGGTTCTTGTATCTTTGACCCATTGCCTCTGAGATAAGTCATCACCTGCTCTTAAGTCAGTATCATCTGTCGTCGTATTTGGGCCTGGCAAAGCCAAAGTCACTATATTGTTCCTATCCAGTAGAAAAATGTTACTAATCCCAGCTCCGTATCTCTGCAATTTGTCGTTGATAAGCTTGGTTGTATCATTCGAAGCAAAATCTCCGCTTTGAAGTAGATCAGAATTTGCAAGACCATCTAATACAGATACCAGGATCCCAAGATCAGAGCTGATGCTTTGGGAGACGCTAGTTGTAACTTCCTCCTGTCTGTCAATCTGCTGTTCGTATATATTTTTCCTAACGGTTGACTCTGTAAAGTTTTGTAGAAAAACTAATAAAATCAATGAGGAACTTGCAATAGTAACTACAAATATGATGCCTATCAGAATTAGTCTTTCCGTTTAGAGCCTCCCTCCTGATTCTACACCCAGTAAGTAATGTCACGGATTACTTTAACATTTCCACTTCGTTATAGTGACAGTACAAATGGGTGTCAGAAATCATGGAAGGTATCTACCCTCGTTTTACTGAATCAACCAAGGCAGAAAGCACATTGGTGATGTTAAGATAAACATAAATACATTTACCATACCCCCTATTTGGCAAGGAAATGCCCTTTGAAGTTCCCTCTTCCCTGCATCTGAATTGTTACTCATTTTTCCTGGTATTTTTAGCTCTTTCGGCTTTCATCTTTTGTTTACAAATAAATGATTATTTGTCTTTGTATGATCAATTATTTAGTTTTAATTTTGAAGGGCCCTCTGATACACAAGCAGATCCCTTCTTCGAGGCATACTCGCATTCATCGGCATTCGCATCTACGGGCAGGATGAATGCATCTGATTTGGCAAATGGTAGTAGTATAGTATCATGGGATGACAATGGAACAGAATTTGTATTGAGAGGCCTTCTCACTGATTTGGGCGAAGAAGGAAGGTGGAAATCATTGTTGGACAAGGGTCTGGAAAAATTGCAGCAAAAATATCCTGACAAGAACTTGCTACTTGAGTATCAGGAGCTACCAACTAATGATACTAGGGAAGAATTTCTGCGACTCATGACCAATAAATCAACAATCGATTTCATATCCGTTGATCAAATCTGGTTAGGTGAATTTGCCAGCAAAGGCTTGCTTTCCAACTTGACTGCGTACGTAGACAGTTGGGGAAGAGCACCTGATTGGTACCAGCAACACTGGGACGGCGGGAATTATAATGGAACGGTATACAGTATTTGGACATGGACGGACGTAAGAGGCATATGGTATTGGAAGGATTTGCTCCGACAAGCTCAGGTTAATGCGGACGATCTAAAAACGTGGAATGGTTACATTGAATCTGCACAGAAGTTAAACCAAAAGTTGAAGCCTAATGAAGTGAATGGAACTATTCTATTTGACACATATTATTCTCAAGATCTGTGGTTTCCTTATCTGTGGATGCTAGGAGGCGACATTGTGCAGCTCAAGGATGGGCATCCGACTAAGGGAACATACTGGTTTCCCACTTACAACGGTACAGAAGGGCTTCAGGCTCTAGGCTTTATTAAAGATCAATTTGATGCAGGAGTGAAACCAGATAGTCTGCCAGCCAGCGATAGACTTGAATTTGCTCAGAAAAAAATTGCAATGTTCCTCGGAGGTTCATGGATACCCGGATACTTTCCAAACCTGAAAAGAGCCGACTTTGAAAATATGGTAGGATTTATCCCAATGTTTCCCGTGCCAAGTCCTAATAAGCAGTCAAGTACATTAATGGGAGGATGGGAACTGGCCATTCCAATCACATCCAATCACAAGACTCTTGCATGGGAATTGATCGAGGCAATCTTAGAGCCTGATATCCTTGGACCTTGGATTCAGAAGTACGGCTATCTCCCCACCCAAATTCCTCTTGGTCAAGGACTAATTCTCAACCAGACAGCCGCTGAGCTACCTTACTACGGTACCTTGATATCTATGATTCCATTCGGCAATATAAGACCAAGCATACCAGAATACCCATCTATTGCAGGACACATAAATGAAGCAATTCACCGAGTTTATTCTTCCAATGCTACTAATTCAAGTATAAGCACGATTCTAAATGAAGCTGCTCTTAAATCTGCAAGTGTTCTAGGTTGGTAGGCTATTTTCAGTACAGAAGATAGGAATTGAATCAACATTTTCCTAGCTCGTCAGTAGTTGTTAGAATGTATACCTTTCGCTAACTGATAGGGTTATTTTCGAATTGGCCATCTCCATTATAACTCCTTAGATCTAAATCCCTCAGAATATTTTTTTGAATCATAATAATATAGATCTGAATCCGTTTAATGTATACAGTCAAATGATGCAAGAACAAGCCTACTGTACTATTCCGTTTACCCTAAAGTCATTTTATTGTTTGTATCCACATGTACCACAAAAATTTGTGTGTCGAAGCAGAATTGTTCCACAGCCAACACATTGTTTTGGCACAGACTTCACTATGGGATACTCTTTATTGTTCTTTTGGCCATTCCGGTAAATGATCCTGTCAAATGATCCGATTGTTTCAATGACTTTGTTTGAATTGTTGATAGCAATGGTTGAAGGCTCCTTGCCGCTGGTCAATATGACGCCACCGTCTCCCGACCCACCATGGGAGGGGCTTCCGAGAAATCCCTCAATACCAAAACTGAATTGTGAACCAGCAGTAGATGAATCTTCCATAACGGTACCTCCCGTAGAATCTTTCATCGAAGTTCCCTTTTCAATGGCCGTTCTCATCTCAAGAATCACGTGCATAACCAGGAAATTTAACGCCGACAAGGATATAGTATAGGTAACTACTTTGTGCACAAATTCCTTCTTGCTGATCTGCTTATTTTTGTACATTCGAATATCTGCGTCAAAAGATGTTCTGATATGTTCCGTATCTTTAAGCTGCTGCTCCATTTTGCTTGCCAGATTTCCCAAAACGTCTACTCCCCCTGGTCCTAGAGGCATGGAAGAGGAATACATTAAATTTACACTTCAATCTGTTCGCTCGGAAGTAATAAAACTTTAGGCGCTTTCAGATGCAAGGAAACGGATTTATCGCCATAAGTTTCTTATGAAACTAGGTTGGTTTGATCAAAAAAGCGTTGATTTGAACCCATTTTACCAAAATAAGTCCGTTTACAACTTTTAACAGAACTCGCTAACAAAACTAAAAATGTTAACGTAATCTCAACGGGTATGCGAGTCGTATTGAACATATTTAGCGGTCCATGCTCAGCTCATTTACTCATTCTTAAAAAATAGGATTGCATAATAAAATATAAGGATGCTTCCCTAGGGGGGATGTGTCAGGGTTGTCAACGCAGTCAGTCAACAAAACAGCGTAGGAGTTTGAATTGAAAAGAAAAGGATTTGTATCAGACATTTCTAACTTCACGATCCTCCCTACGGACCAAGCAAAAACAGAAGTATCGCACTTGCTAATTTGTAGGACAAGGAAGGGTACAATGTATTCAATGGTCAACTTCTTCTAAAGCATGAGATATAAGAGTGCCCTTGTTTCGTGGTCGTCCGTCTCTAGTCATACGGAGTCTTACTGATACGACTGTCCGTTGACTCACAATTGTTAAAAATGGAGAATAACACGTACATTCGAGCAGGTTAGGAATATTTTCTGTGAAATACGACATTCTATTTCAAATGGAAGGGATCTTGAAACCCTAGTTGACGTTTCATCTGTGCTTTTGGATCTTGACTGTCCTTACTTCACAAATCGTACAAAGCATAGGTCTTCAACATTTGTTATTTTTTCATGATTCTCACATTCGATCATTCATTAGTTTATTGTTTCCCCAATATCTTCCAAGTCAATAGGATGTTTCTGAGACCCTATTCCTAGTGCTTCGAGTTTTGACTTTACTATCCCACCTTGGGTCAGAATTTCTTTGCTACCTAAATCGGAAAGCACTACTTCACAATTATCCGCGTGTGTATCACCGTTCATGGGATTAAAGTCGATAATAATGTCGTAACCGTCTCCACAATCGAAATAGTCTGGCCCAGGTCCACCAATTAATACGTCGTCACCGGGTCCGCCATAAAGCTCGTCCTTTCCTTTATCACCTACCAAGAAATCACCACCGAAACTAGCCATAAGAATATCGTCGTTTGGACCACCATACAAACGATCGTTACCATCTGAGCTGCTGAGTTCGTCATTTCCTTCATCACCATAAAGAGTATCATCTCCTACCGATCCGTGCAGAACATCATGTCGCTCTAATCCTCTTAGTGTATCACCTGAGGTGCATCCGGTACCTTCCGTAGGAATGGGACAACCAATGATAATATCATTGCATTCGGTTCCCTTGGTATAGGATCTCGTGCCAATTATTATCTTTGTTTCACTACAATTACGATCATTATTTTTATTATTATTGTTATTATTATTATTGCCATCATCACCGTTGCCATTCCTGGCATGCGAGTCGTTTGGGAACTCTACGCTAACAATGAATCCTATTGTTAATAGTAGCCCAAATAAAACAATGATTAAGGAAAACCCACTACTATCTATATGCATTATATATTCTTACCATGCACTTCCTAATATTGAATAACTGGAATTTCCTGTCCAAACTGTTACGTAATGCTGTACAGTATGAATTGCCTAATCGATAATCTTGAAACTGTGTCATAGAATTCTTCACTAACAGATTCTTAAACATACTAGGCCATACTCTAATGTTCCCTTATTGGGGAACCTATCACACAACTTAGAACCGTATTAGGGAGTACTGAAATGAGGAGTGGTTATCAAAATAAGGGAAAATCAATGCATAAGACGGGACCACCGCCCATCAGCATTGATGGGAAGATCGAGAGCACTACTTATCTTCGCTCATTTCACCCAAGTTGAGCTTGGCTTCCAAGACATTAGAGATAGGAATAGCTTTCTCATCATCTGTGAGCAATGCTATCGCAGTTATATTTTTCAGACTGTGATCATTTAGAGTGGTGGCAAGTTGGATGGTTCCCTCTGGACTTGTTATGTTTAATGGATGAGGAAGTGATGAAGTTCGTATTAATGATTGATTGGCGGCGTAAACTTCCATAATTGCGTTGATAGGATTATCTATTAGTGATGATTCAGTTACATTGTAGTTAAGAAGTAACTTGACTTGATTTCCGGGGCTGTTGCTTATCGGACTCAGTGGTACAAAATGAGAATAGTTTAGTGTTTGGGATACACTATTTGGAGAATACCTTGGCGATAGCGTTAACTCATCTTTAATATCCGCTGATATTTCGTCTCTGATGGATGTTGCACTCGAACCAAGAGGGTGATCCTGCGCCATAGCAATTTTTTGTAGAGAATGTGGAGAAATTGCGAGCGAGAGGCAAACAGATAGGAAAAGAAATCCTGTTGAGAAGCCAAGTTTCGATACGTTTGAAATCCGTCGTCGCAATGAAGGTTTCATATTCTGTTACCCATCACAATCTTTATAATAATAGCCTCAGAAACTTTAGATGGACTATTCCTCTATTAATCTTAGTAATTAACGAACTATTGATTATTATCGTAAGTTTGCATGTGAATTTACCAAACTTGCTTCTTCGTGACCGCATTTTTGGGTTGTTGATTGATTATCCCTATCATCACGCTTAAGGAATTTCCTTTTTGGATATTTCCTCAAATTTCTCTAGGGTGAGCAAGCGTCAGGTCAGTATGCTATTCGAGAATCCAGGTCAGGACTGCAATATAATTAAACATTGGCTGATTGTTGGTCGCTGCAATTGATTAATTTAGCCAAATTTAATTCGTTAGGGGTTGTCTTTATGGGTATATTTTCTAATCATTATTTTTCAATGTTGACATTATTCTAACTTTAAAGGATAAAACGTAAACCGCATCTGCCTCCTCATTTCGCGACAAGAAAATAGACCTCCTTGTTAAATGCATAGATACTGGGCTGGAGGGGCATTACGTTGCAACACAACGCAAACCAATAATTTATTATAATTTGGGGTACTTAACATAGTATATGTCAAGGGATGTTAAGGTTAACGATAGTCCTAATCATTTCATTGTGCTGGATGCAATAGGCAGAGGAATGAAAACAGTAGACAAGATAGGCAAGGTGACGCGGCTTGATAAATCTGAGGTAGAACTAATACTCAACGATCTTGCAGTTCAGCGATTGGTAGTCCGAACGGATAAGAAAGGCCTCTTTCGGAACAAGACAGAATTCGTCATCAATGAGACTGGTCAGAGCTTACTTGACTCCAAAAAACGAGAATTACAACATAAGGCCAAAGACATGGAGCAGGCCTACGGCAATGGTAACACCGCACAGTTGCAATCATTCATGCAAGCCGACAGGGCCTGGATACCTTTCCTCTTGTTTTCTGGCTTACTTGACGTCGTGTTCTTCGCGTCAATGATGTCCTTCATGGGTATGGCAATGAGTCCTCAGGAGAGCTCGATGGCCGGAGATGCCGGAAGCGCTACTGACTCGACAGATTCTGGCTCGGATACTGCGGGCCAGGAAGACGTCGGTGGTGGTACGGATTCAGGGGGCGTCAGTAGTGGAGGAGGCAATGAAGGAGGAGGATTTGATAGTTTTGGAGATTCGGGAATGGACTTTGGCGGTGATTTTAATTTTTAGGATATCGACTTTAAACGGTTAGCCTCCCCCGCTAGGAGAGATATATCTCCCTTTTTATTCATAACGAGAAAAAATGTACTTTAAGATGTGTCATTGGTCCAAAATATCATTCAAGTAACTATCCAGAGAACCAATATTGTGGAGGTCATGGTCCCAAGAGACAAGTGTAATTAAATCGACCAGATTGGCGGGAGGCTCTTATTTATAGCACCTACGGAGAAACGTTCCCATTGCTCATACAGTGATTCATTTTGTTAGCTCAAGATATCGAACCACTTCACCACCGGGGCAATTAAAGTAACAAACAATTAGTGTTGAATATCCATCAGATATCAGTGATTCTGTGACGGAAGACATAATTACAAAAATCGCAAAGACAGGGCATCCGGTTAACGAGCTTATCGCAAAGAGATGGAGCGCAAGAGCATTTTCGACAAAACCAGTTGAAAGATCCAAATTGCTTTCCATATTAGAAGCTGCAAGATGGGCCCCGTCCTCTAAAAATGAACAGCCGTGGAGGTACATAATCTTCTCAATAGACAATCCAGTTAAATTAATGGAAGCGCAATCGGTCTTGCTTGAATCCAATTCTTATGCTAAAAGGGCCCCGATACTCATATGCGCAATAGCAAGAAAAAACTACTCTGAAGGAGAGAAATACAACAGGCTTCATTTTCATGACCTAGGGGCCGCAAATGAGAATATGTTTCTCGAAGCTTTCAATCAAGGTCTCATCATGCATGAAATGGGGGGCTTTGACGTGCAAAAGGCCGTAGAAGTCTTTAAGATTCCTGAAGACTATGAGATTGGAATCATGATCGCAATAGGATATCAAGATAAATACTCCGTACTCCCCGAAAGATTCAGAGAAAAAGCATATTCCCCACGAGTGAGGAGAAAGCTGTCTGAGATTGCATATGTCGAAGATATTGGGAACAATTTAGAATAGAATCAGGAATTCGGCTCTCTAAGATAGAAAAGTTGTCTACTTAAAGATTTGATCCCGTGGCCGCTTTAGAATCGGATTACCAATTGAATCGAATACGAATCTACCTTGAAATGTTATAGCTTCTTATAATATGTATTACTGCCGATTTTAACTCAATGCGAGATGTTATGCATGATCCGTGGTCCTAAAGCAACAAAGCTATTGTTACTAAAAGGGGAACATAACCAACAACAGTCATTAAGAGGGGAAAGCGAAATGGCAACTAATGCTTCTAATTTTAGGGATCTCCAACAAGATATGTAAGACTATTATTCTGAAAACTCTCGAATTTATGGTTCGTAGACTATTTTGGAAGACTGTCGTCATCAACGATAGAAGGTTATTTCATTTGGTTTCAAATCAAACCGACAAAAAAATCTGCACGCATAATAATTATCACCGCCAAGGTAAAAGGGTTTTACACACTTTTGGCCTAATTGAATCCTCGTCTATCACATCTAAATGACGTTCTGGTAACTATTTCAATTTTCGTGGGTGGGTTTTTATGTGCTTCAGTGCAAGACCATGGTTAATAGAGCCATTATCCAACTCCTGTAGGAGGGTGATGCTCCTCATGTTCTAGTTTGATATGTTCTTCCTTTTCATTGAGTGTATCAAATGTGATTCCGCATATTTCACAAGTGTACCTAGACGAAGATGTTGACATAAGCCTAGCTAATCATTTAACCAGTTACTGTTATAAAAGGAGTACTCTCACATCGTCAACATTAATCTTGTTTCCCTTAAGTATCAGGAACAACCCTTCGCTTGAAATTCTTTAGCTAGAAACAAATTTCTCGATAGATAAATGGCAAATTATTCCTAGAGTTCTCTAACGTCAAACAACAAAGATTCTACCCTCTCTCTTCATATGCAAAGATTATCAATTTTCAAAAGTCACAACCCCCAATTTTTAAGGTAATTCTAAATGTCCAAAGTGCAAAGTGCTGCGATGGGTAAGTCGGCTGCAATTTCAAATATAACGCTTAGTCGGATTTTACCACTTATTCGGTTTCTCTGTCGATGTACCTCATAGGAAGATGTGATTAATCATCTTTTGTATCGTTAATGACACTTACGATTTAGCTTTGCTGGAATTCAATAGAACAGGGTAGGTGCGTGTGTTTCAGATTCATACAATCTAGAAATATACAATTGATCATCTGAGCAACGAGAAGGAAAACAATAATAAAAAACCCATTCAACTTTAAAGATATGTCTTCCTCTGATCCAGTCTCAATACTTTCTCAATATCGCTATATTAAACTCGAGACTTTGAAAAGAAACGGAGAAGGCGTGGCAACACCCGTATGGTTTACAGTAGATGGAAGGAAGATTAGTGTAGTGACAAGAAATCAGACTGGCAAGGTAAAGCGTCTGAGAAATAATCCAAATGTGCGCGTAGCACCCTGCGGGATGACAGGTCAGCTCAAAGGCCAATGGTACAATGGAAAAGCTTCTATGGCAAATTCAGAGGAGTTACATAATGCGTTGAGCCTGAGGAGCAAGAAATATGGATTCAGAGTAAGATTGGCAGGGATCTTATCAAGAACTAAGGGAGAACTGGTTGGGATCAATATTAACCTCGATTGAATGCGGTGACAATTATCTTATTCTAAGCATCTCGCTGATTGATATGCAACGCATATTCATGCCCAGCGGTGAGGGCAATTTGAGAATGTTATAGCAGATGAGAAGGGGTGGTAACTCCTTATATGTCATATCTTGTTCATAAGACCTTTTCGTAATGTCGTTGATCTAAGCAATTAAATATCCATTTTATGACCATCTTCAAATTCAAATTCAAATTCAAATTCAGATCCTAACTCTATCATTGGTATAATGAAACTTGCCATTAAAGATAATCTGCCTCCGCATTAGCAAAACCACGTAGTCTTAATGGTTATCTGATTAGAAGCACTGTTTGCTTTGAAAAACTGTACAACTTATTTATCTAATGATAAATATAGATGTTATATGATGGATATTCAAAAAATTTCATTGTTTGGGCCATTACCTATAAGGATACTTGCTGGAATAGCATTTGTTGCGCATGGTATGCCTAAATTACTTGATCCTTCAATGACTCAGGGGTTCTTTCCTAACATAGGACTGCCTCCTGAATTGGCCATTCCAATTGGGATGCTTGAAGTTGTAGGGGGTTTTGCCATCCTTGTCGGGGTACTCACAAGAATAGTATCGATACTATTCATAATTGAAATGATAGGTGCGACCTTGCTGGCAAAGATCTCTGAAGGTTTTGTAAGTGGTTTTGAACTAGAATTATTGTTAATGTCTATTTCGATAAGTCTCCTGCTTACTGGTCCTGGAAGGATTTCTATTGAATTCGATATTCTAAGACGAGAGATATTCCCACATGGCAAGGACCTCATCCAACGGCCCTCTCCTCAGGCAGAACTTAAAAGATAACCATTAATTATGTCTTTTTTTATTCTCTAGCAGATCCCGAGAAATTAGGATTTCAAGGCTTGATAGTTGTTCAATCAATTATTTGTTGGGAGCACGCACTACCTACCTAGTCCATTATTTGTAACTATTGCTAATTGTTTAGTAAGCAGGCCGCTCTAAAGACTCTATGCCTAATACACTACCATAAAGAGGAACAGATTGAAGATTGATTAATTGAATTCCCATCCCCCCCTTGAACGACTAATACATATTGCGATAGATAATTTGTATTCTCCTTGAGGAACAAGCAATCCTTAGATTAGCCAGATAGCAATGCGTTTATTGGCAATAGATAGGGAATCATAAATTTAGTAAACTTGAAAAAATCGAGTTCCTACCTTTCACGCATTCTAATTGGGTAATAAAAATATCCTACTGACAATAAAGAGCTGAGAGATGATCGCCAGAAATAGGCTACTGAATTTTATGAGTTGCTTTTAGGCTCCTGACAAAATCTTCTAGTTTCCTCAAAGTCTCAGAATGTAGATGGTGTTCAATTCCCTCTGCATCTTCGTTAGCGATGTCGTCCTGAACACCGATCATCTTAAAAAACTCAGCGAGTATTCCATGCCTCTTGCGTATGGCTTTAGCCACCTCTATGCCCTTATCTGTCAAGCTCATTCCTCTGTATTTTTCATATCTAAGGAACCCTGTTTCATGGAGCTTTTTCATCATCCTTGTAACACTTGGCGAGGAAACATTGAGGTAATCGGAAATATCAACTGTTGTAGCGTAGCCCTTCTGAAGGACCAGTTCATAGATCACTTCGAGGTAATCTTCCATACGATCAGTTCTGTCTTCTCTAATCGTCCGATTGGCTTCACGAATTGAGGAAAGTCTGGCATCAAGTCCGCCTTTCCCCTGATACATCGGCCCCCGATTGTGTCGTGCTGTCGTAGTTGATGAGGCATCCGATGATGTGTCGTCTACAACACTACCACCACTGTCACTATGCATCATATAATGACCTCCTGCCGGCATCTCCATTATTCATATCTGAGCATCCTTCATATAAGTAAGCCTGTAAAATACATTATTAGCAGTCCTGTAATAAATCCTGCAACAACGGGTCCTGAGATGTAAGTTGAGGATTTTGGCTTTTGATGATGTGAAATCCATGAAATCAATGAATATACTACTTGGAAGATTGCTCCTGCCCCCACTGATAAAAATATAACGGCTGCAAGAGGTGAATAAAGAAAGCCGCCAATCCAAGTACCAGCTATTGTTGGAACTCCTGCAATTAATCCCATCAAAACCAACCTTCGAATCATAGTGCTTCTTTTCGCTTCTGTTTTTGCAATTGGGGCTACTATAGCAAGTCCTTCCGTCGTGTTGTGAAGAGTGAACCCAACAATTAGAAATGTACTGAGCGCCACTTCGCCAAGAAGCATGGCAGCACCTATCGCTAATCCTTCTCCAAAATTGTGTAGACCTATTCCAATTGCTATCATCATCGAGATTGTTAGTGGTTTCAAAAGTTGCTGATATTTCTGCAACTGTATTTGTATCTCTTGTGCGGAAGAGGATATCTTTGCAGATTCGCTGTAAAATTCTCCCTTCCGGTCTTCTGTTGAGGATTTATCTTGATTCAACGATTCTCCGACAGATAAGGATGAGGTCGATGGGCGAGTTTTGCCAACTATTGATTTTTCTATGGCCCTCTGAGTTAATCGTTCAGAAGTATAAAGTAAGATAATAAACGAGGAAATCGTTACTAAGACACTTAACGCCTGACCGTTGAATACCGCGGCCAAATTTTTAATGACGATTTCGTTCGCTTCCAGCAGAGCGTCGATTCCCAGAAATATAAGTAGTCCTGCCGTAAGACTGAGAAAAAAACTGTACTTACCAATGCTTATCTTACGTATGTATGGATACCACAAAAGACCTATCAATATGGGGATCACTCCGACGTATATGCCCAAGGATGTGAAGAGTAATGCTTGATTTGCATCTGGCGTCGGTGCCAAAGTAGCAGCTTCCACACTCTTACTGAACCTGGTCCCATCAGAGGTGGTTATACCTATTTCGTATGGGGTCCCTGCGATCCAAGGAAAAGGAATCGTCACCAATGCTTCCCCTAGTCTCTGGATTTTGCTACTAGGTTCTATTGCAGCGGATTGAATTCGGTCATTGACATCAGCTTGCGATACAACTATGTTCAAAGGACCGGTGTTGCGAATAAATGCCAATATTTGATTGTCATGAAATTCGATCTTTTCAATAGTAACTTGCGGAAGAGGGGTTCCTACATTTATGAGAGATTGTCCGTACGGACTAAATAAGAATATAAGCATCCCTGCTAAGACTACGATCGGAATGAATGCAAGAACTATGGAGGTTTTATTGGAGAGGCGTCTGCCGGCCCTCGTATTCCTGTCTTCACTTAACACTTTCGCCAACCGCTCCTGGCAATACTGAATGTGAGAGTATACATTTATAATTGGCCTCCGGAGGTCTCTGGCGATCTATTTACAAAGGAGTTATTCATTGAATCGTAAAAGATGCTACTGCTATTTGTCGGAATTGATGTCTGTGATTCATTCCCATCCGTAACAAAAAATGTACCCATCCACCCTTTCTCTGCAAACTCGGTTTTGTGTGCATGAAACATAAATTTTCCAGGATATTTGTATTTGAATTCCAATATGCCTCTTTCTCCCTGATTTGTGGTAACAATATCAGTAAGCTCATCCGGTTGTAGGCGAGTGCCGCTTGGATAGTAATCAAACATATTCGCATGAAGATGGAAATTGTTGAGAGGATCGAATTCTAACATATTTACTAGATATATCCTTACCAGCTTATCCTTCTGAATCTGCACAGGATGGTGCATATAATAATAGGGTACTCCATTGACGGTGTAAAAGTTATTCTCGGTGTCAAAATCAGTATCATATCCGTTCATAACCATGACCATCTCATCAGCGGGGGGACGTGGAGGCTGAGGGTCGACAATGAAGACTCCATACAGGCCATGAGCAATGTGCTCTTCCAGAGGTGTCATGTGACAATGGTACGGGAAAACACCAAAGGGCTCTGCTGTGAATTCGTATGTGAATTCACCACCAGGTGAGATCATCTCAAAAACCCCGTCCATATTTGCAGGATGAACACCATGCAAATGTAACGAATGTGGCATTGAGCCATTATTAATGAAGTTTATCCGTACTAGATCTCCTTCAGTAGCTCGAATGGTCGGGCCCGGGACAGTACCGTTGAATGTCCACACATTATAAAATACTCCCGGTGAAATCTCTTTCACTAAATTATCTGAGGCAATCAAAGTAAACTCTCTGAGTGTTTTTCCATCTGGGAGTTTCGATACTGTCCCATAGTTAAATTCTCGAAGATACTTCATAGGATCAACGACGGCATTGGCTGGGTTTTCATCAAATGATGTTTGAAGAGGGTCCAGAATGTTGCCAGAAGTGGTGGTAATTGGATAGCCCGGGGTATGACTACCAACAACCTTTGAGTTGGATTCAATGTTAGAAGTCTGTGCCGCGCTCATTATCGAATTAATACTCTTGTAACCTCCAGAACCGATCGTAATGATTACAGCAGCAGCCGTAGAAATTATAGCAATAGTAATAAGTAAAGGAGAAATATGCATGATTACCAAATTGTTAATGGCTTTAATAAATCTTAGCCTAATCTAAGTTTATTCATGCCCACGATTAATGTTACTTAGATAAACGATTTTTAGAGAATTGAATATCATTCCTCTTTTCCAGTTGAAGTGACTGCTAGGATAATGTTTTTGACATAGGCCCCTTTATAAAAAAAGAAGACGGTTATGATATCCTTTGAAATTGCTAGCCTAATGATTTGATCTTCATACAGTTTCAACTTCTCATTTCATGAGGTGCTAGATTTAAGATGATCAAGTGCCCAAGAATGCCATAGGTGCAAGAGCGCGGTATCACTTGATCCAATAAAAATAAACTCTCCAGGTATAATCTCTCCTGACTTGAAATTAGAGAACCCGCTAGACAAGGATATCCATAGGTTCATCCAATTTCGCGGCGTTACAAAATCAGAGCAGATGCCAATCTAAAAGAAATGCAGTAAAAGCCCAAAGGAAAGTTAGCTGACTAGTTAGGAGTCTACTTAGTGAGTCTCTTAAAGGAATTGGCAGGCAATTCTAAACCTGCAAAGGTTACAGGATTAATTATTTTTGCCAATATTTCCAATCCTACCACAATTCTAGGTCCAGGTTTGCTAAAATATGCATTTGCGTTTACAATGTATACCTCTCCATGATTAACTGCGTCTAATGCCTTCCATCCATCGTTATCATTTAGAGCGTCCATCTCCTTGTAGGTCCTCTCAATGTCGAACCCGCACGGCATAAGAACTATCTTATCTGGTTGATATTGAGAAATTTCGTCAAACCTTATATGCCGCGACGGTTCTCCGCGTGAGCTTATGCCGTTTATCCCACCTGCTATCTCGACCATTCGGGGTATCCAATGACCAGCGACATAGAACGGATCGATCCACTCTATGCATATTACCCTGGGCCTCTTGATTTCTTCATCAAGTTTCTGCTGTGCCTCCACTTCTACTCTTTTAATCCGCTGTCGTAACTTGGATACCAGTAAATAACCCTCTTCAGATTTATCGACTTGCTTTGCAACATCCTGGATGCTGTTCAAGATATCATCAAGATCATGAGGGTCAAGTACGATTAAGTCTGGTTTATACCCCAGAATTTCGAACGACTTCTCTATTTCCTTGGTGTGAGGAGCACATACTTCACAAACACCTTGAGCAATTATAATGTCAGGCATTGCATCCTTTAGGATGTTGCTGTCTAGAACGTAAATTTCTCCTCCAATTCTAGACAATTCTCCGATCCGACCATCAATTTCAAGGCTGTTCATCGTGGTGAAATCCATGGCCGCATTGACCACCCTTGGTTTTTTTCTCGCCGAATCGGGGTATTTGCATTCATGCGTGACACCGGTGATCTGTGTTTCTAGTCCCAACTCGTACAAGATTTCCGTGGAGCTGGGCAAGAAAGATACTATTCTCCTAACCAAATCGATTGACTCTCCAGTTTCTGACCTTTCTAATAGTTACAGTTCCTATTACTTTTTTGCATTCGCAACCATTTTTAAAGCCAATAAATGTAGGTGGAATTCTAATTCTCTTGCTTGCTATTTACCGGGGTCTGAGCACGATATTACGAAATTAAGGTCTGCTTTTTTGTGGCGTTGCCTTGCTCCTGCTTAGTTAGTCACTGCTAGTTAGTCACGTTTATATATCTGGACGTCACATATATCTGTAAGGTGAATTTGAAGAGAATGAGTTTTTGGAATATAGAACCGGATAGTTGGTTCTCAGGAGTGAGGAGATTACTGCCCTTATTAAATGGAGAGACTAGATCAACATTCTTCGATGAAGTACTTACAGATTTTTCAAAAATGAAAGAAGAGCTAGAACTTCTAGAGAGACAAGCACCCAAAGAACTTGTCTCAGAATACAAAGAATCGGATGGAACCAAAGTTCGAAAAATAGGTCCTATAGTTTATGGGTATTCAATGACGGTCGGCCCTGACGGTAAGCCTGTGATCCGCGAATTTGGTAACGTCAAGAGAGGTCAGATATATGGTCTCAATGCTGACGTTAAGCCAGCTAGACCAGAAATTGGGGAAGAAAGGGAACCCATGATCGACGTATTAACAACAGAAGGCAATGTCAAAGTGACCGTAGAAATGCCTGGAGTTGAGAAGGACAAGATCAAGATCGATGCCTATGACAACACCGTAGAGGTAAGAAGTCTTGAGCCAACAAGAAAATATCACAAGCTAATAGACTTGCCTACAGAAGCAGATGTAAAAACAGCCCGATCGAAGTACAACAATGGCATCTTAGAAATAACCTTTGATAAGAAAAAGGAGACAAAACCAAAGGGAAAGCAGATCAAGATCGAATAATAAATAGGAGTACACGAAACCAATTTTTATTGCAATGGTCTCGATTCCATTGTTAACTTTCATTTTTTTCCTATGAGAACCTGTTATTCTCAAATTCTATTAATACATAACCATAGCGATTTACCTCAGTTTTATTAGTAACATATTAAAGTATTCAAAGAGGAACGTTCCTTATTTCTGCGAAGGTCAATAGATTATTCAAACCAGATGTTCTTTTGGTTGATGTGCCTTGTTCATGTGGCAGCCAAACCGAAAATGTTGTCAAAGAAGATAGTTCTTAACGATACCTAATTCTCGATGCGAGGCATGCATTCATGCATCCTAAAATTACATGACATCAATTTTTTATATCTGTTAACTTCCAACGAGACCAAGCATAACATCCTAAATGAAGCCTGGTAACTAAATTTCTCACAATTCCATGAAAACGTTTCGTAGAAATCAGTATTAACGATACCACCTAACTCCGCAATTTTCTAAGATAATCGTTTCTTCAGTTTCGTAATAAATGAATTACTAGCCAATGTAGTAAATTTACCAAAATAATTTACCTGTTTTTTGAGAGTCCTAGATACTGTCCCTGCATCACTTGCCACTCTAATCCCTTTTCTTGTCAAAGCGTACTGTCCTTCATCGGTTTGAGACAACAGGTCTTCTTCCACCAGTTTGGCGAGCAATGGGTAGACGTTTTTAGGCGAGGGTTTCAATGTTCCTCCACTATTAATTAATAATGTTTCGATTATCTCTTTTCCATTCATAGGTCTATCCTTGAGCATGTTTAAAAGATACATTCGTGGGAAGCCTCTATTTAGCAAAGTGGTGGCCTTATCTGCCCATCCGGAACGCATTTGTGTTACTCCTAACTACCCATACGACATATAAAAAGCTGAGCCAACCTAATCACTTTGAACCCTTCTAACACAAAATCCATATGTCAGGATCCTCACGTTGTTTCACTTCCATTGCAAAGAGGTTTACATGAATTTCGGCAGAAGATCTCTCACAAAGTGTGAGATGGAACATAAGTTATACAGATGAGCTAGGATTATCCCTTAAGATGCAGAGTTCGCGGTCCTTAGTTTTGATAACGAAAATTATTTTCATAAATAATGTCATGAAAATAGCCTTCGACAGATTCGACTGACCTAGGACTAACTCTGCGTCCACTTAAGCTGTGAATGTTTTGTAATACAAATCAACAACCCTCTGAGAAGTGACAAATATGATGTCTTTAATTAACAAATGAGTAAAAGATTGATGGTAGTTGTCAGATCTTGTCAATGGATTTTGTGTTAGTAGAAAAGGGAATGTCACCAGCATACTTTAAACAAGTAGAGAGGATTTATCTAGATTCATTTCCGGTTTCACAGATTAGGCCTAGCAAGATGATTACCCGTATGCTTGAATTTGACCCAAAATATCATCTCCTGGTGGTGCGACAAGGTGACCTCATAGTGGGATTCACTTTGGTCTACGCTTTCAATGAATTGGATGTTGCATTTCTTGATTTCTTGGCGATAGATAAGACGTATAGAAACCGAGGCGTTGGTAGTAACCTGTTCAGATATACGATAAATACATCAAAGCGGCTTGTGACGAATTCCATTGGGTTGATCTTCGAGGTTGAACGTGAAAGCACTATAGAGCATAATAAACATGGACTCAGACACAGACGCGTTTTGTTTTATAAAAGGCATGGGGCCAAGGCCTTGGATAATGTACACTGTATGCTGCCTGACCTACATGGGGGTAAGCCCCTGGACATGTTCTTGATGATTATTCCGAATCGGGAACTTGCCTATCTTGAGAAAGGATTTGTTTTTCGTGTAATAAAGAGCATTTATCTGACTATGTACAATTATCATGATGAGTCGAACTTTTTAGATCTCGCTATTGCTAGTTTGCCCCCAAAGATTAGACTAATTTAACTGAATTTACACAAAACAAAATCATGGTGTTAATTTTTCTCGTCACCGTGAAGCTTAATAACTTCTCTCAATTTGTCCGAAACAGTCGGTAGGATATGCGGATCGTCACTAGGTGGTAAAATATAGTCAGGGCACAAATGTTCTTGTTCCACTAAATCTGCGATGCCCTTGACGACAGCCACTAGCAGGTCCTCACTCAAAGTTCTAACTCGAAGATCTAAAAGGACGTGTAGCATCGAAGGAAAAACAGAGACGTTGTTAATTTGGTTAGGGAAATGGGATCTCCCGGTCGCAACGACTCTTGCTCCATTAGCGAGTGCTTATGAAGGTTGAATTTCTGGCTCAGGATTGCTTAAGGCAAATATTATAGGGTCATTGCTCATGGTCTTGGCCATTCTGCCATCTATTATATTCGGTCTTCCAGAAACACCAATGAAAACATCTGCTCCGACGATTGCATCTTCCAGGGACCCCTTCATAAGCATTGGATTTGTAAACGAAGCTATTTCCTGCTTATACTTGTTGTACATTCCTTCTGGTCTATTTTGATAAATTATTCCTTACTATCAATTACTAATATTTGGTTACATCCAACCTGCTTTAATATCTTTGAGATACCGTAGCCGGCTGAACCAGCACCTGATATTATCACTTTAACTTCGCCAATGTTTGGCTTGTTAACCACTTTTAATGCATTAAGCAGAGCCGCAAGGGCGATTATTGATGTTCCATGTTGATCATCGTAAAAAATTGGAATGGGGAGTTCTCGTTGCAACCTTTCCACTATCTCTAGAACCTTAGGCGATTCAATATCTTCTATATTTATAGCACCAAATATTGGTTCAGCAGCTTTAACAAAATCAATAATTTCATCTTTATCGGTGGTATTAAGGCATAATGGATAAGCGTTTATGTCACCTAATAATTTAAACAGCATCGACTTTCTCTCCATTACAGGGAGAGCTCCTTGAGGTCCAATGTTGCCTAAGCCTAACACTCGGGTGCCATCGCTGACAATTGCCACATTATTCCACTTGGAAGTGTAATCATATACGAGTTCTTTGTTGCTGCTTATTGCTTCTGCTACAACAGCAACTCCTAGAGTGTAAATTAATTCCAGAACCCCAAAATTGTCATCCTTCTTTGCCTCCTTGTCTGTTTCATTAATTCCTTGAACTCTTTCACTTACAGCGCCAGTCATGGGAGGCCCTCTTCCGAAGTTTTGTCACTACTAAACCACTACCATTAAATACCTCTAATAGTAGATAGATATTTTATAAATGTCAGTGTGGGTAGTTCAGTTGGTGATTGGCTTATGTGAGCAGAATTGGGATATAATAAAACTAGGAAAATAGTAGTTATCGTAATCAGACTAATTGCCATAAACTTCTAAATCGGTCTTTATTCAAGAACATAAAGAGTTTAACATAAGAGATTACAATAGGGTCAAATCGAGTGGAGAAACATAATCCTATGACCACGGATTTGATAGAGGTTCAATCTTCAGACCGTTTGCTTAGTCATAGGCCCTCCTCGACCGGATAGGAAGAGACTCATCGTTTCTTCTTAAGTGAATAAGGACTTATTTATGATCTGCCTTTCTCTAAATCTCAAATGTCCTATACCAGTATCTAGCAGATTGAATAGTCATTAGAATAAGGAAATAATTCAATGAGAATAAATCTTGGCCTTTATTATTATATGTTTGATAAAAGCGATAATAAATGCCTTTGAACTAAATAAATTATTATAATATTAACAACATCGCTATGTTCCAGTCTCGGCGTTCATATTCCTTTTTGTGCCGATCTTCTCATTGTCTATTGATCCTTATTGAGCTTGCCAAATAATAGTTATTTAAGTCGATTGTTTTTAATATGCGAAGGTTTTAATTTCAGAAGAATCGCTGACCTAATTGTAACACTTGGCCAGCTCTTCTTCTGGAGAGTCATCCACGCCTTCGTATCGTCCTCAAGAACACCACTTGGTTCGCTCCTTGACCCTCCTCGATGTAGTAATGGTCGGAATCGCCGCCATGATCGGTGGCTCGATTTTTGTACTGACTGGACCTGCAATCGGACTGGCTGGGAGTGCGGTAATAGTTGCATTCATAATCAATGCAACGATAACCCTGTTTACGGCAATGGCCTATGCCGAACTCGGGTCAGCAATGCCCGAGGCGGGTGGTGGTTATCTTTGGGTACGTGAAGGTCTTCCTCGTCCAAATGCGTTTATTAGCGGGTGGATGGCATGGTTTGCGCACATCGTTGCCGGGAGTTTGTACGCAGTAAGTTTTGCCTCATTTTTTAATGGCTTGTTGATGCAGCTTAATCTCTTTAAGGATGTGGGTTCAGAGGGAACCCTGCTAATTCTAGGTATAATTCCCTTGGACAAAATTATTGCAGTTGCATCCGTTGCCGCATTTACTTACGTCAATTTTAAGGGAACTTCTGAAACTGGCAAGACTGGCGATATTGTTACGGTAATCCAACTAGGTTTGATATTTGCATTGATAGGCGCGGGTTTATGGACCATGCATTCTAATCCAGGATGGACGATGAACTTTTCTGACTTTATGCCTATGGGAATTGCTGGTGTTGTAGCTGCAATGGGATTGACGTTTATTGCATTTGAGGGATACGAGGTTATAGTTCAAACGGGCGAGGAGGTCAAAAATCCTAAGCGAAATATTCCAAGAGCGATTTTCATTTCTTTATCTGCGGTCGTTGTCTTGTATTGTCTTATAGCGTTTGTATCCATTGGGGCTATCTTTCCTGAAGGTGGAGTACCTTCATGGAAATTCATAGGCGATCAGGGCGAATTGGGAATAAGTGCTGCCGCTGAATTGATCATTCCTTATGGTGCATTCATAGTTCTTGGAGGAGGAATGATTTCCACGCTAGCCGCCCTAAATGCAACAACCTTCTCGTCAGCAAGGGTCGCTTTTGCCATGGGAAGACATTACAATCTGCCACATAAGTTTAGCGAGATCCATCCTAGGAATAAAACACCGTACATTGCAATTCTCCTTTCTGGTCTCATAATGGCGGTGATGGCCTCTGGCTTACCTCTAGATCAAATTGCTATCGCCGCTGGAGTAATCTTTCTTTTACTCTTTACACAAGTCAATCTTGCTGCGATAAATATACGAAGGATTTATGGAGATAAACTAGATTACGGTTTTAAAACACCCTTCTTCCCTGTTATTCCGATCATTGGGATCTTTCTGAAGATTGGCTTGGCAATTTACCTACTTTTGACTGAACCCTTGAGCTGGTTAATCACTATAGTTTGGGTTGCGATTGGTTTTGCGGTATATCGAGTATATATCTTTCGAAAGGAACTTGAGCATTATGCTCCAACGGTTACCAGCGAAGGAGCATTGGAAAGGAAAGACTTTCGAATTTTAATCTTGTATACACCAGAGAATCCCGACAGGTTGATAAAATTCGCAATCAGAGTAGCAAAAGAAAATAATGGTGAAGTAGATGTATTAAGAGTAATTACGGTCCCTGGGCAGACTCCTCTTTCTGCAGGGATTGCATTTGCAGATTCAGCAAAGAGAGCCTACAAGCCTTTAGAAGATGCCCTCGACAAAGAGGGTATTACAAATCACTATCTGGCCAGAATTTCACATGATTCAACCGAAGCAATTCTTGCGACAATTGAAGAGCAACATATAGATCTACTACTGGCCGATTTTGAAACACTTCGAACAAACAAGAAACTACAGACTCTTGCCACTTGTGATGCTTTATGCATAAAGAGAGCTGATGACGATCTACAGCTTGAAGCAATCTCCAGGATAGCTAGTAGCAGTGAATATATCCTAGCACGGAATCCAATTTACGGACAGCAACAACAGCAGCAACAACAACAGCTGCCACAAGCGAACTCAGCATTAGGAAACGAATCTAACAACAAGAAAAAAAGGCTCGTAGTTCTGTTCGATCGAGGAGAACATTCAGATATTGTCCTAAGAGCCACGAGGTGGGTTGAACACTCTGGTTTGTTTACAGTTACCATTCTCTCAATCAACAAAGGTCATGAAGAACACGATGAAGAGAAAAAAGACTTTAATCATAGGAACCATTCTCACCAAGCACCTCATTTAGGGATGGATGGGGTTGAATACAATGAAATCTATTTATCAAAAGAAACTGAGAGTAGTATAGAGAACTTGACAATGCTAATCCAGTCTTCTATTAACGCAGCCCAACCAGATCTCTTAATTGTCGGGGCAAGCATTGCAAAATATAGTTTTCTGAACGACCCCCATTTACTGCATCTATTGGAATATCTAGAATGTCCTACAATAGTTGCAAAGAGTTACAGTATTCCAGTTATAGGCAGAATGAAACTGCTATTGAATAGGGTGACCAGATGGTAGCAATGTGAGTTAAGGAAACTAGAACAGGATTTCCTCAGCTGTTGTTAGTTTCATTCATTTGGTATTCTCCCATTTAGTTGGATTAAGTTACCGAAATGAAGGACTCTTCCTAACGTGCCTGATTCTACCATTGTTTTAACACAACCTACAGTGAGCTGAATGACGAGACCATTTTGTGCAGACTTATTCGTTAATTGGTTTAGGGGTCATAACAGGGTAACATGTTCTTTTTTTCTTTCAAGAATGCGACTACTATGTCAAGCATGTCTTGGTTAGCAATACTTTTCGATTATTTTTTGCATTATCATGGTGCACCACACTGCGGCATTAATAAAACATTGATCAGAATTAAACATATCTGAGAGTATCACTAGCATTTTGAAAGCACCCGCCGTCCAAAAAGAAAGGATCTTGGAACGTCGATCAAAGCTGATCGAGTTATAATGTCAGGAGACAGATGTCGCTGATGATGTCAATACCTAACCACTGCTATTGATTTATTTATGTGCAATATTACCTTCTGATATTACTTTTTATATGCATAATGAATTAGGAATTGTAAGGATGAGTTATGGATAAATGTGATGCGATATATTTGCTTCTAGGATTGTTGGTTTTTACGGGAGGGGGTACTTTTCTCTTTTCTATGGACGACCTTAATTCGGTTTATGGGTATAATGATGGCATCATCTTAAAGGATCCTGCCTCGTTTTATGATAGTACTGGTAAGTTAAATATTGTAGGTGTGACTGATAACAATGGAGAGTTTCCTGTCGACGTGACTGTTGGAGTTAACGTAACCAGGACATCTTATGGTGAATCTACTACTTCGACTGGCGGGTCAAGTAACTCCAGTAATTCATTATTTTCTACAACTACCAGTCCCACCTATTCTAGGGTGATTTATCCTGGAACTGGAGCTCCATTTAAGATAGTGCTATCACCTGAATCAGTCGAATCAGTAGGTCAACCTTTCATCTATTCAGAAAACAGGAGAGAAAATGTAAACTACGATGTTTTGGAATTAAATTATAGTAATATGGCCGTTGGTAGTGAAAGGGCATTGATCGGAACAGTGAAGAACTCTGCACCTTTTCCAGTTTACAACGCAACAGTATTTGCATCAGTTCACGATTCAAACCAAGCGCAGATAGACTCTGCAACCACTGAGGTGATACCCATGTTAGGGCCCGGGCAAACAGTACAATTCAAGCTTCTGCCAGACGAATCAGTAAGGTCCAATGCGGTATATTACAGCTGTGCAGGAGTTGATCTTGATGCTCCGATCAGTACTTTGGCTACTTCAGACGGTGGTTTTATACCATTCGATCTCCAAGCAATTGCGAAAATAATTGACCTCAAGTATGACGATCAGTCAAAAAGTATAGTTTTTGGAGTAGATCATTACAATCCGGATGGCGGTTTTATAACTCTTAAATTGCCGCAAATTTATGATGACCAAAGACTAGCGGTAATCATGGATGGTTCGCCGCTCAACGGTGTGAAAATGACTCAAGATGGTAAAACTATAAAAATGGATATATTTATCCCACCGAATGAACACCAAATACAGGTAAAAGGTGTATCTCATGTCACTTAACTGACTGGATTGAAATATTTTCCATTTAGATCGTTCGCCCTATGATAGATCTCATCCAAATACGGTCGGAATTCATTTCTTAGAAAGCACCTTGTTATTGTTGCAATACAGAGAAGATAATTAAATAGAGTAAAGTGGTGTGCATTACTTTT
>Ga0105091_10000174_pt1 | contig 24785 bp, 25 predicted proteins | sample PPLLak1March2015_FD_87022 | JGI IMG/M metagenome (GOLD analysis project Ga0105091, IMG submission 87022) | Freshwater sediment microbial communities from Prairie Pothole Lake near Jamestown, North Dakota, USA - PPLs Lake P7 Core (1) Depth... | ecosystem: Environmental > Aquatic > Freshwater >... | reverse complement strand
GGGTTTTGCCCCCAGCGGGGCCGGATGTCTATAGTGTCCGGGGTAATAAGGCAGGCGCCCCAGAGCGGGCGCGATGTTCCGATCATGGACGGAACATCGCGCCCGCTCTGGGGCGCCTGCCTTATTACCCCGGAAACTATAGACATCCGGCCCCGCTGGGGCCAAAACCCGGTCGCGGCCGCGGAAATCTTCGGCCCGCTCCTGTTTGTTCAAGTCTTACAGCGTTGCCATACCGCCGTCGATCATGAGCTCGGCCCCGACGACAAAAGCCGATTCGGAAGCGGTGAGAAAGAGGACAGCGGCAGCAATCTCCTCGGGTGTGCCGAAGCGTTTGAGCGGAACCTGGGGCGTCAATCTTTCCAAAGCGGTCTTTAATTTGCCTCATGGCGGATTCGATCTCCGCCACTTTGCCGACGTCCGAGCGGAACCGGTCTCAAGGCAGGTCGCAAGCGTATTTAGGGGTAATTATACGCACCCGGACGGGCTCGGGCCAAGCACGGCTACCGCTTCGCCCGGCGAATCGAGCAGGCCTGCGGTACTGCAGCTTTAGCCTTCGACCGACTCACGCGGGGCGGCAACTACCCGCCAGAGGCTCGAGTGTTCCGCTGCGAAGTCATCGAAGGTCCGGGGCGCATGTTGCAGCAACGCCGGCATTTCCTGGACCACGGGAGCGCACCACTCTTTCCGGACCAGTCGATAGAAGCCGATAAGGCGTTCCACCCACTCTTCCGGGAATCCCGCTTCCCTCAACCGAAACCGAGCATCATCTTCTTCCAGAGCTATATACCGGATCGGCCTTCCGCATACTCTCGTCAGGATGGCCGCAATGTCATCGTGATCTAAAGACTGCGGGCCCGTGAGCGTGTAACTCCGACGTTGGTGCAGCGCGTTGGTCAGGCATTCAACCGCGACATCCGCAACGTCTCGTCCGTCGATGTAAGAGATTCTGGCCTGGCCAGCCGGCAAAGCGATCGCGCTTTTGGCCGTTATGCCCTGCAACAGCGACCCCGCTGCGAAGACTTGCATGAACCAGTTGGGACGGAGAAAGGTAAAGCTCATTCCGGACTTCTCAATCGCCCGCTCAATTTTGCGCAGAGCAAAGTCCTCACGGAGCTCGGCGCCCATGGCGCTCAGAAGGACGACGTGTTCGACCTTGTGGCGCGACATCGCCTCAAGCAACGGGAGAGCTGTCACATCGGATTGATTGTCGCCGGGACGAACGGTCATGAAGGCTTTGGATATGTCTTTCAGAGCCGTCGTGAAAGTGGTCGCACGATCGTAGTCGAACTCGACGAAGGGCGCCACCACGCCCGCTCGCGTGGCTGCGTTCAGCGGATCGCGGGAAGCTCCGGTAACGTTCAGCCCACGATCCGTGAGGCCCTTCAAAACGAGCCGGCCGACAGTTCCAGTTGCGCCAAGAACCAGGATGGACGCCACTACTCACCTCCTCCAGAGATTCAAAAGCGCCGATTTTACCATCACATCGTCTGGTTCGCGCGGCCAGTAACTGGGGCCATGTCTAAATGGCGTGCTGCCCAAGTCGAGCGCAGGGCGCCAGATCATTTGGAGTCTGATCGGCCCTCGGGGCGCCGGCCCCGAGGGCCATCAGGCACTCCAGAATAGTTTAGATACGGCATCATCCAAGTCGGCAGACCGGAACAAACCCGGTGGTATAGTGTCCATATCAGCATGCTTCAAATCGGCGTCCTGTTTCTCTGTGCCTTTGCGACATTTATGAGCCCGGACCTGACCGGTCGCTGGTCGGTCTCCCTTGACGGCCGTCAGATCCCGCTCGTTATCGAATTCGTCCAAGACGGGTCGTCGATCACCGGCATCTTTGGCCGGCGCTCAGACTTCATGTCCCCAATTCCGGCGGTGCGTATCAGCGGTGATGCGATTGAGATCGATCTCCAGCTGCCCGCCGGTCCGCCCATCAAGCTCACCGGCACAGCGCAGTCCGACCTGATCACCGGCGAAGCGAAACTGCCTGTCAAACCATTTGTCGCCAAGTTCGAGATGAAGCGGACCGGGCCGATTGCGAAGCTTCCTGCCTCGCCCGCGCAGAAAGACGACGACGTTGCATCTCTGAGCGACGAATTCGAGAGCGCCGCATCGCTCAAGAACTGGAAGAATTTGAGCGACGCGGAAGGCTGGCCCAACCGCATTGACACGATGGAGGCCACCGGTGGAAACCTGTCGATCGTCCCACGCTCGGGCGCCTGGTGGGCCGGGTACCACGGAATCTACCTCTTCAAAGAGATCAAGGGTGATTTCGCGGTAACCACGCGGGTGAAGGTCACGGGCAGGACAACCGAAGAGCCTTCTCGCATCTGGACTATCAGCGGCCTGCTGCTGCGGAAGGCGGGTGACCGCGAGACAGCGCGCGAGAACCTCAAGGAAAACTGGATTTATGTGATGACCGGCCGTGGGCCGCAGACCGAACGCGTTATCGATGCCAAGAGTAACCTCGACAGTGTCAACCAGTGGGACATCACGCCGGCGAAGGCGGGCTGGCACGAGTTGCGGCTGGCGCGCCTCGGACCGCTGTTCGTTGCGCTGGTCAGGCCGGAAGGCGGCGCCTGGGAAGTTCGCAAACGGATTGTTCGCGAGGACCTGCCCGAGACGCTGCAAGCCGGCATCAATGTGACCTCCGACTTCGACGTATCGCGCACCATGCCGGCCAGCAAGTACAACGCCGAGCTTGTCCCCGAGTCTAAGATTGATGGAGTGACGATGTTCGATTACGTTCGCTTCGCCCGCATCAGCGCGCCCCAGCTTGCCGGCCGCGAGTTGCTGCGTATCCCCGATACGGAACTCCTGTCGATCTTGAAATGACAAGGCCTGGCGCCACGGCAGCGATGTCTGACCCTTGTCACGGAACTGCGGTTACGTTTTCCTTTTTGAAGGAGTGTGCCGGTGGGCCATGTAGGCTATCATTTCTTTCTCTGTGAGCGCCCGCTTCCAGCCGGCCGATTCACTGACGAGTGGCTGCTGAAACTCGGCCTCCAGGAAGCGCAGACAAAGGGTGGGGCCTTCCTGTATGGTCACGCCGTGTTTTCGGAAGAGGCCGAGGTCGGCCGTCACGATCACTTCCTGGTTCTCCTCTCCCGTTCGCCAAGCTCGAAACTTGAAGGATCGGACGTCGTTCTTCTGCTCGAAACCCTCGTACCGGACTTCTGGGGGACCGTTGGAACCCGCCAGGAAAGACTCTTCCGATTCTATCGGACAGACCCTTACCGCGGTGCCTTCATTGCCTTTTTCCAGATCAAAAGTCACCAGGCGTCCGACGCGCAACCGAGCTCTGCCTGGTGGAAGCTGGTACAAGTAGTGAAACTGGTTCGGACCAGTAGTGGTTGTGATACGACCCGGGGTGTGTGCTGTAGCTAAGACTTCGATCCTTCCTGTCATCCCGTCCTCCTCGATAAGTGGCGTTGCCGTCCCTGCTTGAAGTTGGCAGAGACCGTCCTGGTCTCATTTGACCGCGGTGGGTGCCCCTCGGGAGACGGTGACCTGAAGGAGGTGGGCGCGTCAGTCAAACTTCTTCCAAGTATAGCATGCTGTAGACGCAGAGTAGGCTTGTGCCTCGGTGGCTCGGAGTCAACGAACAAAGGCAGTTTGACTTGCAGGTGTGCACGTGTGTAGGATCGGATCAACTCCTCAGTTGTAGCTGCTTCTGTCATTTCGGCGGGCCTTGGGCTCTGACACGCCGCACTTCTGAAATAAGGTACGAGACAACTTGGATACCCAAGTCAGATCCGTGCTTGAAGCCAGCCCCGCTTCAATGTGCAACTCCGAATCTCCTATCTGAGGGGCTCTGGAAAAAGGAACCAAACAATGTCAGCAAAACTATATGTAGGGAATCTGTCTTTTCAAACCACCGGGGCGGACCTGGAACAGCTTTTCGTGGGAGCCGGCGGCGCCCAGTCCGTCAATGTGATCACGGACCGCGACACCGGTCGATCACGCGGGTTTGCATTCGTCGACATGGCGTCAGAGGCGCAGGCCCAAGAGGCCATCAGCCAGCTAAACGGGAAGGAAGTAGATGGTCGAAGCCTGACCGTCAGTGTGGCCCGACCGCGCGAAGACAACAGAGGCGGGGGGCCGAAACGCGGCAGCGGTCGGGAGGGATACAACAAGCGCTGGTGAAATGACGGCCGCGATCGGAACGCGCTGCCAAGCGGCGCCTGGTGCAGTGGAAGGGGCCCTCGTGGCCTTCATGGAGGTCGTACGATGAACAGTCTCCTCGTCATGCTGATGATGGCAGTGAGTCTTTCGACGCCGGTGTTTGCTGAGGAAGCAGCGGAGCAACGTGCGGCGAGCCAAGACGGCAAGTCGCCACTGATGATTTCTTTCGCGGAACTGAAATGGACTGACCTTCCCGAAAGGAAGGGCATGCAGTTCGCCTTGCTCTCGGGTGACCCCGCCACGGGGGAGTATACGCAGATGCGCAAGGTGCTTGCCGGCACTGACAATCCGCTGCACCGGCACAGCAGCGAGGTCACGAACGTGATCATTAGTGGCGTTTGGTACACGGGGACGGATTTTGCAGCGGCTAAGGACTTCGGTCCGGGGTCGATCGTGAGGATGCCCGCCGACTGGGCGCATGTCAGCGGATGCCGTGCCGGAAGTGATTGCGTGTTCTACCAGGCGGGCAAAGGGAAGTTCGACTTCAAGCCAGTCGCACCCACGGCTCCCAAGTAAAGACCGGCGCATGTAGCAGATGCGCGTCGTGGAACCCGTGCGAGGTCCGTAGGGCCGACACGCCCATAGAAATCGGTCACCAAAAGGACGTCAAGGACGACAAGGACCCCAAGGAAGTCTCGGGCACGAAATGACGCGGTGTCCCTGAGGTCCTTGAAGTCCTTGAGGTCCTTGAAAGTCCTTGACGTCCTTGACGTCCTTGAGCCCGCTGCTTTGCGCTTCTCCCTTTTTTTCTCGTTCCCTGTGGACATGCCACATATAGGCGCGCGATACTGATGTGGCGATACCACAGGAGGGACCGAAATGGCGGGCTCCAAACTGGACCTTCTCCAAGGGACACTCGATCTATTGGTGCTCCAGACACTCGCATCGATGGGACCGCTGCACGGGTACGGACTCGCCCGGCGCATTGAGCAGCTGAGCGGAGACGAGGTTGTACTCAACCAGGGGACGATTTATGCGTCACTGGTCCGGTTGCAGCAGCGCGGCTGGATCCAGGCCGAGTGGGGGACGTCGGAGACGAATCGTCGCGCGAAGTTCTACTCGATTACTCGCGCCGGCCGGAAGCAACTCGTCGAGGAGACCTCGTACTGGCAGCGGCTTGCCGCCGTTGTCGGGCGGGTGCTGGCACCTTCGAAGGGAGGATCCAAATGACCGGGCGAGTGCGTGAATGGTGGGAACGGACGGTGGGTTTCATCCGAGGGCGTCGCTCGGATCCCGACTTGGAAGAGGAACTGGCCGCTCACCTTGAGTTGGCTGTGGAAGATAACTTACGCACCGGAATGAGCCCCGAGGAGGCCCGCCGAGTGGCGATGCTGAAGTTCGGCAGCCGCAGTTCCGCCACGGAAACCATCGGAGATCAACGCGGGCTTCCTTGGCTGGAATCGTTCTTCAAGGACGTGGGCTACGCGTTTCGAGGAATGCGGAGGAGGCCGTTATTCGCTGGTGTCATCGTTTTCACTTTGGCGCTCGGGATCGGAGCAAACACGGCCCTCTTCAGCCTGGTTGAGACAGTGATGATGCGGCAACTGCCCGTTCGCGATCCAGAGCAACTGTTCTTTTTGCAGAATGTCGGTTCCAAAGGACCGAACGGAGCGCCCCCGTACCCGTGTTTTGAGGTCTTTCGAGAGCAGACACAGGCTTTTGACGGCATGGCTGCCTTTGTCTTCGACAAGTTCGATCTCATCCTCGACGGCCGGGCGGAGCAGGTCTCTGGCGAACTTGCTTCCAGCAGTTACTTCCAGGTGCTTGGTGTGAAACCGGCTCTGGGAAGGCTGCTCACCCCTGCTGATGACGCGCTCCAGCCGCCCGTGGCGGTGATTGGCTACAAGTACTGGCAACGCCGCTTCAATGCCGACCCCGCGGTTTTGGGTAAGGTTATCACGTACAAGCGAGCTCAGCTGACAATAGTAGGCGTGATCGAAGAGGGGTTCCTCGGAATGACTCCCGGGCACCCAACGGATATCACGCTTCCATTTACCGTTCAAGGGCCCGGCATTCTCCAGGACAAGGGGAACTGGGGCTTCGACGTCGTTGCCCGGCTCAAGCCGGGTGTTTCGATTCAGCAGGCGCGTGCACAGGTCGACTCCATTTTTCAGAACTACATGGCGAGCATTTCCTTTTCGAGAGACCGGGCTGACTACTTCGACCACATGGAAATCGCGCCTGCGGCGAAAGGTCTGGATACTCTCCGGAGCGAATTCTCCAGACCGTTATTGGTGCTGATGGCGGTGGTGGGGCTAGTGTTGCTGGTTGGCTGTGCGAATCTCGCGAGTCTGTTCATGGCGCACACCGACAGCCGTCGCCGGGAATTCGCCGTGCGCATGGCGATCGGTGCAGGACGCGGCAGGCTTCTGCGGCAACTGTTGACTGAGATTCTGCTGTACTTCAGCCTGGGCGCGGGCCTGGGGCTCGGAATCGCGATGGCGGGGAGCCGCCTGATCACGAGCTTCCTGGCCGTCGGGCGTACGCCTGTTCTCATTGATTCGTCTTTGGACGCTCCGGCTCTCGCCTTTACGGCCTGCGTCGCGCTGTTGACCGGACTGGTTTTCGGCGTCCTGCCCGTCTTGGGCGCCGCGCGCTCGACTCCGTGCCTGGCCTTACATGGCTCCGGTGGGCGGAGTACGGAGGCGCGTATGGGGGTTCGCCAGCTGCTGGTAGTCGGCCAGGTGGCTTTCTCGCTGATTCTGCTGGTTGGCGCCGGATTGTTGGTTCGAACGCTTGCCCATTTGGATCGCCTTGGCCTGGGCTTTCAACCGGAACGCGTGCTGACGCTCAATATTGCCCCGGTTCTCTACATGACACCGACTGGCCCTTCTTACACGGAGGAACGCTTGGACGGGGTGTGGGCTCAGTTGCTGGAGCGGGTTCGCTCCGTTCCTGGCGTCAGCTCTGCCGGTCTGGCCTGGTTGACTCCTCTGAGTGGCCGGGACCGTGGAGTCTTGATCAGTGTGCCGGGCGGCCAGCCTGATCCCAACATTGGTCAGAACCACATTTCAGACGGCTACTTTGAGACCTTCGGCATTCCCGTATTAGCCGGGCGTAGCTTTACTGCAAGAGACCGTCCGGGCGCCGCCAGGGTGGCGATCATAAACGAAGCCGCAGCGAGGTTTTACTTCGGCGATCGAAACCCGGTAGGGGCTCAAGTCCAGATTCGAGGCAGCAAGCGGGCCGACACGTATGAAATCGTAGGCGTGGTTGCAAATGCCAAACACCTGAGCCTGCGCGAGGAAGCACCGCGTTTCATCTACATCCCGATCGTTCAGCGGCGCGATCCGTTGCGCCGGCTGACACTCGCGATCAAAACCCCGGGTGATCCGGCGAGCCTCGCACCGGCAGTGGAACGGGAAGTCAGGCGCATCGGTGCTGACATCCTGGTGAACGAAGTCACTACAGCCAAGGATCAGGTCGAAGCTTCACTGCTCGAAGAACGCCTGCTGTCCACGATATCCGGCTTCTTTGGCTTTCTGGCACTGACACTTTCGGCGGTGGGAATGTTCGGTCTACTGGCTCACTTCGTACAACAGCGTACTGCGGAAATAGGGATTCGTATTGCGTTGGGTGCAGAAGCGGGCTCAGTCGTGCGGATGATTCTGGGGCGCAGCTTGGTGCTGGTTGCTGTCGGCATCGCTCTTGGAGTACCAGCCGCGGTCTTTGCGACTCGCCCGCTGGCGAGCCTGCTTTACGGATTGGAAACCTCCGACATCACCACTATCGCGGGAGGGGTCGTGGTGCTGGCTTCAACCGCAATGCTGGCCAGCTACATGCCGGCGCGCCGGGCCTCACGCATCGATCCCATGACCGCTTTGCGGAACGAGTGATTGGGTCTTAAAGAGCCGCGCACGGAGAGAACGGGCTTCAGCCCGGAGCGGAGTGCGCGGCTCTGTGACGCGACTCCAGGCAAAGGCCGGGTCGCTCCCCGTCCGCTGACGGTCCGCAAAAGACGCTGCGCTCACGGCTCTGATTTTGTCTGGGTGAAGCTGCTGGTACCACCAACTGTCAAAGCTATTCGTGCCGCAGCGCCTCGATCGGATCCAGCCGAGCGGCTTTGCGGGCCGGGAAGAAGCCGAAGACTGAGTATTTGGTGAATCTCGTCCTCGGCCCGTTTGTCAGGTGTTTTCTGGCGCCAGGAATCGCCGGCCAGCAGGATTGCAGATCCGATGAAAAGGAACAAAAGTGCGAACAGGATTAGAAAAAACTTTAATTTGCACATGGAAATCGCTCCTATCGCCCATTTCGATGCACGCCCTGACTGACTTTCTCTTAAATCGTCGTAAAGTCTTTGTTAACGTTTGGTAAAACGGAGGGTGCGCGCTGGACGCCTCGGGCTGTGGGCTTAATCCGGGCGGGTATCGTGATAAAAGGCAGCTGGTTTCCGCAAAACGGCGCTAGGCGAGCAGGTCGTTGGTGTGCCTGACCTTCTCGGCTACGTTCAAGCCGTAGGCACAACGGACCGAACAGCTTGAGCACTCGCCGCAAGTGCCGCCACGCATCGCGGGGGGCAGTTCGAGGAACTTTCCTCGACCCAGGGCGAACTGGCCGTAGCTCTCCGCATACATGCCGCAGCGCAGGATCTCAGGAATTGGCAAGCCTTTCGTGCAGGTCCCCTCGCAGCGTCCACAAAGCCGGCAGTAATCAGGCCCGAACTGATCAAGTGCTGCAGCCAGCAACTGGCGTTCGCTGTCCGTAAACGGTTCGGTCATCGCGCGGACGTTCTCCTCCAGCTGCTCCATATCGGTCACGCTGGTAACTGCCGCATCCACGTTCGGGTTATTGATTGCCCATTTGAGCGCTGCGACGACGGCTCCAGCCCGCTGGAACTGGGGCAACGGTTTCGTGGTGCGCAGGCCGCCCGCCAGCACTTTCATCGCGATAACGCCAATTCCCGCGTCATGCACTTTCTTCGCGGCCGCGTGCATTTCGGCGTCCATGGTGAAGTTGTACATCGGGATGACTGCTTCGAACAGATCGCTCTTCAGGAGGTAGTCGGCCATTTTCGGCAGTGCGTGGGTCGTGATGCCCGCATGCCTAATCTTGCCTTGTTTCTTGGCGATGCGCACCGCTTCCACGACCTCATCCGGAATCCAGCCAGGCTCGTCCTTGTGGTGAAGGAAGAAAAGGTCCACGTAGTCGGTTTGGAGATCCGCAAGACTGATGTCCAGGTTGCTCAGAACGTATTCGGCAGTTTCCTTCTCGCTCTTGGGCCGCCACATCATGTCGATGCTCTCGGTGGACAGGACCACCTTGTCGCGCTTGCCCTTGAGGGCAGCGCCGAGCAATCGCTCGTTGTTGCCATGTTGATAGTCGCGAGCAGTGGTGAAGCAGTTGATGCCCATGTCGAAGGCCCGTTGGATCACCGCCTGGTCAGAAGTGATCATCGACCCAAATACGAACTTCGTAATCTTCAGGCCGGTCTTGCCAAGCGTTACGTTACGGACCGCAGGGAGAGAGGCGAGAGCATCGGCAACGGGAAGCGCGGCGATTGAAGAAAGGAAACCACGGCGGGATGATTTGAAGTCCATCGGATTCTCCTCGACTGCACGTTTAGACCTGCATGATAAGTGGCACCGAGAAGAAACTCAACCGCCTCTTTGTTCACGCTCGCGAGAGAACCCGAGCGGCAGAACGGGGTGGTATGACTTGGCTTTTTCGCTGGACATCGAGAACATGACGTGCAATATCAGGCGTAGCAAGCGACACCTCAATCACAAAAGGAGCCCCATGTCATATAACCTGTACACTCATACACGAAACTGGGGAGCTCGTATCAAGGAGTTCGATTGCCGAGGCTGCAAGATGCTCTCGGTTGAGAACAGATGGCTGCGCGTCACCTTTGCAGTCGGGAAGGGAACGGATATCGTTGAATTCCTGTACAAGCCGCTCGACGTCGATTTCCTGTGGCACAGCCCGATCGACGCGGCCGGTTTTCTGGCCAACTCCCCGACGATCAGTAACCCTTCAGGCAACTTTCTGGACTGCTATCCTGGCGGGTGGCAGGAGATGCTCCCTAACGCCGGGCCTCCTTGCGTCTACAAGGGCGCCGGTCTCGGACTGCATGGTGAAGTCTGTCTCATGCCCTGGGAATACCGAGTCGAGAAGGACGAGCCCGCCGAGGTAGTAGTGCGCTTCTTTACACGGACGGTCCGCACTCCCTTTTACCTCGAGAAGCTGGTTCGCCTCACCCAGGAAGACGCCGTCCTCGGCATCGAAGAGAAGGTCCGAAACGAATCGGGCGAACGAATGGATTTCATGTGGGGGCATCACCCCACTTTCAGCTGGCCGTTCCTGGACGAATCCTGCCGGGTTTTCGTGCCTCCTTGCAAGGCGTTCACACCGGAAGACTACCCGTCGCCGGATTGCAGGCTGGAAAAGGGCCAGGAAGCGCCCTGGCCTAACTTGAAGGGAAGGAACGGCGAGACGGTCGACCTCTCTCAAATCCCCGGGCCCGAGACCGCTTCCCATGACATGGCGTTCATGAAGGATTTCTCGGATGGCTGGTATGCGCTCGTGAATCGGAATCTCGATGTAGGCTTCGGACTCAGCTGGGACCAGCAGATCTTCAAGTGCATGTGGTACTGGCAGGTCTACCGCGGCTCGCCGGGATACCCTTGGTACAAGTCGACTTATGTGGCGGCGCTCGAGCCCGTCTCGTCCTACCCTCCCAGTCTGACGAAGGCAGTTGAGGCGGGCACGCAGTTGGTGTTGGAGCCGGGCGCCGAGTTGAAGACGCGGCTCCTGGCCACCGCCTTCATCGGTCGCCAGCAGGTCTCGTTCATTGATCCGGAAACCGGTAAGGTCCGGTGACGGAAGCGCTAAATTTGCAGGGGACCGGCACAGTAGTCGGGAATTACTGAAGCGACGACCCCGGAGCCGTGGCACGGTCTCTTTCGGAGTGCGGTGGCCTTGACCTGATCTTTATACGTATCTCGCGTCGAGCCGGCATCTAATTTGGAGTGCGGCGTCGCCAAGCCTCCTGATAAAGCATCGGAGTCCTTCTGCCGCCGCACTCCAAATTAGATCCCGGCTCGACGCGAGATACGTATTAGAATCGTTTGCGCGAGCAGATGCCTGCGGCCCCAGGAGCTTGGACACTTTATGAGAACTTCATTTGGAAAGGGACGAATCGTGCTTGCGATTGTTCTCCAATCTCTAATCCTGTTCGCTGCCGACTCCAGGAAGTCATTCCTCCCCGGCGAATTGTGGCCGGACAACAAGGGTGTTCACATCAACGCACACGGAGGAGGAATTCTCCTTCATCAAGGCGTTTACTACTGGTTCGGGGAACACAAGGTCGAAGGCGAGGCGGGCAACCGCGCCCAGGTCGGCGTTCATGTCTACTCTTCGACTGACCTGTACAACTGGAAGGACGAGGGTGTCGCCCTTGCCGTCTCGGAAGACCCGGCGAGCGACATCGTCCGGGGCTCTGTGATCGAGCGGCCTAAGGTCCTGCATTGCCAAAAGACCGGGCAGTTTGTGATGTGGTTTCACTTGGAGCTGAAGGGGCAGGGCTACCGCGCGGCCCGAAGCGGCGTGGCTGTGTCCGACCGGCCGACCGGGCCGTACCGCTTCCTGTCAAGCTTCAGACCGAACGCCGGAGTCTGGCCGGAGAACCTGCCGGTCGAGTCTCGCAAGCCTCTCACCGCCGAGGAACGGGAAGCGATCCGCAAGCTCAATCTCCAGGGAGGCCCCGTCCCCGGGTATCCGGCGGACCTGATCTGCCGTCGCGATTTCGAGGGCGGCCAGATGGCCCGCGATATGACGTTGTACGCGGACGATGATGGAAAGGCTTGGCACATCTATGCTTCCGAGGAAAACGGAACCCTGCAGATCTCGCAGTTGGGCGACGACTACCTCCGTCCGGCAGGCCGGTATTTCCGGGCTTTGCCCGGCGGATTCAACGAGGCTCCGGCGGTCTTCAAGCACCAAGGCAAGTACTATCTGATCACTTCAGGCTGCACCGGGTGGGCGCCGAACGCCGCCCGGCTGGCGGTTGCCGATTCGATCACCGGGCCCTGGAAATCCCTTGGCAACCCGTGCCGTGGCGATAAAGCGGAATTGACCTTCGATGGTCAGAGCACGTACATCCTTCCGGCTCCAGGTAACGAAGGATTCATCTTCATGGCGGATAGGTGGCAACCCAAGAACGCCATCGACGGCCGGTACCTGTGGCTTCCGATCCAGTTTCGCGATGGACAACCCGTGATTGAATGGATCAGCCAATGGGATCTGTCCTTCTTTCGGAATTTGGTGACGCGCCCGTAATGCCCAATAGGCCGCTCGCCTACGGGGCATGGTGCGGCGCACATCATCGACTTCAGAAGGGAGGACGTCCCGGGCTCCCAGTCCGTGCGAAACGCCTGGCGAGACACCCCCCTTCGCCAGAGGTTTTTACTCGAATCTCAACAGTGCAGGTAGGTTAAGAGGGTTAACGGGTGTTGTAGCACTTGCCCTTAGAGAAGATATCTCGCTTATATTCAAAAGATTGCAGCCTGGCTTGGCCCTCAGATGTAGCAGTTTTCACACGTGCTGCTTTGTCGCTCGGTTCGCGGATTTGTGTGGCATCATAGGGCGCCATGCAAACGAAATCGAAGGTAACGCGGCGAAGACTGCTCCAGGCGACGGCCGGAGTTGCGGTGGGTTCCGGGATAGTGCAACCGGAGTTTTCTGCCGGTGCCAGCCCATCCGTCGATCCTGTCGCGACACGTCCCTCATCGGGAATCCGCTTCCCCGATTTTCAGAAAACGGAGTGGGAGCGGGCGGGTTTATGGCCCGCCTTCTGGGTTCACTGCCCCTCTGCGACTGAAGCGCTGTTGGTCAGCGCGTATCGGCTTCGTTTCACGCTCGATTCCGCGGTCGAGGCCCGTCTCCACGTGAGCGCCGACGAACGCTACGAGCTTTTCCTGGATGGACAGCGCGTGGGGCGGGGAAGCGAGCGGGGGAATTTCGAGCACTGGTTTTACGAGACGTATCAACTTGAGCTGGCTGCGGGCGAGCACGTCATGGTGGCGCGGGTATGGTCGCTTGGGGACTTCGGCCCGCTCGCGCAGTTCTCCAGGCGGCCCGGCTTTCTCCTTGCCGCCGAAGCTCCGCTGACGGAAGCTCTGAGCACTGGCCACGCGAGCTGGGAAAGCAAGGAGCTGGGCGGCTATTCCTTTGGCGCTCCCTTCTACGTGTGGGGGCTCTCCGCTCCAATGACACTCGATGGGGCCAGGTTCGATTGGGGATTTGAGCGCGGTGGGGGCGAGGGCTGGGTGAAGGCAGCCAAGGACGACCAGGCCGCGAGCGTGATGCTCCAGTACGGGATTGCCCCTGAACGCTACCTTCGAGCCGGAACGCTTCCACGCATGATCGAGAGAATCTCCGAATCCAAAGGGGTTCCGAGATTCGTCGGAGCCGCCGGGCCGGGAGATCTGACCCAGGTACCGGTCAGGACAGTGGATCATCTCCGGGACGAGACCTCAGCCTGGGAAGCGCTCCTGGCGGGGGCAAAACCCCTGACGATTCCTCCGGGAACCGCTCGCCGGGTGATCATCGATTTGGAGGAATACTTGTGTGCCTACCCGGAGCTCGCTACCACAGGAGGAAAAGGGAGTTCGGTTCGTATTCACTGGGCCGAGGCCCTGCGGGTTGTGCCCGACAAGTGGAATTTCCAAAAACAAAACCGGAATGAGATTGAGAACAGGTTCTTCCTCGGTATGGGGGATACGTTTTTTCCGGATGGAGGAGCCGATCGCCTGTTCGAGACCCTTTGGTGGGCGGCCGGCCGCTACGTGGAAGTTGTTGTCCGCACCGCTTCCGATCCTCTGACCATCCGACGTTTGAGCTGGAGGGAAACCAGGTATCCGCTCGAAATGGAGAGTGAGCTCGCTTCAGTCGACCCTGCAGTTAATCGAACGCTCCCGCTGTTGATCCGAGGCATGCAGCAGTGTTCGCACGAGACTTTCGTCGACTGCCCCTACTTCGAGCAAATGCAGTACGTGGGCGACGTTCGCACCGAGGCGCTGTCCAGCTACGTCATGACACGGGATGATCGGCTGGTCCGGAAAGCGCTCTACATGATCGACAAATCGCGCCACACGGATGGGCTGACCGAAGCCCGGTACCCGGTCCGTCAGCCCCAGATGATTCCCTGGTTCTCGCTGCTGCATGTCGGAACCATTTACGAGTACGCGCATTGGCGGGATGACCTTCGATTCGTCCAGACCCTGATGCCGGGCGTTCGCGCGGTTCTCGACGGATTCGAGCGTCACCTGGATTTGACCGGGTTAATACGGAGTCCGGAAGGCTGGAACAGCACCGATTCCTTTCCCGAGACGGAGCGTAGCGGCCTGATTCATTGGCTGTTCGCCTGGGCGCTAAAACAGGCGGCGGAACTGGAAGGCTTCTTCGGCGAGCGCGAACGTTCGGCCCGCGACGCGCGGCGTGCGGTTGAAGTCGCGGCAATCGCAGATCGAACGTTTTGGGATGAAACGAAGGGCTTGTGGGCAAATGAATCCAGCAAGGCGTCGTTCTCCGAACCGGTCCAATGCATGGCCGTGCTGAGCGGGCTCGCCCCGGCGGCCAGGGTCCAACGGGTCAGGAAGTCGCTTCGTGATCTTCGGCCGACCGGTCAATTCGGCCGGCTCAGAGGAAATCGGGCCTCCCAGACCGCTTCCTCCCCGCTGTCCCCGGCCACCATGTATTCCACGCACTTCCTGTTCGAAACCTACCGAAAACTGGAGATGACGGACCTTTTCTTCGAGAGGCTGAAGTTCTGGCTGGAACAGCCCGGGCTAGGGATGAAAACGCCGCTCGAGTCGTACGATCCGAGCCGCTCGGATTGCCACGCCTGGAACTCTCACCCCCTGTTCCATTACTTCGCGACGATCCTCGGCATCCGGCCGTCCAGTCCCGGCTTCCGGACAGTGGAAATCAGTCCGCAGCCGGGCTCGCTCGACAACGCCTCGGGGAGGTTAATCCACCCGGCGGGCGGGAACATTGTCGTGGAGCTCCGAGCCGAATCGGGCGGGCTCAGCGGAAGTGTGACGCTGCCGGAGGGCCTGACAGGCATCTGGAGAGCCAATGGCTCAACCGTCGACCTTAAGCCTGGCGAGAACCGAATAGGGAGGCATTAATTCAGGCGGTGAACGGAGTCCTGTGACTATGATGATCATTCGCTGTGTGTTGTTCACGTGTCTGTTGCTTGCCGCTTCAAACCCGGCATGGGTGCAAAAGCGTAACCTGCCCGAGCCGCGCATCTTTGAGATTGCTGCAGCGATCGACGGCGCCATTTACTGCGTGACGTCCGGTGAGGACGGTATGCCTGGAACGGAAGTCCGTGTGTACGATCCGGCGACCGACACATGGCGGACCAAAAGTCACGCCAACCTGATCCGTGACTCCTTCGGGGCTGGTCTGCTGGACGGAAAGATCTACATCTGGGGTGGTGTTGCCGAGGGCCGGCTGGTCGGCTCCACCGAGATGTACGACCCAAAGACGGATAGGTGGACGGTGAGGGCCGATCTCCCTCGTCCCCGCCTGTTCGCTAAAGGCGCCGGGATCAATCGAAAACTGTATGCTGTTGGTGGCATTCGCCCTCCGGGGCGCAACCAGGTTCCGGAGATCGACGAGTACGACCCGCTATCCAATCGGTGGAATCCCAAAGCTGACATCATCCTCAAACGCGACGCCTATCGAGTAGCGGTCGCGGGCGGAAAAGTCTATGTAGTCGGCAACCTGGGAGGCGACCCGCGGGTGCTCGAGTATGACCCGGGCGCAGACCGATGGGCGATTAAGGCGGCAATGCCGACCCCGCGTTTCGATTTTGGAATTCACGCCAGCAAGGGACTCGTTTACACCTTCGGGGGAATGGGATCGGACACGCTGGAGATCTACGACACGATAGCCGATCGCTGGATTCGAAAGCCTCCCATGCCGCGCAACAACTGGGAGCAGGTGGCCGCCGAAGTGGACGGCCGGATATATGTGATTGGCGGCGGGTTTCCGGCCGGCAGTGTATTGAATGTCCTTTATCAGTACGACCCGGCTGCGGATCGATAGTGGAGGGATGAAGCGTCCTCCAGGGAGATGCAGATCGGGCTGAAGGTGATGTTCTAGAAGGAAGGCAAAACCGTGCTTGTCTGGACGACATGGACGTTGTGGACGAGGTGGACTCCTCTGTCCACCTCGTCCACAGCCCCCGTGTCGTCCATGCGATCTTACGGCTGTTCTTTCACGGTCGAGTCGGCCGGCATGCCCATGCGATCGTAAAGAGTGCGGCGTCCTTTCTTGTCGCCCTTCGCGATATCCCAGGCGATCCGGGCGACCTCCTTGGAATGTTCGCGCGGGACCACTACCACTCCGTCCCCGTCGGCCACGATCATGTCTCCCGGACGAACGAGCACCCCGCCCACGGTGACGGGCAGATTGATCGAGCCTGCTTCGATCCGGCCCGGCCTGGTGCCGCCTCCCTGGTACTTGGAGTAGACAGGAATCTTCTCCAGGATCAGTTCATCGGTATCGCGACAACTGCCGTTTGTCACCACACCGGCCGCCCCTTTGGACTTCCAGTTCAAGGCATTGTTCGACCCGATAAAGCCGGTGTCCTCAATTCCTTGTGCGTCAATAACGACAATTGTCCCGGGCCGCAAGACCCTTGAAAACAACTCGGGCGCGTAAGTCTGGTACCAGTGGCTGTGCCACTTCCTGAACTCTTCGTAGGGCATTTTCGCCGGCTGAGGCCGATTCGTCGGCAGGTACTGATAGGTCACCGCAACGCCGCAGATCCGATGGGAGAGTTTTTCCGTGGTGTCCCGCCAAAGGGGCCGGATGGTTTTGTCCATGATCCCGATATCCTGAAGGCCAATCGCCTGCATGGCGTCCAGGACATCGGTCACGCGCAGGCCGTCATACTCTCTAACGAGTGGCATCGGGTCTTCGTGCTGATTGTCCAGCGGGTAAACGGTCGTTCCTTTTCGCAACTGGTCGTCGGTCAGTTGAGGCGGCGCATCCTGAAAGCCCTGGACCGGCACAGCGAGCAACCAAACCAGGGCGGGCAGGATCGGGTATCGTAAGGTTCTCATCGGGCTTCTCCCCTTTGCGCGCTCAGTATACGCTCACGCTTGAGCAGCGACTGGGCGAACCAGGCGGTAGAGTCGGCGCGCCGAAGTCCCAGCCCCGGGTTGGTCAGGCGGTGATCGATTGCCGAAACAACTGGAGCAGGCAGGATGCCTGGCCCCCCAGCGAGTCGCACTTTATTTTCAGCCATTTACGGGAGAATTGCCAAACAGGTCATCAATCGTCCCCGAGTTGATCGATTCCGCTACCTTTCTTTTTATCTTTCGTTTAAACTCTGCCACCGGAGCGCATTAGGGAGGGTTCAGTATGAGCATGTTTAGACAGTGTCTTATGCTGGTATGCGCCCTGGTGGTGGTTTCGGGGCCAATTGCAGCGCAGAATCCGCTAGGAAGTATCACCGGGACAGTCGTCGACCAGACAGGCGGCGTGCTGCCCGGCGTCACCGTCACCCTCGTAAACGAGGGGACCGGTTCTCAGGTCCAAACGACAGTGACGAACGACGAGGGAGTGTTCACATTCCTTCAACTATCCCCCGGTTCGTTTACCGTGAAGATCGAGGCGGACGGGTTCAAGACTGCCTCGTACACTCAAGTCAAGGTCGAGCCCGGGCGGCAGTACTCGCTCGTGGCCAAGCTCGAGGTGGGCGGCGGCAGCGAGCTCGTCCAGGTGACCGCTGGAACCGACCTGGTCAACACGACCAGTGCCGAAATTGCGAACACGGTCATCCGCAGGCAGATCATCGATCTGCCGCTCGACGGGCGTAATCCGATCAACCTGATTCGACTGCAGGCCGGAGTCGTCGGGTTGCCCACGCGGACGAACACGACCATTAATGGCGGCCGTCCGACGTGGACGCAGATGACCCAGGACGGGATCAACATCCAGGACAACTTCATCCGCACTAACTCCCTGGACTTCGTGCCTAACCGGCCGACGTCGGATACGATTGGCGAATTCACAATCACCACAAACACGCAGGGAGCGGATTCGTCAGGCGGGTCATCTCAGGTCAGACTGGTGACCCCTTCGGGATCCAGTGCGTTTCACGGCGCGCTCTACGAATACAACCGTAATTCAGCGCTTGGGGCCACGACCTGGTTTAACAACGCGACGATTGACAAGAAGACCGGGAAGACCTTGCCGAAACCCTTCCTGAACCGGAACCAGTTCGGAGGGAACTTCGGCGGACCGGTTAAGCTGCTCGGATTGGAAGACGACTTGTTTTTCTTCTTCTCTTATGAGGGTTACCGGCAGCGGACTCAGGCGACGCCCAACAACACGATCCCCGTGAACGACGACTTCTTGAATGGTGTTTTCCGTTATGTGCGTCCCAGTGACGGGACGGTACAGGCGGTTAATATCTTGAATCCGGGTGGGACCGTGCCCGCGTTGGTCGTTGACTCAAAGATGAAGGCGATGCTGTTTGACCTGGTGCCCAAGGCATCGACGGTTAACAATTACGACGTCGGGAACTCGTCTGCCACGCGTCTTTTGAATACCGCGGGGTATCGCTTCAACCAGACAGACCAGAACGACCGTGATCAATACTCTTTCCGGTTTGACTACCACCTGAAGGAAGCGCACCAGTTCGAGTTCGTCCACCAGCGTTTTAAGGAAAAGGATGACCGGACGGATCTCGATACAATCAATCCGCGACCCAAGGTTTACACTTGGTCCGATGTCAAGTTGGTTGTCGGGGCCTGGCGCTGGATGGTGTCTCCGACTCTTATGACCGAGTTCCGCGGCGGCGCCAATCTTGCGCCGGTGGACTTCCTTTCTGACGAGACCTTCAGAGGCTACCTTTTTACGACTCCTAATAATACCGCGCTTCCCTTCATAACGGACCGGGAAGCGACGTTCCAACCCCAAGGTCGTAATACCAGGACGAGGCAGTGGACCCAAACGACTTCCTGGCTCAAGGGAGCGCACTCGCTCCAGATGGGGGGCAGTCTCCAGCAAATCCGGGTGAACCCATACAACTACGCCGGTCGTTTCCCGACGGTCTTCATGGGGTTCAGCGGGGCGGCGCCGGTTGCGCAGCAACTTGTGGCCGCGAATTTCCCGGGAGGTTCAATTTCCGCAACAGATCTTGCCAACGCCAACACCCTGCGCGCTTTCCTGGGTGGCGTCATTCACTCCGAGAACCAGACCTTCCAGGTGCAAGATCGGAATTCGGGCTACGTCGGCGGGATTCCAGAATCGCGTGACTTCCTCTTCGACAACTGGTCGATCTATGCTCAGGACAATTGGAGAATCAAGCCCAATCTAAGCCTGAGGTTCGGACTGAAGTGGGAGTATTTCAGCCCGTTGCGTGAGGAAGGTGACTTGGCCTTGATGCCCGTCATTCCCTCCGGCAAGACGGGAAAAGACGTCCTCATGGACCCGAATGGTTCCGTCGATTTCGTCAACGGTGGGTTCTACGGCCGGGATCTGAATAACTTCGGTCCGACCTTCGGGTTGGCCTGGGACCCGTTCAGGGACGGGAAGACTTCGTTCCGTTTCGGTTACACAATGGCGTTCGTCAATGAAGAGACGGTCACCGTCGGTCGTAACGCGGCGACCGGCAACGCCGGCTTGTCATCGACTGCCTCCATTACTGGCCTTTACACGACTGTCCAGGGCGGAGTGCCGGTCATTCCCAGCCCGGCGTTTAAGGTGCCTCGCACGTACGGGGATCAGCTGACCCTGAGCAACACCTCGGCGACCTTCGCCGTCGATCCCAAGATCCAGCAGCCGAAGGTCCATCAGTTGAGCTTCGCGGTGGAGCGCGAGATTGGTTGGGATATCGCAGTAGAAGGCCGATACGTCAGCACCATGGGGCGCGGAATCTGGCGCGGTCTTGACTACAACCAGAACAATGCCGCCGCCAATCAGCCCTTCTTTGACGACTTCATGAAGGCGCGGAGCAATGGCTTTCTCGCTCTGGCTGCCGCTGGGAGCTTCAACCCGGCGTACAATGCAGCCATCCAGGGAAGCCAGCAGTTGTCGGAGATCCCGAAATTCGGCGGGGGATACCTGACCAATTCGAGCGTGAGAAGTTACTTGCAGACCGGCCAGGTAGCCAGCCTTGCAGATTGGTACGTTGCCAATAATTACGGTCCGGCGAGGTCGTATTTCCTCGCGAATCCCGGCATTTACGCATCGGACCTGATCTTGAATGGGGCTTCGACGGACTATCACGCGCTGCAGACCGAGCTTCGCCGTCGTTTTGCGGGAGGGATTTTCGGCCAGGTGAACTACACCTTCAGCAAGGTGTTGTCCAACTCGACTGGCACGAGCCAGCAGCGTTTCGAGCCGTTCATCGACAACGCCCGTCCGCAGCTCGAAAGAACGCGGGCCGATTTCGATGTGACCCACATCCTGAACGGCAGTGCGATCTTCGAGCTTCCGTTCGGGCCTGGGAAGAAGTGGGCCACCTGGCCCGGGATCCCTGGCAAAATCCTCGGCGGATGGCAGATCAGCTCGATCGTGCACTCGCAGAGCGGAGCTCCCATTTCGATCCTTTCCGCTCGCGGCACTTTCAACCGGGGCGGTCGTTCGGCCAACAACCCGGTCAACTCGACTCTGAGCGCTGGGCAAATCAAGGATCTTTTCGGTATCCAGAAAATGCCCGACGGTCGAGTGTTCTACATCGACCCGAAGATCACGGATCCAAAAACGGGCCGCGCGGTGGGCGCCGACAATCTGAACAACGAGGCCGGGTTCTCCGGGCAGGTCTTTTTCCATCCGACAGCGGGAACCATCGGTAATCTGCAGCGATTGCAGTTCGACGGACCGAGCCAGACCCAGTGGGACTTTTCGCTGATGAAGAGAACCGCGATCCGTGGAGAGGCGACGAACCTTGAACTGCGGGCTGATTTTCTGAACTTCCTGAACCACCCGCTGTTCTATGTGGCGGACTACAACGTCGACAGCGCCACGTTCGGCCGCATCACCAGCCTGAACTTCGGACCACGTGTCATCCAGGTGGCGATGAAGCTCAACTTCTAGTCCACAGTCAATCCGTCAGGGGGAGCGAGCCTGGCTCGCTCCCCCTTCCTGTCAAAGTCCCCCCGACCAACGAGAGCCCGCAGGCGACGGGGATGTTGAAAGACCGCTGGGCGTTTTGGGGGGAATAGTTCGGCCGGTGACCGAAGGTTGCCGCCATGGTAAAATGAGGAGACATCGCAATTATTGATCCGCCCTGTTCTGCCTGGGGACGCCTCGCGCTGGGCAACAGCCCGTCATAGAGCGTGAATCGGAGGTTGCTTTAACCAAGTTAGCCGGAAACGGCTGACTACCGTCCGCAAGCAGGAACTCCAGGCGGCGATCATACCATCGATTGGAGAGTAACATATGGCAAGACCAGGACCGACGACACAAGCAAAGCGACAGCGTGAGCGGGCGCAAAAGGAGAAACGGAAGGCCAAGGAAGAGGAACGGGCCTTACGCAAAGACCAGAAGGCTCGCAATGACACGCGACCTCTCGGGCCTGGCGAGGATCCCGACCTGGAGGGCATGGTCCCCGGTCCACAAAATAAGCCTCTTTTTGATTGAACTGGTATTTTTTCCCGCATCTCCAGACCTTGCTGTTTCCGTGTGCCGGGATGGTTGGCCTAGTGCTTGCTTACCAAGCGGATAAGGAAAGGAGAACTGCCATGGCAAAGTGTGAAGTCTGTGGAAATGAGTATGACAAAAGCTTCGAAGTGAGAGCGGCGGGCAAAGCGCACATTTTTGATAGCTTCGAATGCGCTATCCATGCTCTGGCGCCGATCTGCAATCACTGCGGATGCAAGATCGTCGGGCATGGAATTGAGGCGGACGGGCTTTTCTTCTGCTGTGCCAATTGCGCCAAACACGCCGGCGTTGCCCAGGCGCGCGACCGGGTGTGAGGGCGGCGAAACGCTCAGCCCTAAAAGGGCGTAACACATTCCACGATCGAGATTTGTAACGCCCCTTTCAGCATGGGCTGGACCGTGGGACGGTCCGCGAGTCGGACCAAGGAAGCAAGCACGTCCAGTGGCACCAAACACGAGGTCCGGAGGACCGACACGTCTATAGAAACCAGGACGACGTTAAAGCCGAGGTCCGTAGGACCGACACGTGACCTTGGGGCCGAGTACTCGGTCCTACGGACCTGGATCGCCTGATGCCCGGTTTCTATAAACATGCCGGTCCTACGGACCTGAAAACCCAGCCGCCTCGATGGCCACTTCCTTGAAAGGGCTAAGCTTTTTCGCAATGACCCAGGGTTCCGCAAAACACGCTCCGCCCAAGGCTATTATGTGCCGGCCTTTCAGCGCCTTAAGACCGTTTTTCAATCAGCTACGTGCGTCGCTCTGTAACGCGTTTTCCCCTCCGCGCTCGCGGCTCTGTTCGACAACGGCTAGTCCTCACGGCTTCTTCTTGCTCCGGTACTCCTCCAGCGCGGTCTTAAGGCGGGTCAGTTCGTGCTCAAGCTCCGAAATGGCCGTCTGGGCATCGCCCATTCTTCCCGACGTCCCTATTTCCTCAACCCGTCCGGCCGCATCTGCTGCGGGCTCAGCGGCTAGGTAAGTGACCGTACCGCGCAAGCGGTGAGCGAGGCGGCCAACCTCGGCTCCATCCGCTTTGGCGGCTGCGGCATGTATCTGTTTGATTATTGGTTCCGCTTCCTCGAAGAAGGAGTCGACCGTCTGCTCGAACAGCTCGAGCTGGTTGAAGCATTTTCGGATCCCTTCTTTGAGGTCAAACGGCACTGCGGTCTTTTGCTGTGACACCTTTCTCTCCTGGTCGGCCTCGATTTTGACACCCCTGCCGGCGGCGCCATCCCCCTGCGCCAGCCTCTCGATCAGCTTAATCATCTGCTCTGCGCTTCACGGGCTTGCTCAAATAGGCGTCCATGCCTGCAGCCAGGCATCGCTCTGCGTCTCCTCTAAGCGCATGGGCGGTCATCGCGATGATCGGCACGCGCGCCTTCCGGCCCCGCATTTGTCTCTCTTCTCGTATTCGATCCGATGACGCGCGCCCGCATGCAACTCGGAGTTGAGCTGATCACTCTCCGCCCGGTCCTCAGCCGCGGTCAGATCGTGGACTGCCGCATGCTCGGCTATGCCCGCGAGGAACATGGTGGCCACGGCTGCAACGGCCAGGTAAAACGGTATGTAGTGCCCAGTGTCGGCGAGGAATGGATCGGCGACCCATCGGATCAAGGCAGCCAGAGCCGTGAGCCCGAAGCTGGCGGCGAGGTAATGCAGGTGGCGGGGAAGTTCTTTCATCATGGATCTCAGCTGGGTGCCGCATACCATTCTACCTAACCTTAGTTCAGGTGGAAGAGCGCGGCAGAAAAGGCGGGAAGGGGTGAAGAACACACGTCCACTTCGTCCATGACGTCCATGTCGTCAATGGTATTCCGTGCACAAAACGGCGAGTCACTCAACCGCCGCTGAGCTTGTTGGCGCAGTCGTTCATCCATGCCCACCGCACTCCATATATGGGCTCACTCGTAGCCTGCCGTCATTTGCTCCCAGCCACCGGCTTCCGAAAGCGGATGAAGTAGTTATCTCTGAGGAAGTCCAAGTCTTCGGTCTGCTCAAAACCTGCGGCTCTGATCTCGGCGGCTACTTGGGCTTTTCCAGCCCTCACGTGGGTCAGACGCCAGTCCGCCGTTTTCCCCGGTTCCCGCTCGTAATCCACGATGACTAGACTGCCACCGGGACGAAGCGCGGTCCGGATGGACGCAAGCGAATCACGCGGGTATTCGAAGTGGTGGTAGACGTCACACAGGAAAGCCAGGTCGATTGACTCGGGCGGCAGCTCGACCGATCGATCAGTGCAGACCACCGTTTGCACATTCTTTAGCCCCAGCTCTTGAGCCTTTGACTTCACGTGCTCCACAAAGTCCTGGGAAATGTCCACCGCATAAACTCGCCCTTCAGCGGCTACCCCTTTGGAAAACAGGGGTACAAAGAGACCTGTCCCCGTGCCGATATCCGCGACTTCCATCCCAGGCTGGAGTTTCAAAGCACGAACTATCTCGTTGCGCCGGTCGTAGGCCTCCCGACCCTGGCTTTCGAACTGCTTCTCAAAGCGATCCACGTCGAGATGGCCGTGATATTCCTCGTTGATTCCGGGCTTGACACTCTGTTCCTGGGCTTCGGCTGGGAACCAAACGAGCAGGCAGGCGAGGGCAATCACCAGGCGATTCATGCTTTCAGAATGGCGCGTCAGAGGGTGGTTGTGCAAGTGAAGAGCCTTTTTGGTGCGGGGGCAGAGGCTGATCCTTATACGCGTCTCTGAAGCGACCCCGGAGCTGTGGCAGGCTCTCTTTCGGAGTGCGGTGGCGAGGCCTGATCTCTATACGTATCTCGGAATTGCTAACAATTTACAGAGCCTGCGCTCCGGCTGAAGCCCGTCCGCTCCGAGGGTATTGAAAATGTTCACTTGCGTGTGTCTTTGGCTCCGTTAGGAGCCGGATGTTTATAGTCTGACAGAATGCCGGCGAGGCGCCCTGTAGGGGCGCGATGTGCTGAAGAACCAAGAACATCGCGCCCCTACAGGGCGCCCTTCCT